>Ga0310696_10001194_pt1 | contig 38115 bp, 30 predicted proteins | sample AusTroGonzalo_MG_4_FD_203885 | JGI IMG/M metagenome (GOLD analysis project Ga0310696, IMG submission 203885) | Bovine rumen microbial communities from tropical cattle in Woodstock, Queensland, Australia - Gonzalo_02 (v2) (version 2) | ecosystem: Host-associated > Mammals > Digestive system >... | reverse complement strand
AATCTTGACCAACCAGAGGAGAGGTGGACTGTCTATAGAAGGAATGCTGAAGAACTTGCCAATACACACCACGAAGAAATCGACCTGACCAATCAGCCTATCATAAAACGAACGATCAAAGATGGTAAACTCTCATGGTTGGAAAAGAACTATTATAACGAGCGAGGCCAGATTGCTCTTATGGAGCAAGCATTCTATGGTGATGGATTGCTCGACGATTTTCAAGACACACCGCATTATACTCTAATTTCAGAGTTCACTTACGAATACGATGAGTACGGCAATTGGGTTGTTCAGTATATGTGCGCAAAAGACGAAATGAGACCAGACGAGTTGTTTATTAGGGAGATTGAATACCAAACGGAGTAGCATGTCCCTCTAAGTTCCACGCATTTTCACTCTTCCCATATTGTAGCCATACTCTTCCCATACTCTCCACACATCTACCGTCATCCACAAGAACACGGGAACAGCTTCCTGTCACGCTGTAAATGAGACAGGAACCAGTTCCCATGTTCCTTTTAATCTAATGACTCTGGAACATCATCATAATCATCATCCCCCTCGTCATCATTTTTTAAGAAGTCGAGGAATACGCGCAAAAATGCTGTTTCCTTGAAGAAGTAGTTTGGGTTCTCTTCAAGTTTCTCCTGCATGAAGTCGAAGCCGAAATTAGCATACTGCTCCATTTTTTCTATCAGCATATCCACAGCCTTGCGTGGTGTGATTTCTCCTTTGTCGAGGGCGATGAAGTCGATGTCAGTCCGGGCGATGAGGGCAGCAAACATATATTCTCGTATGCGACCGTAAGAGAAACGACCGATACGGTTTTCTATGTTGCCCCAGTACATGATAGCTTGTCCGAACCCCTTACGTTTTGCTTTATCTTCCACTAAAGGCTTTGTCTGATTATGATACAAACCAATGAAGAAAGCCAGTATGAAGATTTCATAGCCAGCCCCGAATATTTTGCCACGCACATCCTGATATTGGTTTACACCTTTTCCATAGTCGGTGAACAGGTTGATGACTGAGTCTTGGTATTTCTTTTCCCATTCAGGGTTACGTTTACCCCAAAGTTCATATAATGATTCCATATACTGCTTACTTTAGTTTTTCCACAATAGTACGAATAGTTGCCATGTTACGTGCATCATATCCAGACGCTTTTTTAATGCGATAAACCGGGCATCCAAGCGTCTGAATATCCTTTTTACGTACCTCACCCTTTGTAATAAAGTCTTTGGTAACAATAATGCACTGTTTACTCAGGGAACTGATGACGTTATAGAAGTCGCCCTCCTTGGAGTCTCCGAATGAAGATGTTGCCGCATCAAAGATGAGCGGATAGTCCTCTTCGCGCTTCTGTTGCGTAAAGTCGGATATGGCAAAAAGTACAGATATATACATCACGGTACGCTGTGAACCAGAGGGTTTCTTTATTTCCGTACCGTTGCTGCTGAACAAATGAATCTCCGTTGATTCGTCAGCTGTCTGTATTAGCCTTATTTCTCCATGGAAATCATTAGCACTTAGAGCCTCCAAGTAATTGTTTGAGCGTTCTTGCAGCTCTGACAGGAAACGGCGCAGATTGTCATTCTTCGCGTTTTGGAAGGCTTTGGCTATTTCTTCCAAGGTACGATGGACGTCACGCAAGGTCTTAACTTTCGAACTTGACGGGTTAAGTGCGTCAAGCCTCTCCTGCAAATCTTTCATTTGTTCTTGGAGCACTTTAAGTTCGCCGTTAAGCTCGGTCAAGCGAACTTCTGCTCGGTTCTTCTGCTCGTAAAGCCCTTTTATATCCTTGAACTGGCTTTCAAGCAGCGATTCAGGCACGTTTCCTGCCTGTATAAGCAGACGTGTCTTCTCATCGTTGATGTCACTTATCTTGTCCTCAACCGTCTTTAATTCATTCGTCAGCCGGTCAACAAGTTCCAGACGGTCTGCTATCTCTCCAGCAATACCCGACACATGGGCTTCACGGTTGCCACTCAATGAGATACTGATATTGTGGAGTTCCTCAATAAACTCGTTTTGGAAAAGGCTCTGCTCTTCGAGCGTTTTCTTTTCCTGCTCTCTTTTCATTTTAGCCTCTACATGACTTTTGTAGTCCTCCAGTTTATGAAGCATGAATTTGTAAGCTTCCGACCCCTCTTCTGCTGGCCTTCCGCAAACCTTGCACACATGATCGCGAAGCATTTCTTCCATCGTTTCTTGGTCTGGCAAATACCATGGAAGTTCAGTAGCACCGTTTATAAGTGCCCCCTGTATTTCCTTGATGGTTTCCAACTTAGCAATCGCCGCGGCTTGCTGCTTGTCGAAATCTCGTTCCAGACGACGCTTTTCTTTACTCAGTGCTGAGCATTTTTGCTGGAACTCATTCAGAATAGGTGGAAAAGCACATAATACCCACAGCTTGTCAAGCAGACTGTGACTGTAATTCACACTGCCTATCATGCCTTTCAGTTTTATTCTTTTCTCTTCTTGCGTTTTCAGACGACTTTTGATGTCCTGATATTGCTCAGAGGTCTCTTGGTTCTGCTCCAGCTGTGACAGTCTGTTCGCAAAAGTGTCACAAGAAATCTGCTTCTCCTTAATGTCTTTTTTCTTCTGCCCTATCAGCTCACCCAAATGCTTTATTTTGAAGTCAATCTCGTTTGCTTCTTTTGAAACTTTCTCATCCGACTTCATCTCCTTCGTGTAAGCTACACCCGATTTCTCTTCAAATACGGAAGCATTCTCGACCAGCGCATCAAACTTTTTGATGTCCGAAAACTTGTCTACAAGTTCCTTCAGTGCTGTTGGATTGTCAAGTACGTCAAGTTCTGCTTCTCCCTTGAACATACTGAAGCGTTGGATAAATGCATCATAGCAGCGGTCTATCAGTTGCTTGCCATTTACAGATTCTCTCTCCGCTCCTTTTGTCTCATAACCACGATAAAGCAGGGAACCGACACGGAACGTCTTTTCGCCAGTACGCTCAAAAGAGAAAGACTTTTCCACGCTTTTCTCCCCATCATGCTCAAACGTCATGCTGACCAACACTTCATCTGACTCTCCGATTTCGAGTTTCGACTTTCTCATTTCCGAAACGTGGTCGATGTTACCACGGTCTATCGTAGTGTTGAAAAGCCATTGAAGAGCCTCGAAGAAAGTTGTCTTGCCGTCGCCGTTGTCTCCCAATATCAGCGTAAGGCCGTCCGATAGCTCGAAGATATTGCTATCCCCATAGTAGCTACGGAAATTTTTGATTCTTATTTCTTTGATTATCATACGTTATTGTATAAGTAGGTGTTGATTTCTTTCCATAATTCCTGTACGGTAGCACCTTCATTGGTGCGCTTGATAATCTGCGCCACTGCGTTGATGACGTAATTATCAGAGTCCAAAGCCTGATAGATGTTGCCAAGTCGCCCAACATCTTCAGGTGTATAGCCTCCAAATTTCATCAGCCGCTCGTCAAGCAATACTGCCTGAAGAATTTTCTCGTTGTTGCTCATGTATGCCATAATGAATCAAAATAAAGAAAGGTTATAGTAATGTAGTATCTCTTCTAACTGTGTATATGCGTGGTCTGCGTTCTCAGACAATTTAGCAAAGTCATTGACCCTGCGAAGCTCTCCCTTCAGCAAACTCCGCTCCATATTATAGTTTTCCTGTGCCGAGTTTATCTCTGGAGCAACCACCAAGTCGTGTATGATGGCGATATGCTTGTCGGGATGCTTGCGCAATATTCGACCCCTGCGCTGGATGAACTGGCGGGGGTTTCCTGTACTGGCACAGAAGATGGCCATCTCGCTGCGAGGTACATCAACGCCTTCGTCGAGGCACTTCATGGATGTCAGCACCTCGATCTCACCTTTCGCGTATTTTTCCAGTATTTCGTTTCGTTCCTTTATCCCTGAAACGAATTTCTTTACAGTCGTGGTCTTACTGACATCCTGGACTATTTTGCTGTAGGTATCAATAAGGCTTTCGCTGTAATCATCATCCTTGACTGTCTCTGAATCGTCGAATATGTCAGCTGAGCCGTCATCAGGCTTTGCACCTTCTGGAACATAGACCAATGTGTATTTCAGGTTGCCTCTCTCTGCATATCTTTCCTGAATGATTTGTTGGAATATCTGCTCTTTCTCCTTTGCCTTATGAATAATACGTTTCCGTTTCAACAATAAGCGCATCAGAATGTCATCACCTTTAGGGAAGGATTCCTTTTCCATATTATAGAACTTTGCCAACTGCAAAGAGATACGCATATATTCTGCCATCTCCGCATCGTTCAGACGTACTACGTGTGGGAAATACTTGTATCGGCATAAATAGCCCTTGTCTATAGCTTCCTGCATATCGAACTCGAAAGTATAGCCATCCTCACAGCCAAAGAAATCCATGATGGCCATGTTGCCGCTGTCATCAAACTGCCTTTCTGGGGTGGCTGACAGACCTATGCGGCGGGCAAACTTCACCCCTCCCAAACGGTCGAGTATTCTTCCAGCCCCCATGTTATGCGCTTCATCAGCAATAAGGAGCATCTGCCTCGTTGTGTTCCTACTGAAATCCACCAGCTCACGGAAGATATTTTCGCGAGCAAAAGAGGCATAAGTGGCAATGATGATGAACGATGGTTCTTCACCGTTCACCTTAATGCTTTCCTTGGTCTTGATGCTGTCGAGCTCCGACTTCCATTTGGGGTTCTTGGAGTTGACCTTGGTGATATGTCCGAAATGGAACCTCTTACATTCTTCCTCCCATTGGTCAACAAGTGTTATCGTAGGCACAAGAATGATGGCCTTGTAGAAATGGAATTTCTTCCAGATATTCAGAAGGCAATTCAACGATGTTAGTGTTTTTCCCGTTCCTGTTGCCATCGCGAACAGTCCTTTTTGCTTCACCTTCCAGTTTTCATACGCTTGCTTCTGATAGTCGCGGGGCTCATCAAACGGGAAACGAGGTTCTTCCTCTTTTAATGGGTCAATATGCTGGCCTTCATTTTTCTCTATAATGCTTGCCACTTTCCTTCTTGCCCTGTTCAACACGGCTTGAATGCTGACGGGCAGATTTCCAGCGAGGCGTTTGGAAATAAGGCTTTGTTCATCGCGTATCAGTTCCCCGATGTCCTTATGACCGAAATTTGCATTGATGCCAGCCTTTACGTCTTCCGCTTTCAGATAGACAACAGTATCGTCATTGCCAGAGAATGTTCTTTCGAAGTCTTCAGCAATGTCCTCTATCTTACAAACATCGCCTTGTCCGTCCCAGTCGCAGAAAGCTGTCAGGCTCTCAAGATTCTCAATCAAGGCAGAACGTGAAAAATTACATGACCCGTCGAAGGCCACTCGGTTCAGGCCGTCGGAGAACACTCCACATTTCGGATGAGAGATGCCATCACCCTCTTTTGGCACAACGATTCTTATCTCTAACCTCTCATTTCTTATCAGCCAGGAAAGACACTCGAAGAAGTGCTTGTCACGCTCTGACAATGTTTGTTTCACTGCCTGAAGGTTTTGCAAGTCAAAATAGGGAATCGTTACGTCGGTCTCACTTGCTATGATGGCTTGTTGGTCCGGAACCGACAGCATATCATTGACAATCATTCTCATTCGGCCACCATTATAAAGGAACGTGGCAAAACTGTCTGAAAGGACATTGATGGCGGACGACGAGAAGAAGCCAAGCTTGATGTCAAACAGAGTGGTATTGCACAACGCCTCGGAAAAGAAACCTAACGGTTCCCATTCTGACCTTGACTTAAACCGTCGGCTCGCAGGCCACAGCACATTGTTTTTCAGCATACCTTATTATTATATAAAGCAGTTCGTACACATGATATCATCGCCAAGGATTTCAGCAAGCGTGGTTCCCTTGTTGTTGGCCAGGCTTTCCTTCTGGCGACGGATAATGTCGAGTTTTATCTGGCGTATGCGCTTTGGCCTGATAAGGTCTGCAAGACTCTCATTCTGATTCCACGTATAGCCGTCTTTCTCAAACTCCATCGCCCTCTTAAAGAGATCAGGATGCTGCTCGTAGAGCCATATCCATTCTATCTTCTGCTGGAAGAAACAGAAGTAGCAACCTGAACGGCTGCGGCAATAGGTGCCCTTCTCGCCATCCACCTCGAAAGGAATCTCCTCGTAGTAGGCTGGCACACCCACGCCGCTTTCCCTCAGCAGACGGAAAATGTCGTCCTTCACCAAAATGTCTGTATTGTCAAGTAGTGGGAAGTCATCGAGCTTACCCACTGGATAGTCTGTCGTTTTCAGGAACTCGAACACAGCATGATTGAACAGCTTGATGTCGTAGTCCAGCAGCGCATTCATCTTCTTCGAGTAGTAGAACTGCTTCGTAATAGGCTTCTTCACCGTTTCCAATATCTCTTCGCGAAGGAATCCCTCAGGACAAAGCCGTTCGTAGATTTCCGCTATCTGCTCCAAGTTCTCATTGTGCAGGAACTTGTTGATGACATCGATACTCCAGATGTTCTTGCGGAACGGGAATACGGCCTGAATGTTGGGCTTCGAAGAGATATAGCCGTCTCTGTCCTCATCGCCACGAATGCCAACGTATGACACAGCATAGTCATCACCCACATATTCCTCAAACTTCTCCAACTTCATCTTCTTGGTACACCAACGAGCTTGTGGCGAAGGAAGAAAGCCACCCATCGCTTTCAGGAAGTGATGGAAGGGTGTTGGCTCTGGGCTACCTTCAGCGGCTCTCAGTCGTTCTATCTTTCCCAAGTAAGCTTCCAGGCGGTTAATCAACGTTTCCGTTTCGGCCAGTTCACAACCAGTATCTGAATTGTAGTACTCAATCTTCAACGATGGGTACGTCTTTTTCAGATAGATGGCGAGGGCTGCGCTGTCTTTGCCGCCAGATATGCCCAGTATGTGTCTTACCTTTGTCATGCTTTATTTTGCCGGCGAGACGCCCGCGCTCCCTATTTTGTTCATCTTCTTATTGAGTATAGACAACAGCGTGCAAACGTCAATGTTGGTATCACCAGAAAGCAGTTTGCTGATTTTCTTTTCAAGGTCATCTGCTTTAGGCTTGTCTTTCTCTGGCAGCACGTATGTCTGAGTCCTTACGTTGGTCCCCTTGTTGGTCACCATATCGAAGGAATATGCCTCGTTCTTCCCAGAGTCGCCCACCTTTTGGGAAATATCAGAATACTTCTCACATTCGCGGAACAGATACACCAAGTCATCAGCCAACTTGTCTTCCTGCTCGTCTCTCAATGCATCGAGACGCTGTTCAAGGATGGTGTAGCAAATTGACTGATACCACTGAGTGCGGTTGTCGTATTCTGTCATCACATGGTGATAGAACTCACGTTGTTTTCCTGTTAGCAGGTAGTCTTTCACATGGGCCAGTCGCTCACGAACCTCTATGACATACTCTGAATAATCATAGCTCTGCAAGCCAAACTCTTCCACTAATCTGGCCTCAATGCGATCAATCAGCTGAGAGTAACAAGATCTCAACTCCTTGATGGCCCGCTGAATGATTCTGCCATACTCATTGATAAACACTTCTTGCTTCAGTCTCTCCTGAGTAAAGCCAAGAGCCTCTGGCAAGTCCTCAAAGAAAGCTTTCTCTGGGTCTTTCGCCTTGGCCAGCACATCGCGGAATCTCATGGTTGATTCGTGGTCGAACTTGCGAGTATGCTTGGTGTATTCGTCCAGTCGAACATAGAAACTGAGGAACGGTTTGATGGTCTCAATGAAACTGTCATTGGTGATGGTGAACTCATCGCCCAGATTGATGAAGCGACGATACTGGTTGAAAAATCCCAATTTCACACCATCGACAGCGAACTTCTTGATTTCAAAATCGCCAGGATGCTTCTGAAGCAAATCGAAAAACTCCATATTCACGTTCGGCATGAACGCTCCTCTCGATGCATCATAGAGTGCAAAGTCCTGACGTTTGATGAAGAGATAAGTAGGAATCCAGAACTCAAGAAATCCTTGCTTTATCTTATAGGGCTGCATAGACAGTATTTTTATCAGCTCAGAAATCTTCCTTGCCTTGTTCTCTGAACTATTCAGGAACTCTTCACAGGCATCCCACAACGGCATGAAGCCCTTATTGGTTGGTGCATCTGCGAAATCCCCATCTTGATGCAGGCCTGTATTCAACAGCAACGATGAATAGATGGTTTTCTCAGGTGGGAACTTGTCTTCAGGGAAGCCCATCCCTCTCTCAGAATAGTGTTCTGTCAAGTAAGTAAGATAACTCTTACGGGCAGCAGTAATTGTGCCGCTGAGTTTATGCTTGTTGAACAATTCATTGACCATCACAGGCGTTTTGCTATACACCTCATTGCAGACCTTCGACAGCAACTGGTTGAAGTCGCGATGCGATTCCACCTTCTGCTCCTTACCTGCAAATACCCAAACGACCCTGTTCTTATAGGAAAAGAGGTTGTCGCTGATGGCTTTGTTAAGCAAGGTCTCTTCGTATTCTTTCAGTTTCTGGATTTCAGTCACAGCCACTCGGTCATTCTTGTCGAGCACACGTTCCAATAGATACATGTACTTCTTGATGTTGTAGAGATGGTCAATGATGTCCTCCGTATTAGTGAAGTAAGCAAATATCAGGGCATGGTCAGTCTCTGAGCTGAACTTCTTGATTTCCTCCAACGCTTTCTTGTGCGTAGAGAAAATCAGTTCTATGTAGCCGTCAGTATCGCCTGTAGGCACAACATCCAAAGGCTCTTCACGAATCATGTAGTCAAAGAATCGTGGTGTGCCTTTCTGGAAGAAGTGGGCCTTGACAGGAGAGATTCTGCGATTGAAGAACACATTCAGTTCATCGACGAAGGTAACAGGACGAGATACCATCATTCCAGCCTCACGAATCTCTGCTTCAAGGTCAACATCAGTTCCCTCAAACAGCATCAACCGTTCTTTGTAGGCCGCATAGCGGATAATCTTCTTTGCCGTCAGCTTCTGAATGATTTCCTTGGCATTGTCTATCGCCATAGCTTCACGAGCATAGTCCGTCAGGTTTCTTTCTGTGAGTTTGAATCCGGCTGTTCCAAAGAGGTTCAACAGACCAATGGATTTTACCAACTGCACGGCCTGTAGCATTTCTTCCTCAGTACTCCAGTCTTGACCTTCCACTCGTTCTATTGATACCTGAATAGTGCTCCAACTCATAGAGTCGGCATTGGCATCTTTCAGATAGGAGTAGAAGTTGTAAAGCACGTAGTCATAGACCTTCTGAAGGTTGTATGTCAGATGCTCTGCTGGCTTGAACTCAGAAATAGAGTTAGTGCCTTTAGCAGCCAAGAAGGTGAAGAGTGAACGCTCATTCTGGCCATATCGTTGAATGGCCGTTGTGATAGTGTAGGCAGAGAAAAGATCCAACGGGTATAGCTGGACTGTAGTATCAAGTGGGAAATCCTTTGACACGTAGCGTGTCTCTTTTGCCAACTCATAAAGGGTCGTGATGTTATCGACAGGCTTGAATTCATTGTTTGCCTGTAATTGGGCAGAAGCAAGATAAAGCAACTGTTCTACAGGTTCCACAAAGGTTATCTCCTTGAAACGTCCCTTTACTTTAGTCCACTCATTGGCTTGCTCTTCTGTCAGGCCTTTGGCGTATGCTCCAAAGTTCTGATGAAGCGTGGTAAGCAACATGATCTGGCGAGTAGAAACATTCACTAACTCAGACAACTTCTGCAAGAAATACAATTCCTTCTCTGGATTGTTCTTGGCAGCATGTTCCAGTACCTTGCCAAACTCATCAACCACTATCAGCAGGAACTTTCCTTTTTTCTGGCACTGGGCGTAATAGTTCTTCAAACTATCAAGAATGCTGGTGGCATTGCCCTCCACATTCAGAGCCTTACTCAACAGCGTTGACATCTCTGTATAGTCGCCCACGATGTTCATTATCTCAAACGACCTGGCATCAGAAAGGTTCTTGGAATCCAGCAGATACTTCTGCTTGCCAGTCTTCTTCAAGTCTGCCTCCAAAGCCAGCAGTAAACTCGACTTGCCTGTGCCGTATGAACCAATAATCGTGAAAGAGTGGATGCCAATACGGAAATCGTTCACAATGTTGTGAATAGCGTTCTGGGCATTGGGCGTTACCAGGTATTGCATCCCTTCGGCAAAGCCGTTCTCTATGTTTGCAGATAAACTAAATGTCTTTGCCATAGTAATCGTCTAAAACCTGTTTAACGTCCAAGTCTTTGGTGAACTGAATCTGTTTGATGCCAGCCACATCGCTATAGGCGAAGTACTGGCTGTAATCGCTGGCCAACAGCTTCAGCATCTTGATGGTCTCAAACTCCTGCATACAGAATACCAGCCCAACTCTTTCCTGAATGGTATCGAAAGGAATGGTGTTGTCGCCCTCTTGCTCTTTCAGTTTCAGCAGGCCATAAAGGAAAATCTGTTTTGTCACCTTGCGCTTACCATCCACGTTGAAGTAGTAGCCCTTACCTTCTGAACTCTGGCGAATCAAGTCAAGGTCTATCAACAACGATGAATAGTCCTCATTCGATTGTGGCTTGCGGGGAAGCGTATAGTTCTGGAGTAACACACCGACATCCTTTTTGACCGTATTGACATTGAACAGCGTCATCTTGCCAGCTTCAGCCATTCTCATCTTCACAAACGTGACAATCTGTTCACGCTCAAAATGTGTGCGCTCTCGTTGCACGCCGCAGAAGAACATATTATATAATGTGGCTTCTTCGGAGAATACCAGATTGAAGTGCAGCAGCCATAACGTTGCAATATCTTCGAGATATTTGTCCTTGCCTCTGTTCTCGTCAAAGAGATAGTCGCCAAACCATGTTATCTTGTCATTCTCTGTAATGCCAAAAGCCTTCAGCCAGAATCGGATGGAGGCAACCATATTCTTGCCAACGCCCAGCCCTATCACAGCCTCTGGACTATTGAAGTCGTTTCCAGCCACCACGAAATCATATCCCTTCTTCAGCCAGAGCGACTTGCAAGGGAACGACTCATGCCCAGAAAACGTGTATTTCACGCCTTTTGCCTTATTAGTGGTAGTAGTCATAGTTCAAAGTTCAACAAAGTTAGGGGAAAAAGAAAGCGCACCCTCAATCCTTGTACTCTTGAAAGCTAGCCGTCGGCAAACAGGCCGTGAAACATTTATACAAGGAAAGGGTACGCCTATGAAAGGCGTATCCCTAATCCCTTGAGGCTGTTTCACTATTTAGTTTTGCCGACTATTTGCTTTCAGCCTCTAAGAATCTTCGATACAAATTCTTACTTACCCGCGAAAATCCTGCATCGCGGCCCGTGCTCCCTACGGAGTTTGGTTTTCTACCCTTACGATAGCCTAGCCATCATTCGGGCATTTGCCGTAACGCAGGTGCAAAATTACACAATTCTTCCGAAACAAACGAAGAAATGAAAAGGATTTAATACTTTTTGCGATATATGGAGGCCGAAAACGGAAAACATAGTGTTTAGGTGACAGAAGTATGATACTTAGGTAACGCAAGTATGATACTTAGGTGGCGCAAGTATAATAGTTAGTCATCACAAACGGCATAGATATATGGAGAGTTACACATTTTCGTTGTGACAAACGAAGTAAAGAAAAAGATACAATTTTTCTGGCGAAAAGTTTTTGAAAACACTATACATTCCTACATTTTTGTTGTAATTGTTTAAGTATAAATGGTTTAGATAATGTATAGAGCCTACATAATTAATGAGCTCTATACATTCATTGAGAAAGGACGTAGGTTAGTGACCAAAATACCGTATCTATGTCATTTTGTTTCTCCCGTGGAAACAAACTGTTTCCACGGGAGAAACAAACAGTTTCCACGGAGGAAACTGAAACAGAGGTCGGTTATTGTTACTACTTTTCTCCGTTATGTTTGTCGAAAAAGTCCGTTTACTGCCTATGTATAGTGGCACTATAAAATGTATGGTCTATACATAAACTAACATCCTGTATATATGTGAGTTATGAGAAAAATGTAGGAATGTATAGTGAAATCAAAAAAAGTTCGTGAGAAAATTTGCACTACTCCTGTTCGGGAGAGTCGTTGCGGGCATCGCTCGCCGCTTGCTTAAACGCGGCCTTCATGGTCGGGTTCTGATAGGTAAGTCTCTTGATGGTCAGTTCCTCGGCCTTGTTATTGGCGATGCACTTCTTCGAGGTCTGTACGAGGAGCGTGATGATAGGGATGAAATTTTATCTCGTTCATTTTCTTGTGATTAAATTGCTGAATAGACCGATGCGTATTGGTCGGCAATGTCATGCCAGGAGAACTTCCCTTGATGGTAATCAGCCATAATGTTTTCACGCATTTGGCTAAGCAGCTGACGGTCTGACAATAGTTTCTCTATTGCTTCGGCCAGAGCCTGGCTGTCTTTAGGAGGCACGATGAGACCATGACGTCCGTCCTCCACCATTTCAGGGAGGCCGCCAGTGGCCGTGGCTATGACAGGCTTGCCAAGTGCGAATGCCGACATGATGACTCCGCTCTGGGTGGCATCAATGTAGGGACAGACTACAAAAAGAGCGTTAGTGATGAAGCCCGCCAACTCTGCATCAGAGAGATAGCGATTATGCAGTTCGAGAAGCCCTTCGTTAATATAAGGCTCGGCATCGAAATACATCTTGCCGCTGCCCGCCACCACAAGTTTCTCGTCCGGACGGCTCATACGGATTGTATGCATGGCCTCGCAAAGATAATCAATGCCTTTGTATTCACCTATCCTGCCTATGAACAGCACGTAGCCGCTCGACTGTGGCATCTGTGGCTTCGTGTCAAGCAGATGGGTGTAGATGCTCAGCCTTGACTCATGCACTCTGCTTGCTTTCACATTATAAATGCTGATGAAGTCTTTGAGCTGGCCATGATTGAGAAGGATGAAGTGTGGCACCAGACGTATGGCCATATTCCTATGCAGACGGTTCAGCATGGTGTCTTCATTGGAGTGCGGAAGAGGGTCGTGCATGGTCAAGACCATACGACGATGAAGCAGATACAGTATGAACATACCATAACGCAACGGCCATGTCAGTTGGATGACATCAAAACGATGGCGCATAAGGAAGAACAGCAGACGGATGGAAGCCCACAGATTGCCTAAGGAGAAGTCATGAGAGCCAGACATATTCAAGACGTACACCTTACTGAGGTCTATGTATTTGGACAGACTTTGCAGGTCGGGATAGTCTGTTGCAGGAAACACTCCGCCGTGACGCTTTATCTCCTTGATGTCTATAAGCGTCCTGCATTTTGTCTTTTCCGACACTTGCAGAATATAGGTCACGTCGGCACGCTCCTGAAGCTCGTGCAGGAGTGGGAGGTCGCAGTCGGCGAAGACAGAGGAAGACAGATATGCGATTTTCTTCATGCAGAGAGTAGGGAATCCATCATCGATTTATAATCATCAAATCGTAATTGACTCGTATGAGAAACGGCTTCTTTGGGGAATGACACTATTTTTTCGTATATGGTCACGTCCAGGTTATTCGTATTAGCTTTGTACGGAACTATGCGGTTCTCCTTTAGATGATAGTACTTCAGGAGGTCTTCTATCTTGCTGGCTCCATCGTCTTTGGGCTTATTCCAGAAATTGTAATTAGCCCAGTTGTCAATGCTGAAACACGGCACACCATTGCTCAGCGCCACAACGATTGGGTGCATGTTGTTTCCAATGTAGCCAGAGGAATAGGCTATCAATGCATACCAGTCTATTGGATTAAGGGGCAATGGTATCTCGTAATCGTAGTTGTGTGAGAATCCAAGCCCCAAATGAGAGGGCAAAGCCACACATGCTGCCGTTCCTGAGAATCTCTCTTTAAGTCCACGAATGATATTTTCTGGTATTTTCACGTTCATAAAGCTTACGAGGACATAATACTCCGGAAGCTTGTATTTCTCAAGGATTTGCTCCCTATCAGGAATCAGGTCGTTGGCATAGTACTTGAAGGCAAATACGGGGTCAGGAGTCACAGGGACTTCTTGGCCGTTTATAGCCTTTATCATCTGCTGAGTCCACGTGTCGCGAACAGAAATGTAAGAGAAGCCGCGAAGTGCCTCGCTCATGCGCCTCTTCAATTTGGAAGAGAACAGACTGTAGGCCGAACATTGGCACGACACCGACATAAGCGCTTTCTTGACTGACGGATTGAGGCCACACCCCCAGAAGAGGTTAGGAAACATTCTGTCGTCGGTTACTTTCTTTATGATGATGCGCTTCACTCGCCCGCCAATATGAACCCTCGACCATAGAGGATGGTGTTGCAATACAGCGTCAGACCCAATGATGATTGCTTCGATACCATACTTTTCTATGGCGCGGTTCACGTCTTCAGCCGTAAAACATGTCTCCGTCTGCCTCTTGATGACGCTATCCACAAAATCCAGATGAGTTTTCACCTGCTCGTTAGTGTCATAGCGTCCGTCAGCTGTGGCATAAAGCTGCCGCGACATATAATGAATAAATATCGGCTCATGACCAGCCTGCTCCAGGTATCGGTAGGTCGAAATGGCCTGAAGGTTTGCGCCAAAGTTTACTACGCGGTAATATGTTAATACTCCTATTCTCATATTTTTATATGCTCCATGATACTTCTTCTTTTATCTGTGCCAGTTTTCCACCAACACAACCTATAACACTCTTAGTGTCTTTAATATCGCGTGTAACCAAAGTTCCCGCAGCAATAACATTATCAGACTGGATGGTAGTGCCTTTCAAAACAGTACACCTACATCCAATCCAAACATGGTCGCCAATAACAATAGGCTTCGGTTCGTTTAGATATTTGCCATTATTATCTTTTATGTGATGGAAGTCCGTATCCATGATAAGCACATCCCATGAAATCAAACAGTCCCTACCGATTGTTATTTGCTTGAAACAAGCAATGTCTGTGTGGCCTGTCAAACAGGTATTTTGGCCAATTTCCAAGGTGGCCTCTTTACCTATTCTTATTCCACAACCTCTACCAAATATAACCTGACCATGCACTATTAAAGTTCCTTCATTTTTCCATTTCGTTATGTTGCCTTTCCTGTCGAAGGAATACTTATCTGGCTTTCCTAACTTAACCATGCCGTATTTGGGAGATGGCAAAACAATCTTTCCCTTTGTCATGCTTATCTCTACATTCCGAAAGATGTGTACAGGTAAATGTAAAGCCGTCTTCAATGGGAAATATCTTAAGTTGAAATACAACGTCTTAAAGATGTTAAGACGAAGGAATTCACGCAACAGCTCATATTTTTGTTTCATAATATAGAATAGACAAAAAGGTTAAATAAAGCATCCCAAGACATCACATCATGTGAATATAGTTGTTTTTAGCACTATATCCATAACTATAATCTTTTTTTTCACGATGGCCGATAACCTTGGCGGGAATGCCGCCGACAATAGTATATGGCTCCACATCCTTTGTGACAACTGCACCCGATGCGACAACAGCACCTTCGCCAATCTTGATGCCTGGCAGAATGATGCTTCGCGAACATATCCATGAGTAGGCACCTATTTCCACCGGCGCACCTTTTCCACAGAAACCTGCATCGTTGTAATCGTGGTTAAGGGTCCAGATGATTGCCTCGTATGCGATGACGGCACTATCGCCAATAGTAAGACCACACCGACCGTCAAGTAACACATTCGGCCCTATGCTGACACCTTTGCCGATGGTGATTTTCTGAGGCTCCCTGATGTGGAAGCCACCATATATCATCATGTCACCCTTCATCTTCAGCCCCATCTTCTTCAGCCCCCAAATCCTAATATGCCGACTGGGTACTGAAGGCAACAAACTCGTAGCCAGCCACCATCGAAATCCATATTTCAGTCCCCAACAATGCTTCTTTATACTCATGTGATTATAAAATTAACGCTTCAACAATTTCTTTGCCAACAGCCCGAAATACTTACGCTCCTCACTATCAAGTATGCCAAAATAGGTGACAGGAAGAAATACCACCACGTCAAGCAACCCTATCAGCATCAGTCTGAAGATAGAAGGGGAGAACGCAGATGTACACAGATACATGACAACACCAGTGACAAGCGAAACGAACAGAACGGGCAGAACAATGCTTCTGACGTATCCCCATGCAGGAATCTTGTTCAGATGGTGTGCAAACCATAGACGTATGAAAAAGCAGACAGCCTCAATGACACAGGCACAGGCGAGTGCCACGACAGGTGAAGCTCCACTCCAAAGCACAGCGTAAGCCACAAAAAGCGTGCTGAGCAGCGTCGAGCTAATCACAATGGTATACCATTTCACCTTTCCCGATGACTGTACAGCCGACATGAGGCCAGACGAAGCCTGCGTGATGACAGAGATGATGATGATGAGGCGAGTGAATTCAACTGTATATTGAGGGGCATGGCCTATCCACATATTTATAATATAGGGCATTTCCACATACAATGGAGTAGCCACTATACAAAGGACTAGCAATGAATACTTGGTCATGGCGAAGGTAAGCCTCACCAGCCGGTCGTGCTCGCCAAGTCCCTCACTCTCCATCAGTTGCGGGTTGATGCTCTTCTTGATGGTCTCTGTGAAATAGCCAAGCACACCACTGGCCTGCATGGCTATGCCGTAGGCTGCGTTGATGATGGTTCCAAGGAAATGGTTGAACACAACAGCCAATCCCTGATTGCGTCCTACCATCGCGAATGCAGCCAGCGTGTTCCACCCTGTAAACTTTGTCATTTCCATAAACAGCCGTCTGTTGTGACAGGCACTCAGGCTGATGCTGAGGTCATGATATTTGAAATGGCAATAGGCATATTTCAGGAGCAAGATGAAGACAGCAATGGCCGCCAATGCAATGGCATAGATAGCCAGCAGGTCGTGCTGCAACCAAGGCAAAGCCAACACGAGGGCCAGTTTCAGAAAAGCCTCCACGACTCCAGCTATAGCAAAGAACGTCAGGTTCTCGTAGGCATTGATTGCAGCATCAAGCGGTACTACGACAATATGCAAGAACATAGTTATGACGAGGGTATGAAACAAAAGATGGGCAACCTCCTGTTGTTCAGGCAATATGTTCAGGACATGACTGAATAGCAGCGGCATGAGGATTTCTATAATACCCACCACGACGATACCGATAATCACATGAAGCATAATGCTGAGGTTGTACACCTGCAGCAACTTTTGCTTGTCGCGCTCACCAATGGTCACAGACAAGTAACGCTGCGTGGAAACAGTCATGGCAGCATTCATAAAAGCCAGCATGGCAATGACACCGCCCACTAGGTTGAAGAGCCCGTAGTCGCTCTCACCCAGCGCACGCAACACCAGGGGTACTGTATAGAGCGAGATAGCCATACAGATGACTATCTTCGCGTAAAGCACCACAGTGTTCAGAATTATCCGGTTAGTCCTTTGCATTATATTGCCCGCTCTCTGTAATCATATTCTCATATTCGTATCTGCCAATGATATATCCAAAGGTCAGCATCACGATGTTTCCAAAAAAGTAAATCATAACATGTGACATCAAAGATAATGACAGATATGCCGCCAGCATCATGGCAAGTGGCGGCGCATATTCTGACTTATGCCACATCAATTTAATTAGATAGAAGATTATTGCCAATATGGATATGAGGTAAAGCACAATGCCTATCACTCCATAGTCGTATGTGATTTCAAGAATATCATTGTGGGCAGAGAGCATGATTGGCGAATCTGCCAAAACCGCATTATAGCCATGCCCCGTTATGTAGTTTATGGCGTCGGAGTTGTCTATCATCTTGAGTGTAATACCCCAAACGAGCAAACGGTTACTGCCTTGGTCCTCTTCCATATTCTCAAACCTATCGAATACATTGTTGACCTCGTCGGAAGTCCCCATAACATACACTATCGAGCTAAAAACGATGATGCACGAAAGACCCATCACAATTGTTGAAAGACGCAGTTTCTTGGCAACAAACGCCCAGCAAAAGACATACGCCATCATGGCTAGAGCCAATGCCAGCACTCCACCGCGTTTCACAGAGGATATCAGAACTATAGCAGTAAGAATGACAAAGAAAATGCGGATGTATTTCGACTTGGAAAGAAAAATCAATGGGAGTAGGTATAGTGAGAAATAAGATGATGCCAAATGGCTGTGCTCAAGGAAAATATTCAGTTCACGGAAGATGAGCGTGTACTGGAAAACAACAATAAGACCAATCAGGCAGAAAACATATACTTCCCATTTTGATGGTCCAATATTCCTGACCGTGTTATAAGAAACTATGAGAACAAGGAGAGGGAGGAGAATCCACAAAATATTAGTCAGTAATTGTGCCGGAGTAGGAGCATTGGCATACGACAGGGTAGAGATAAACGACCAAAACAAAAACAGCGAATAGCACAATATGGGCAGGGGAGGACGGTATAGATAATAGCTTGGGGAAAGAAATTTGATTCCTGAGAGACTCCACACAAAAAATGTTGCAATGATGGCATACGCCCATAATCCATTGTCTTCCACTCCATGCTCCATCATACGCATATTCAAACCTGCCGCTATGCCGAAAAGCAGGAGCGAAAAAAGAAACCATGCACGTATTACTTGTTGTGTGGTGAACTTAGAAGGCATAAAGAATAATACTACATATTACACCTAATCTGAAGGAAAGAAACAAATAGTGACAATCAATCTTTATACTTTAGCAAAATGAATGCACAAACACCAATGCTGGCAAGGAACATCATGATGAATACGAAACGTACGCGCTTAGGCCCTACGGGCTTTACAGGTATAGATGCTCCCTGAAGCAGCGTGAACGATGGGGTGCGTTGCTGCAGTTTCGCTATTGCTGCCTGTAGCTGACCATTATATGTCGTGTAATTAGTATATTTCATCGTCATCTCTTTTTCCAGATCAGTACCCATTGACGTGATGCTTTCCAGGACGAGACTGCGGTTGGTGTCGGCAAAGCGCGTATATGTCTCACGGGCCTTTTCATACTCATCCTTTGCATCTTCCGTCAATTTGGTATAGTACTCCACGTCAATACGTGCCTTACGTGTGCGATAGTCAATGATGAATTCTTGAATCTTAAGACGGATGGAGTCGGCAATCGTGGCGCAAATGCGTCTGTCTTGGTCAGTAACGTCTATGGTGATAAGGCTGGTTTTGCGGTCGATGCTACACTTGATTTTCCCTTTTATGGCCTCGGCTACATCGTTCTGCTTTTTTGTCAGGTGAAGTGGGTTAAAGGTATTGTTGCCAGCTGTGCCGTTGCCACCTGCGCCGCTTGATACCTCTTCTTCTTCGCTTGATGGCAGCAAGGCTTTGAGAATACCACCGAAGAAGTCTGTCACAGGCGACCACCACGGCCTTTTCTGGAGCTGAGTGAGATAGGTATAATAGTCGGTCTTGAAGGTATTCTTTTCATCTTCTACGGTGACCGTGAAGAATTTTGTGATGAAATCATTTGTTCCGAGCAGTTCTGGATACAATTCTGGGAAAATGGCATCTGAGGTGCTCATTGAACCAATGTCAAACCCGAAAGATGATGCCAGACCGCCCAAACCTCCTTCTGCCAAACTGTTGTCTGTTTCTGGAGCCAACTTCACTGTTGAAGTGTAATAACGTGGTAAACTGAAAATATAAATACTCGACAACACAAACACAATGGGAAGGACAATGTAGAACAATTTCTTCCTTGCAAGAATCTTTTGTGTTATTTTCCTTAAATCTATGATATTAGCTTCTTGTTTGCCAGCCATAACTAATACATTATTAATATATAATATATGTAAACGATATGCCGCTTGTTTTATTGCCTTTTCATCAAAGTTCCACTGTCGTTTACCTATAAAAATTCCAAATGTCATGCCAATTGTAGATAATTTAGGTCAAAATGATTGCTCATATCGTATTTTTTGTGTAATTTTGGCGGCCGAAATTGCTTGATGAGGTTTATAAATGCAATAACACACTACAAAAACAATATGAACAAACAAACTTTTAAACCCGCAACTCTCTGTGTACAAGCAGGGTGGAAACCAAAGAATGGAGAGTCACGTGTGCTCCCCATCTATCAAAGCACTACATTCAAGTATGACAACACGGAGGAGATGGCCGACCTCTTCGACCTGAAGAAGGAAGGCTATTTCTACACCCGTCTGGCCAATCCCACGAACGATGCCGTAGCAGCGAAAATTGCTGCCCTGGAGGGTGGGGTAGGGGCTATGCTCACCAGCAGCGGACAAGCTGCCAACTTCTACGCACTTTTCAACATCTGCGAGGCTGGCGACCATTTCGTCACGTCTAATGAAATCTATGGTGGAACCTACAACCTCTTCGGCGTCACGCTGAAGAAGCTTGGCATTGAGTGCACCTTCATCTCGCAGGAGGCATCGGAGGAGGAAATCGACGCTGCTTTCCGCCCCAATACGAAGGCCCTCTTCGGCGAGACCATCTCGAACCCTGGATGCCGCGTGCTCGACATTGAGAAGTTTGCCCGCATCGCCCACCGTCATGGTGTGCCTCTCATTGTCGATAACACCTTCCCGACACCCATCAACTGCCGCCCCTTCGAGTGGGGTGCTGACATCGTGACCCATAGCACCACGAAGTATATGGACGGCCACGCCACGCAGGTGGGCGGCTGTGTCGTGGACAGCGGAAACTTCGACTGGGATGCCCACGCAGATAAGTTCCCCGGCCTCTGCACGCCCGATGCATCGTACCACGGCCTTACCTACACCAAGGCATTTGGCAAGATGGCCTACATGACAAAGCTCGTGGCACAGTTGATGCGCGACCTGGGCAGCATCCCCTCGCCGCATAACGCTTTCCTGCTGAACCTCGGTCTGGAGACACTACATCTGCGTATGCAGCGCCATTGCGAGAATGCACAGAAGGTAGCTGAGTTCCTTGCCAATGATGAGCGTGTGGCATGGATTCGCTATAGCGGTCTGCCCAGCGATGAGTGTTATGAACTGGCGAAGAAATACCTGCCCAACGGTTCTTGCGGCGTGATGGCTTTCGGTCTGAAGGGCGACCGTCAGACAGCCATACGTTTCATGGATGCCCTGAAGCTTATCGCCATTGTCACCCACGTGGCCGATGCTCGTACCTGCGTGCTCCATCCTGCTAGCCATACGCACCGTCAGCTCAGCGACGAGCAGCTGCTTGAGGCAGGAGTGGCTCCCGACCTTATCCGCCTGTCAGTAGGCATAGAAGACGTAGACGACCTCATCGCCGACCTCCGCCAGGCCATAAACAGTATAATTTGACAATTGGACAATTTACTATTTGACAATTGGGCTGCGCGCAGCAAATAGTAAAATAGTAAATAGTCAAATTGTCAAATAGAACTAGAGTTCGAGTATCCCTTCGGGTAGCCGGAGGGATATTTCTTTTTTCTGCTGGTCAATACCCTCGATAAGCTCCTCGGCGGCAGGGATGAGCGTACCGTCCTCAAGGCAGAAGAGGATGTTCATCGTGCTCTCGTCAACGCTGTCAATGACACCTACTTTCTTGCCTGTAGAGGCGTCAATGATGGTGAAGCCCACAAGAAAGGCGTATGTCAGTGGGGCATCGTCATCATTCTCGGCTAGGTGTCTGGGAAAATAAACATCGACGTTCGTAAGTTCACGGGCTCGCTCCTGACTGTCTACACCTTCCAGCTTCATCAGGCACGTGCTGTCGGAGCGGAAACGGTACTCCTCGATGAAGAAAGGCACCAGTATGCCGTCTACCTCCAGCACTATGTAGTCAGCATCGGTGCGGTCGAACACATCATCGTCGAAGTGAAACGTCACCTCGCCGTGTATGCCGTGGGTCTTTCCCAGACGGCCTATGCGGTAGACTTCTTCTTGCTTTATCATGTTAGGTCATGCGGGTAATCTGAGCACCTAGGGCATTGAGGCGCGTCTCAATGTTCTCGTAACCGCGGTCAATCTGCTCGATGTTGTCTATTCGGCTGGTGCCGTTGGCACTCATGGCGGCGATAAGCAGGGCGATGCCGGCACGGATGTCAGGACTCGACATGCGGCCTCCGCGCAGCTGCAGCTTGCGGTCATGGCCTACGACGACGGCACGGTGGGGATCGCAGAGGATGATTTGCGCACCCATGTCGATGAGCTTGTCGACAAAGAACAGGCGACTCTCGAACATCTTCTGGTGGAAGAGCACCGAGCCTCGGGCCTGGGTGGCTACGGTGATGAGCACGGACAGGAGGTCGGGTGTGAGACCCGGCCAAGGAGCATCGGCCAGCGTCATGATGGTACCGTCGATGAACGACTGTATCTCATAATGGCGCATGGTGGGAATAAACAGGTCGTCTCCCTCTTCCTTCACCTTGATGCCCATGCGGCGGAAGGTGTTGGGGATGATGCCTAGGTTCTTCATCGACACGTCCTTAATCCTCACGCCTTCGCCCACCATCGCGGCCATGCCGATGAACGACCCCACCTCAATCATGTCGGGCAGTATGCGGTGCTCCGTTCCGTGGAGACCTTCCACGCCCTCAATAGTGAGGAGGTTGGAGCCAATGCCGCTGATGCGGGCTCCCATGGCGTTGAGCATACGGCATAACTGCTGGATATAAGGCTCACACGCCGCATTATATATAGTTGTGGTGCCTCGGGCCAAGACGGCAGCCATAAGAATGTTGGCCGTTCCCGTGACGGAAGCCTCGTCAAGGAGCATGTATCGTCCGCGCAAACTGCTGGTAGAAATCTCGTAAACATCGCGTCCAGACACATGTTGGAACTGTGCACCCAGCCGCTCGAAACCCAGGAAATGGGTGTCCAGACGTCGGCGCCCTATCTTGTCGCCACCGGGCTTGGCAATGACAGCCTTACCCGTACGGGCCAGCAGCGGGCCAATCATCAGTACCGAGCCGCGAAGTTCAGAGCATTTCCTGACGAACTCATCGCTCTGCAGGTAGCCGAGGTTGAGGTCAGAAGCCTGGAAGATGTAGGTTCCACCTTCTCCCCTGACTGTCACCCCAATATCCTTTAACAACTGTATCAGGTTGTTGACATCGCGAATGTTTGGAACGTTGTGGATGGTCACCTCATCGCCCGTGAGCAAGGTGGCACAGATTACTTGCAGGGCTTCGTTCTTCGCGCCCTGTGGGGTAATAGTTCCGCTCAGATGGTGTCCACCTTCAATAATAAACGATGACACAGATAGTATTATTTACGATTTACGATTTGTTCGCTTAATTACCCTTTTTTCTTCTTTTTCTTTCCCGTGACTGATGCCAGTCCGGTGATTCTCATGGGCTCGAAAGAGAAAGAGCTTAGGTCTAACTGGATGATGCCGTCTGTGAATTCGGCCAGGTCTGCCACTACCTTTTCATCGTCGGAATTGCCATGTCCCCAAAGCACAAGGTCACGTTTCATCTGGTTTGCCGTGTGACGGGCCAGCACGTCGCGCTCCTCACCGGCGGGCATCTCCTTGAGCTTCTCGCACATTTCCTCCACTAGTCGTCCATAGTGGCGCAAACGGATGTTCTGCTGGGGCAGCTTCATGGGTTCGGGCTTGGAGAGAATCTTCTCCGCATCGCTCACATCGTAGGGCCAGTCAATGTCGAGCTGTTTGTGACTCATGATGTAGAGATGGTCCCACAGCGCCTGCTGCTGGTCGGCAATGTCTCGTGCCAGCGTTATCTTCTTGGCCATCATCTTCACGATTGTATTGGCACAACGCTGACGGTCTTCACGCAGAGGCAGCGAAACGGCATGCTCCACCATCTTCTGGATCTCGCGCCCATATTCGGGCAACAGCAGCCTTTCGCGCTGCGTATTGTAGTCTAATCCTTGCATTTTATTTAGGGGGTTAAAAGTGGATTCTTGGAAACCTTTGCCACAAATTCCTTCAGATAGAACGGTGTGAAATAAGCCACGTCCTCTGTCTGTCCTTGCAGCAGTCTGCGCTCGGCAAGTGGCTGCATCCATCGTGCCAGCGGTTCAATGCCGTCGATGAAGTGGGCATTGGGGTGCGAGATGACTTCCTTGCACTTCGCAGCACCGTTGCCAAAGAAGTAAACAGGTCGTTGGTCCAGCCACTCCTTGTAGGTAGTGCTGTCAACCACATCGGCGCCCACCTCACGGATGGTCTTTAGACCACGGTCGTATAGGGCAGCATAGACCTCCATGCGCCGTGCATCGAGCATGGGACATAGCAGCGCATCGTCCTCCTCAATAACCTCGCGTAGCAGCACTGGCACGCAGAGCAGCTCCAGCGTAGGCACGGCAATGAGCTTCAGGTCGCGGCCAAAGCAGATACCCTTGGCAATCGACACACCAATCCGAAGGCCTGTGTACGACCCAGGACCGCTGCTCACGGCAACGGCATCGAAGGGGATGGCATGGCTGTCGGTGAACGATATGGCCTCGTCAATCATCGACCCAAGATGCTCCGAACTGTGACCTTCGCGGTTCTCTTCGTGGTATATCACCTGGGAGTCTTCGCTCACCGCTACGGAGCAGAGGTCGGTGCTGGTCTCAATGTGCAATATGCAGGACATGTTCTTTGTCGTGTATATATTATTGTTGAATATTGTGTGCAAAGGTACACATTTTCTTTTAAACAAGCGCAAACTTCAATTATTTTTTACTTAATAAGAAAAAAAGTCCCAAAAAATTTTGCCAGTTCAAAAAAACTGCGTACCTTTGCACCCGCAAAACGAAAAACGTTGCACCCTTAGCTCAGTTGGTAGAGCACCTGACTCTTAATCAGGGTGTCCAGGGTTCGAGCCCCTGAGGGTGTACAACTCAGAGAATCACGGCTCAAAAAGCTGTGATTTTCCGCTTTAAGGAGCACCAGCCAACTTTTTGCTACCACCCTACAAGCGGTATCAAAAGAGCTCATAAAAAGCTGATATTCAGCATAGGTGCAATCCCCCAAGCGGGCACAATGACAAAAAACGAAGTCTGGAAAGATGAGGTTTTTAGTCGAAATTTATTGAAAATCAGAGACATATCTCTTTAGAATATCCAGTTACAGGTAATATAGTTCAATTTATTGTTAAACTACGCGGTTCTGCGGGTATTACTTGGATTGGATAGGAAATGGCTCAAAAGCATTTTTGCTACCATTTTTGCTACCGCCTCCAAAATTTTTGCTACCAGCGCGAGTGTTTTTGTTACCACTGGCCCTGTAAAGCATCAATTTTTTGGCAAATCAGCCCTTTTTCATCCGAAAGATGCCGCCCAGCCGCATTAAAAAAAGTTAAACGTATGAAAAAGCGTATCAACGTAGTTTTCGACCGCAAAGGAGCGGTAGCAAAAACTGGAAGTGGCAAAATTGAGCTGAGTATCTACCTGCAGGCAGGCCAGCGTAGATATGAGACTGTCGGAACTGCAACTGCTGACCAATGGGAGGCAGAGGCACAGAGTAAGCAGATTCAGTCCAAAATCAAGCACTACGAGCAGGTCATTAATGCAATGATGCTGCTTGGTGAGGACATGACACTGGAGAATTTCAATCGGCATGTCTGCCTTGCCATGAGCACGACTCAGAAGAATGAAGACAGTAGGCACATGTTCAATGGGCATGACCAGCGGCAAAGTTTTCCCGACTTCATAGAAGAATACATGGAGAAGGAGGGTATCAAGGCTGGCACGAAACGTCGCCTTATTGTAGTAGTTGATGCATTGAAACGTGCAAACATGCTCCTGACACTTGAAGACCTAACCCCTGCCAACCTCCGCAAGTTCGATGAATACCTTCACGCCCAGGGCGACAAGTCTCTTTCTACCATCTACGGCTACCACAAGCGCATACACAAGTACACGCGCATCCTCTGGAGGAACGAAATGATAGCAAGTGATCCTTACAATCACGTCCAATTCAAGCGTGGTTCCCACAAGGAGCGTGTGCCTCTCATTGAAGATGAACTTATCAAGATGCGCGAGGCCGAACTTACTGGCCGTCTTGACAGAGTGCGCGACATGTTCATCTTCATGGCCTACACTGGGCTTGCCTACGTTGATATGTGCAGCTTCGATTTCAAGACGATGGCCGAGAAGCAGGGCGAGTACTACTACATCGACAGTGCGCGTACCAAGACAGGCTCCAAGTTCTACACCCCCATCCTCCCCCCTGCCATGGAGGTGCTGAAGAAGTACGACTATCAACTACCCATCATTACCAATCAGAAAATGAACGACTATCTGCACCTCATTCAAGACAAGCTGGGCATCAACAAGAACATCACCTGTCACATTGCCCGTCACAGCTTCGCCACGCTGCTGCTCACCTACGATTTCCCGATGGACAAGACGGCTCGTACCCTTGGCCACAAGGACGTGAAAACGACTCAGATATATGGTAAGATCCTGAAGAAGACCATTGTGCAGCACACCGAACACCTCATTGCCGCCATCCGCTAACTTGTGATAATGCGGTAGAACACTCCTTTTAATAGCTGCGACTTTCCCGTACTTTCGTGGAAGGTCGCAGTTATCTTTTCGCAGATATACTTGCCTCCGTCGATGTAGAAGGTGGCTCTCGGGTCGGGTATCTCATCGGCGAGGAAGGAGAAGTTGTATTTCTTCTTCGGGTCGATGTTCTTCACAAGGCCTGACTGTGCGATGCCGATGTCCTTCAGGCGCATGGTGTAGTAGGAATAGGAGAATATGAAGCCCCTTTCCCTCTGCAGCTGGTCGATGCAGGGGTGCTTCAGATAGCCGTACTGACGTGACCATTCCCAGTCCTGGTAGCCCATATAGAGGCAGTCGAAGTACGCATCATCCTTCTCCTGCTCACCCTTTGCAATGGCCTTTGCCGTCCTTGGCTGTGCCAGTGCGCCGTCGTTATAGTCGGTATCGTCAACTTCAGTGCTGCCTCCTGGCCTTGACCCTCCAAAGCTGCCAGCCCTTGCCGGCGCCCTCCGTCCTCCGCCAAAGGAGCCGCCCCCTATGCCCGTCCCGCTTCCCGTGGTGTTGCCTTCCTCGTCCGTTTCATCAGTCCAGGAAACGGCACTGCCCATCTCGCCACATTCGAGGAACAGGCACGGCCCCAGTTCCTCGTCCGTGTCGTCAATCCATGCAGGGACACACTTCAGTTCTATGTCCTCTGCGTCCTTATCCACGATGTACTTGCCGAACTGGTTGATAGGCTCCAGACGGTTGTAGTACTGATACCAGTTATACGTCGTGCCTCCCATCTCATGCGACTTGACCAGCTCCGCCTTGTAACACCACATTATAAAATATGTGTCGAGGTCGCGGGCATAGAACAGCTTATGACCGTCCGACGCATTCGGGTAGCCACGCATATAGCTCTCCCTGTATCCGTGCGCCGTTTCCGTCCTGTAGTAGCCACAAGTTGCGAGATTCTGCCGGGCGTATTCAAGCAAGTCAAAGAAACTGTCATACACAATGGCCTCGTCCTTGTGCTCGTCTATGTACCACTGACAGTCGCGGTACGCCCAATAGCGGTTGTCATTCTCCGCATAGACCAGGTTCTTAGTTCCGAGGTAGTCCGGCCTGTTGTCGCTGCTCACCTCCACCGTGTACTTGTTCACCACATTGTCAATCTTCACCTCCGTAACGCTCTGGGCTATCGTACTGATGAACCTGAACGTTATGGTCTTGGCCTTGTGATTGATGGAAAACTCCCCGGCAAGGAAATACTCCAGCTGCTCAAAGAACTCCGTCAGCGACCAGTGCGGCAGGGCGATGGCGAAGTTGAAAGCCCCCCATGCCGACGGCAGACAGTTGCAGATAAGCAGATACTTATACGGCACCGCCTCCAACGGCCCGAAGTCGCCAGTATAGCCCATCACCTGACAGATCTTCTTCAATATATATATAAGGTATGGCTGGAAACTAAGCTGCACCCTCGCATTCATCCACGAATAGGTATTAGCGCTCTCGCCGTCGAAAGTCGCCCCATTCTGTAGATTGCCCGTCGTGTTGTTCACCCAGGGCAGGGCGACGTATGTAGGGTTATCCGAGTCCGGCACCCATATCTCGTTAGGCGGCGTGTTGGCCGGGTTACGAGTGTCGGCATCAGGATAGCCCAGAGAAAGTTGATTGAGGTAAACGTCATCGAAGGTGTCATCGAAGTTCTGCTTGCTGCGACCTTCGAGGAACTGCGTCTTCACCTCCACCTCCGAAATCTGCGTCACGACGATGGAGCCAGCCTTGTAGAAGGCCTTATCCCGAATCTCACAGTCGAAGACCACCTTGTTCTTCTCCACGTCCTGACGGTGAATGTGCCCGAAGATACGGATGTTCTGCGGGCAGTCCTTCAGCGGGAAGGTGATGGTCAGCGTGTAGCTGTCACTTCCCGTGAACATGCTGTTCTCGCTGATATACTCAAACGAGGTGTTTTTCTTCAGACAGGCCATCTGGCCATTGATAGTTATTTCCATATTCTAAGGTAAAAGTGAATAGTGAAAAGTGAATAATTTGCTACCGCTATTATTTTGCACATTACTTGCGTCGGCTCTTTGGTGTCTTGTTTCTGATTAGCTGGTCGTACTCGTCCTGAGCCTGTTTGATACCCGTGTCGCCCGTGACCGTGTTCACCGTGACAAACGGCTCATTCAGCCGTTCTTTCAGCTGCCGCATGATGTCCGCATACTCCCGGATGAATGCGCTCCCTGATGCAATCTCAGTCTGTGCGTCTGCCTGTGGCGACTGCACTATGACTGTCGGCGTTGGTTGGGAACTGGCTATATTCGACGCTTGCGCATAATTCAAGGCAAGCGACCGCGACACATCTTCGCTCCTCAAAGAGCCGATGGTGTTGTTGCGCTGTGCATAGTCCAGTGCCTCAATCATCGGGCGGGCTACGGGTGATTGCAGCAGCTCCTTCGTGGCCACCCACTCCCCTTTATGCACCACTCCGGCCACCTCGTACTTGTCGCCCTCACCCGTAAAACCACCTTCTGCGTAGCCCTGTGCCTGTGAAGCCTCCTGCTGCTTCTTGATGGCGGCAATTTGAATCATGCCAGCTGCCACGGCCGTTGCCGCTGCTATCGGGGCCATCACCCATCCTACGACTGGAATAGCCGCTGCCGAACTGTAGGCATTGATGGCGGCGGTGGCCGTCTGTGCTATGGCCTGCATCACCTGCATGGCGTACAGCTTCTTGTTTGCCTCGTTCTTCACCTTGGCAATCTCCTTTTCCTTCTGCTTCTCCAGCTTCTTCACCTGGTAGTTGTTGCCCTCGGCATTGGAGATTTCAGTCTTGTACCGCTTCTCGATAGCAGCGACCTGTATATCTGTTTCCGCTTGCACCAAAGAAGTCAGTTGCTGGAAGATGCTGCTCATGCCTGAACTGATGACCTCCAAGGAGCCAGTGACGGCCTTTCCCATGTCCGACTGCAGCCACTCCTGCATATCCTCGTTCCACGATTCAAGGAAGTTCTTGTTCTCGTCCAGCTCATCGATGCGGTATTTCTTGCGCAGTGCCTTCATGGCCTCCTGGTAGGCTTCCTCGATGCGCAGTTTTTCCTTCGCATTGTCACCCGCTGCCTGAAGTTCCAGCTGGTACACCTCTTTCAGTGCTGCGAGGTCGGACATGTACTTGCCGACACGCTCGCCCCTGTTGTCGCCGAAATACTCTTTCTTTATCTGGGCGAGCCTGTCCTGATGCTTCTTTTCGGCGGTTTCGGTCTCTTGCTGGTGCTTCTGCTGGTCGGCAATGAGCCTGTCCTGATACGCCTGTTGCGCCTGTCGGTACTCTGCCGTTCCCTCCGCATAGAGCGTGGTCATGCGCCGGAGGTGGTTCAATTCGAGTATTTCAAGTGTCTGCTGGTACACCTCCGTATCTACCTCACCGTCAATGTACCGCTGCTTCTGCATGGCCACGCTCTCGCTGTAGGACTGGTTTTCCTGTTCCACTGTCATCTTCGTGTGCTCCTCCCTCTGCTTGCGCTGCGCCTCGTAGTAGCTGGCCTGTGCGTCAAGCCTCTCCTGTTCCGTCAGGTCGGTGCGCTGCAGCACCTTGTTATGGTACTCCACCTCAATCTCCGACATGCGCTTGGTGTACTGCTCATAGTTCTTCTGCCCTGTGGCATACGAGATCCTGTTCAATGCCTCCTCGCGCTGCTTCCATGCCTTTTCCTCCCTGAACTTGTCCTCTGAGGACTTGCCCGCATCTGTCGTGGGCACCGTGACTACAGGGCTGTTGTCATCGGTGTCACCCGTCACCTCCGGCTCTCTGACCTCCGATTTCTGCAAGTCCTCCCCCCAGATGTCCGTTATGCGCTTCTCCTTCAGGGCAATCTCGTCCAGCTGCTCGTTGATGCCGTTAAGCTCGCTCTGCGCCTGGCTGAGTGCGGAGCGGGCGAAGTTCTCCCCACTGTTCACGTTCCTTGCCATCATCCTTGCGCCGGAAGTCCCCAGCTGGTTATATTGGCTGTTGACGATGGACGACCCGGCCACGTTCACGGCCTGCTGCTTCTGCCTGACGTTCTCCTCCGCCTGGCTTTTCTGTATCATCAGGTCGGCCTTTTGCGCCCCCAGGTCCTTCAGCATGTCCTTCGCCCCCATCACCTCGTACATCTTGACGAGCGACTTCACATAGTCGTCAAGCGCCTGTTTGTTGGCCTTGTACTTACCCGAAGTCTTGTCAAGCTGTGCGTTATAGTTAGGTACGATCCTGTTAAGCTCGTTGATGGCCTTCGTCCTCTCGTCAAGCGACAGCTTTTCATTCTGTGCCGCCTGAACCAGCAAGTCAAGCTTCACCTTCTCGTCTGCCACCTTCTGGGCCGCTTCACTCCTGATGTCATTCAGCATCTTCAACGCCTTTGCCTCTGCCGTCTGCTGCTTGGCATACCTGACAAGGGCGACCACAAGAGCCGTGACTGCCACCGCAATCAGCCCGTATGCCGTCTTAGCCGCCAGCGCATTGTTGCGCAGCGTCACCAATGAGCGGTTATAGGCTATCTGTGCCGTCGTCGCCCTCTTGGTGTGCAGCACATACTTCTCTATTGCCAGGCGCATACCGTTAATCAGCACCTGTGCAATAGGCATCAGTACATTAGTCATCTTGATGACGATGTTCCATGCCGCATGAGCCGCAGCGGCCAGCTTCGTCTTCACCGTGGCATAGTTCACTGCCACGGCGTAACCAGTCCAGACAACGGCAGTGGCCACAATCTCCTCCTTGTAGTTGACAAAGAAGGAGATGGTGGTCGACATGAAGCGTAGTAGAAGTGTCGTGCTGCTGATGACGTGCTGCATCACGGGCTGCAACTTCTCGCCCAGTTCGACGGCCAGCTCATTGACGCGCTTCCTTGCCTTGTCAAGCCCGGCCTGTACGGTGTTGTTCTGCACGTCATACTCCTTCGTTACCGACGTGGCTTCCTCAAATGCCTTGGCCGCTTCCTCCTGTTCCCACTTCACCATATCGAGATTCCCGGCCAGTGCCGAAATCACCTGTGCGGCTCGGGCACCGTTCTCGCCCATGTCCTTGAACACCGGGGCGAGCACGTCGATGTTGCCCAGCTCATGGAGCCTTTCAAGCAGCATGATCAGGCCCTCGTTGGTGGAGCGGCTGACGGTCTCCTTGAACTTCACGGCGTTCATGCCCGTTGCCTTTATCACCTTGTCCTGCTCCTTGAACATATCCATCACCAGCTTGGAAACGGCGGTAGCCGACATTTCCACCGCCTGGCCCTGCGAGTCCAGCACGGCGGCGAATCCCATTATCTGCGGGATGGTCATTTCAGCCTGTGCCCCGACACCCGCCATCCTCTTTGCGAAGTTGGCAAGATAAGGAGCCGATGCCGTGCAGTTCTGCGACAGTTCATTTATGACAGAGCCGACAGACAGCAAGGCCTTTTCCGTTCCTAACCGTTCTTCGTCGCCGAAGATGGTGGTCAGCTTGGAAAGCGTCAGGGTGGCACCGTCACCCAGTTCATCGAGTGCGACGTTTATCTGGTCGGCGGCTCTGACAAATCCCAGAATGTCCTCCTGACTTGTCTTTCCCAACCTTCCCGCTTCCTCTGCCAGCTTGTTCAGTTCCTCCCGGCTGGTGCGGGTGTCCATCTTCTTCAGTTCCTCGTTCAGTGCCTCTACCTGTTCCTTGGTCATGCCCGTGTACTTGCGGACATTGGCCATCTCAGCGTCCATGTCCGCAAACGCCTTGACCGCAGAGCGTCCGGCCATGATAAGCCCGGTAATGGCAGCGGCAATCCCCATGAGGGTAGTCTGCCATTCGTTCATTCTGCGGTTGAAGCGGTCCCAGAATCCCTCTCCGACGGAGAGGTCGGCATTGACACGGGCAATTTCGGCCTTTACCCTCTTGATGGCCTCTGCCTGACGGTTCCATTCCACCGTACCCCGCTCGATGCCGTTAAGCTGGCCTCTGAGCGTGGTCAGGGTCTTTTGCAGCTCCTTGGGACTTGCCTTGTCGAGGTTCTTCAGCACTCTCTCCACCCCGGCTGTCGCGCTCTCTATCTGCGCGATCTGTCGGTTCGTCTGCCTTAACTCACGCTGCAGTCGTGTGAGTTTGGCCTTGTCGCCCGCCTTTGCAGCGTCCTCTATGGCCTTTTCCAAGTCCACACTCTTCTTCTTCAGGCTGTCGAGCATGTCCTGTGCCTGTTTACCATTGACGGTAAGGGTAACAGTAGCGTTTGCGTTGATACTTGACATAGATATTTACGATTTACTGATTTACGATTTCTCACTAACGACCGCAAAGTTACTCCGCTATACACCAACGAGAAAAGACGTGACCGCTGCCCCTGCCTGAGACTTGACTGGCCGAAGGCAGGGGAAGAGACAGCGGGCACCAGACAGACACGACACGCGGCAAGTGAGGCACGTAATGCAGCCGCGACCGCTTCCTGACAGTCGGCTCAAATGTGGCCATTAACGGCCTTCATTTGTTAAATCCCGAAATAGTTAAGTTAAAGACTGTTTCGGCTGCTGACTTTCAGGCATTTAGGGGATTGTTAAGGGCACCGCCCTTAACCCGTCGGAGTAAAGACCCCCCACGCGCCCTGTCCTCGCTGACCCTCCCCGACCCCTTGAGGCAAGCGGAATATGTAAACAAACGTTAAGAAATCAACAAAAGCCGTCTCGTCTGTTAAAATTCGCCTTTGGTCTCGCACTACCCCCGAAAGCCCGAAGTCTCACGATGTCGCAGCGACCCCGAAAGTCTCACGATGGCGAAAAGGTCTGCTGGTCTCACACGATTGCCGACACCTTGCCACCACACCGAAAAGCCGACACCCGACACTAACGAGCCGCCAACGAGCGAAAGCCCGAAGTCTCACGATGCCGCAGCGACCTCGGAAGTCTCACGATGATGAAAAGAGCCGACCACCACCCCCAAAAAGGCCGCAATGGTCTCGCAATGTCAGCAAAAGCCACTCCAACGCCCCCAAAAAGCGAAGGTTTCCCGATGACAAAGGCCACATCCACCGCCAAAGAAGCCACAGAAAAAGGCCGTGACGGTCTCATATTGGCCTATATTTGCCACGTCTGCCACTTGCAGCGGACAAAAGCCGATGGTTTCCCTATGTCGTAAGAGCCGCCCCGATGGTTTGCAGACCATTCGCCCGAATGGGCGGTAATGAGCCACGGGTGCGCCACAAACCCCGACAGTCAGCACCTCCAGCGGAGTGCGACCGTTGGGATTTGCGGCGTACCTGTGAGGAAGAAGCACCAGCACAGTCATTTCACACCCACCTCAATCTTGATTGACGTAGGTGTGAAACGTCTGTGCGCTTACCGCTCTCCTCGCCATAGGGAGGGCAAAGTCGCACAATGTGCGGTAAGAGGCAGGGGTGGAACACTCCTGCAACCACAGACAGCGGATGTGGCTATGCCCCGCGCTGCCTTATCCGCGTGATGATGCCCCTGGCATAGAAAAGTCTGCGCAAGCGGAAAATGTCGGAAGAGAAGTCACCCCATCAGTCAAGCCGGATCCCTGTGTGCAGGGTTTCGGCTTGGCGTTGGGGTGAAGTGATTGTATTGAAAGGGATGCCATCAATGGCATAAGCATCAGGTCGGCGCATAGCCGAAGAAGTCTGAAAGAGAACCAGGCAGGTGTGGTCTGGAGAAAAATAATCTTCAGCATAAACGTGGCTCACTGAGCCTAAGAGTTGCCGAAGATTATTTTCCTCCAGTCCACTTCTGCGAAAAGAGACAGCGGATGTGGCTTAGCCTCTTTCGCGTAACGATGCCGGCGGCATGACCAGAAAGTCGGGATTGCGGCACTATGAGACGGACGGCCTTGGCCTCCGTCTCATGGTGTCACCATTCCGAAGTGACGAAGTGAAAAGAGGATGCCCATTCGGGGCATAAGCATCAGGTCAGCGAGTAGCTGAAAAGGTCAGTCGGCAAAGCCGAAAAGCTCCAAAGAAAAGTCTGCGATTAGCAGAAAACATCAGGAAAAGATGCCCGTCAAGGGCATAAGCATCCCTCTCCGAATAGGAGAAAACATCAGAAAGATGGCCGTCAAGGCCATAAGCTTCCCTCTGCGAATAGCAGAAAACATCAAGAAAAGATGTCCGTCAAGGGCATAAGCATCCCTCTGCGAATAGCAGAAAACATCAAGATAGATGCCCGTCAAGGGCATAAGCATCCCTCTCCGAATAGGAGAAAACATCAGAAAGATGGCCGTCAAGGCCATAAGCTTCCCTCTGCGAGTAGCAGAAAACGTCCGAAGAGAAAGAGCCTCCGGCTGAATTGGCAAGCATCGTGATGGTCGGTGACCATCCCCTATGTGCGTCCGTATCGAGCTGAGACGACTCAGCCGTGTGCCAGTGGAAGAAGTGTGTGGGTGCTGCGCGACGAACAGCATGGCTGTTCCTCTGGGACAAAGGAGTGTGTATGTTCGCATACTTACTTCTTTGAAGCCATGCCGTTCATCGCATAGGCAGTACCTATACTCTTCGGAACAGGCACCGAGCGAGTGGCCAGCCGATACAGACGCACATAGACACATCATCAGCCTGTCGATGATGTACGACGCGCAGGGGTTCGTGGGTGGGCAGAAAGTCGCCCCTGGGCGAAGTGTCCGCTTGCGGTAATGTCGGCGAGTAGCCGAAGATGTCCGAAGAAAAGTCTGCGTAAGCAGAAATGTCTAAAGAGAAGTCGCCCTTCCCTATGCCAGAGACCATCCACAAGATGGTCTCGGCATGGATAAGGGAAAGGCGAAGTGTCAAAGAAAAAGTCTGCGAATAGCAGAAATGTCAGAGAAAAGTCGTCACCGCCAATCGGAATCCCTGTAGGCAGGGTTTCCGATTGGCAGAAAGGTGACGAAAACACCAAGGATGGCGAATAGCCATAAATACAAAGTCGGCGAATAGCCGAAACGGCCATGAAGTGCGGTAACTGACAGGTGCGGGATGTCGGCAAGGAATCTTCAGCATAAGCGTTGACCGCTCCGGGCATTAGCGATGCCGAAGATTTCTTCCCGTCATCCCCCTCCTGTTACAAGAAAGCAGCTGATTGTGATGGTGTGGCCACACCTTCTTTATCAGCTGCAAGATGCCAAGGGCATAAAGCTCGCGCAAGCGAAACGGCCATGAAGTCGCCGCATAGGCGAAAAGCTCCAGTAAGTCGGCGAATAGCCGAAGATGTCAGAAAGAAAAGTCATCATCCACGTCAATCCTACCCCCGTGTGCGGGGTTTAGGATTGGCATGGGTGATGAAGTGGCCAAGCAAAAAGATGCGAAGCATAAGCCTCCCCTCGCGGGTAGCGAAAACGTCAAAGATGCCCGTCAAGGGCATAAGCATCCGTCGCCGGGTAGGCGAAAACACCCAGTCTGCGCAAGCAGAAAGCAACAGTCTGCGAGTAGCAGAAGAGGTCAAACAAAGAAATCGGCTCTTCCATTGTGGGACGGTCGGGCCACCCGGCCACCGTCTCACGATGGATAGAGAGCCGAAGTGTCCCGAAGATGGCGAATAGCCATAAACACTAAAGATGGCCGTCAAGGCCATAAGCATCCCTCTGCGAGTAGCAGAAATCATCAAAGAAAATGCCCGTCAAGGGCATAAGCATCTGGTCGGCGAGTAGCCGAAAATGTCAGTCTGCGAAAGCAGAAAATGTCAAAGGAAAAGTCTGGCTGGTGACGCATTGAGACGGTCGGCAACCCTGTTGGGGGCCGACCGCTCATGCGTCACCAGCCGGAAACGATAATGAAGAAAGGTGGCCGTGGGCACCTTAGAAGAGGAAGTTCTTCAGCCAATCGCGGAAGCGATAGATTAGGAATATTGCACAGGCGAGGATAAGGATATAGAAGATATACTTCGGAGCCTTTGTAGGTGCGGACTTCCGCACATCTTTTGTTTCGGCTACAGAGGATTGCGTGGACTCGGCCACGCTGTCCTTTGCCGAAGTGTGTACGCTGGACTTCTTATTACCGCTTGCGTCAATATGAAGACCGTAAACACTGACAGTCGACGGCTGTTGTGCAGTAGGCTGCTTGTCGCCTACTGGAGAACTGTTGCCACCTTTGGCGGCGGGAGGCTTGTAGCCGAGAAGGTACATATCATCAAGGGCCGCTGTGCCAGCGTCTCTTGATGACGTGCTTTCCTGGCTTGCAGCAGGGAAAGGCCCGATGCCTTTTTGCGGTGAGAACGGATGTGCGAACAGGATAATGATGCTGTCAGCCGACAGTGTGAGGCATTGGCTTGTGGAGTCGGCCATCAGGGAGAAGCAGAGACGGTCGGCACTCCGGGTCACCGTCTCGCTTCTCTCTGAAGCCGACACACTGGCTTCCGTGGTGCGGCACGAAAGCAACAGAAAGACAGAAGAAAGAAGGAGTAGAGAAAGAAGAAACTTTTTCATGTGATGAATGGGATTTGAAGTGAATAATATGAACTATGCTTGTTTGGGCTTATCATCAAAGATGTAGTCGTATTCGTGGCAGTCGAAGCACGGACACGGTTTGTTGGCAAACTCACAGTGGCCGTGCAGCGTGGCCTTCGGGTAGCGTTGGTGAAGCTCTGTCAGGATCTTCACGAAAGCGGCTTTCTGCTCGGGTGTGCGCGTGTCCTTTTCCTTTTTGATGTTGTTTTTCTCCGTCCCCCCGACATAGCACACCCCTATGGAGTGCTTGTTGTAGCCAACGCAGTGTGCCCCAATCATGGACTCCGGGCGTCCCTGGTGTATGCTGCCGTCGAGGTAAATCAGCCAGTGGTAGCCGATACCGTTAGGCCAGTGCCTTTCATTGCGGTGCCAGTTGTCAACGTCCTTGACGGTGACATGACGGCCTTCAGGCGTGGCCGTGCAATGGCAAATGATGCGGTCAATGCGTCTCATTGTCAGTCCTTATTTGCTTGTTGATAAACTCTTTGATGCGGTTCTCTGTCTCTCCGAGCTTCGTCTTGAAATAGACGCTCACTCCGAAGATTGCCCCTGCGAAGGTCAGGCCCTGTGCCATGTACCAGAGCACACCGTCGGTGACATCGCCCTTGGTGAAGAACGAGATAAAGGACAGTACGACCCCCGACACCACCATCAGTGCGGCGGTGGAGTACTGAATCCATTCTTTGCTGTTAGCTGTCATAAAGTTTGCGAATTTTGATGATGCAAAGTTAAAGTGCGGACTCGTCCGTACAAAAGACAAGGCAAACAGCGAGAATGTGGCAGAAATTTTGTACCTTTGCCGAAAATTTCATGCTATGGTCAACGAGTTCAAGGTTATCACGTTGTGCGGTAGTACGCGCTTCAAGAATGAGTTTCTTGAAGCACAAAAGCGACTAACGCTCGAAGGAAACATTGTCATCAGCGTCGGTATGTTCGGTCATTCCGGCGACGAGGAAGTCTGGAAGCCTGGCATCAAGGACATGTTGGACCGTATGCACCTGAGCAAAATCGATATGGCCGATGAAATCTTTGTCATCAATGTCGATGGCTACATCGGTGAGAGTACGAGCCGCGAGATTGCCTACGCTTTGGCACATGGCAAGATTGTGAAGTATCTGGAGCGACCACGCGACCCAATGCCAGAGACATCAAGGAACTTAATGGCGTAATAAAGAATTATTTAATTCAGTTGTTATGGAAAAGATTACATTCAGTAGGACAGAGATTAGTGAGGATGTGATGTTTCTGATGGTCAGAACTTCTGAGTTGGTCAAACAATTAAACAGTCTTACGTTGGCTGATTTTTCCAAGAAACAGGATATATTAAACGAATTATTTGGCGATGTAGGTAGCAATTCCTTTGTCGGCGA
>Ga0310696_10001190_pt1 | contig 38159 bp, 20 predicted proteins | sample AusTroGonzalo_MG_4_FD_203885 | JGI IMG/M metagenome (GOLD analysis project Ga0310696, IMG submission 203885) | Bovine rumen microbial communities from tropical cattle in Woodstock, Queensland, Australia - Gonzalo_02 (v2) (version 2) | ecosystem: Host-associated > Mammals > Digestive system >... | reverse complement strand
AGGCGGCAGGGAAATCGGTTTCCTCTACGGACAGTACCGCAGGCTGAAAGGCGTCTTCGAGAACGGCGTCCTGACGGGCAAGGGCCTCACTTACGGCGGCTCCCTCATTCGTCCGGAAGCGACCGGTTACGGCGCGATCTACTACCTCAACGAAGTCTTGAAGCACGAGAAAGATTCCATTAAGGGCAAGACCATCGTTTCTTCAGGCTACGGCAACGTGACCTGGGGCATCTGCAAGAAAGCCGCGGAACTCGGCGCCAAAGTCATCACCATTTCCGGCTCTGCCGGCTACATCCTCGACGAAGCGGGCGTCAACACTCCCGAGAAGATCGACTATCTGCTTCAGATGCGCGCCGCCAACGACAAGAACATCAAGAAGTACGCTGACAAGTTCGGCGCCAAGTTCTTCCCCAAGGAGAAACCCTGGGGCGTCAAGGGCGACATCGTCATGCCCGCCGCCACCCAGAACGAAGTTGACGTCGCCGAAGCGAAGCAGATCGTCGCCAACGGTACGAAGTACTACATCGAAGTCTCCAACATGCCGACGACCAACGAAGCCCTCAATTACCTGAGAGGGGAGAAGGGCATCATCGTCGCACCCTCCAAAGCAGCGAACGCCGGCGGCGTCGGCGTCTCCGCCCTGGAAATGTCCCAGAACAGCGAGCGCCTGAATTGGACCGCCGAGGAAGTGGACGAGAAGCTTGCTCAGATGATGAAGAACATCCACGACGCTTCCGCTGAAGCCGCGGAAGAGTACGGCTTAGGTTACGACCTGGTGGCCGGCGCCAATATCGCCGGTTTCAAGAAAGTCGCGACCGCCATGCTCGAACAGGGCCTCTTCTAAAAAAAGGAGCTTGCCTGCCCGCCCGGAATCGGGCGGGCAGGGGAGCGCCCTTGATTTTTGCCAACGCTTGTGATAATATAGTCGGCACATTTTGAAATTAACCGAATCATTCTAATTTAAAACCAAGTTCATTTATGCCTTCACATCAGCATCGCGTCAAAAGCCTGAAGCAGGCCGCCGTACGTCAGGAACGCAACACGCAGGTCAAGTCCCGCGTGAAGACTATGTCCAAGAAAGTCTCTCCCGAGAGCCAGGATCTCGAGAAAGATCTCCGCAACGCCATCTCAACGGTTGCCAAAGCTTCCCAGCTCGGCGTCATTCATCGCAAAGCCGCCAGCCGTCGCATCTCCCGTTTGACCAAACGCGCCAACAAGATCCAGGCCGAGAAAGCCTGATTACCTTAAATATATTTTTCTATGAGCCGCACAAGCTTTTGCCTGCATGAAGTGGGTCGAAAACTTGTGTGGCTTTTTCTTTTGCCAAAAAACAACGAAATAACAATTTAACTTAGAGAGGTTACCATGAACGACAATGAAAACCCCCTTCTGAATCCAAAGTTCGACATCACCTGCCTGGGCGGCGGGTACAAACATCTCTCCAACAAGGAACACAGCCTCGCCACCATCTGCACGCAGGGCGGCTGGCAGCCCGTCAACGGCGGCCCCAGGGCGCTCCCTATTTTCCAGAGCACGACCTGGCGCTACGCCACCAGCGAAGAGATGGGCAAGCTGTTTGACCTGGAAGCCGCCGGCTACTTCTACACCAGGCTGCAGAACCCGACCGACGACGTCGTGGCCTGCAAGATCGCCGACCTTGAGGGCGGCATCGGCGGCGTTCTGACCGCTTCCGGCCAGGCCGCCAGCTTCTTCTCCATTTTCAATATCGCTTCCGCCGGCGACCACGTCATCTCTTCCGCTTCCATCTACGGCGGAACTTTGAACCTTTTCGTGGTCACCATGAAGAAGCTTGGCATCGAGGTGGAACTCGTCGATCAGGATCTGTCCGAGGAAGAGCTGGACAAATATTTCCGTCCGAATACCAAGTGCGTTTTTGGCGAAACTTTGACGAACCCCAACGTGAAAGTTCTCGACATCGAGAAGTTCGCGAAAGTAGCTCACAAGCACGGTGTGCCTTTGATCATCGACAATACTTTCCCGACGCCCATCAACTGCCGCCCCATAGAATTCGGCTGCGACATCGTCATCCATTCCACCACGAAGTACCTTGACGGCCACGCCAGCGTGACCGGCGGCGTCATCGTCGATTCCGGCAATTTCGACTGGGACAAGCACGCGGACAAGTTCCCCGGCCTCACTACCCCGGACGATAGTTACCACGGCCTCACTTACACAAAGGCTTTCGGCAAGAAGGCCTACCTCGTGAAACTTGTGGCTCAGCTCATGAGAGACATCGGCGCCCAGCAGGGTCCGATGAACGCCTTCCTCCTGAACCACGGCCTCGAGACGCTGCATCTCCGTATGCCCAGGCACTCCGAGAACGGCCAGAAAGTCGCGGAATTCCTCGAATCCAGACCGGAAGTCGAATGGATCAACTATCCCGGTCTTAAGAGTAGCCCGGATTACGAGCTGGCCAAGAAGTATCTTCCAAACGGCTGCAGCGGCGTCATCGCCTTCTGTGTGAAGGGCGGACGTAAGGAAGCCGCGGAATTCATCGACCGCTTCAAATTCATCGGCGTGGAAACGCACGTGGCCGAGAACAGGACGATCGTTCTGCATCCCGCCAGCCACACGCACCGTCAGCTGACGGACGAGCAGCTCGAGGCGGCCGGCATCCCGGTTGGTCTTATCAGACTGTCCGTCGGTCTTGAGGACGTGAACGATATCATCGCCGACCTCAAGCAGGCCTTTGAGAACAAATAATATGTTTTAAAAGCGAATAAAAAAAAGCGCGCCGCGAGGCGCGCTTTTTTTTGTTTTCAGAGGATCGTTTTTATCTGGCTGCTTTCCAGCCAGCCGGCCTGGCTTCCCTCCTCCTGGCTAACCATGATCTTCACCCAGCTGCCTTCCTTGCCGGTCACCTTCACTTCCGAACCGTTCTTCAAGATGAAGATCTCGGTGTAGGAGGCGTCCGGCCCGGAGTGGATCCCCGCTTCCTCCGCTACTATCACGCCCTGATGGGAAGCGTCGTAGTACTTGTGGAGGAAGGAGGCGGAAAAGAGCGCAGCGATGACAAAGAAGAAGATCGCGAATTTTATCATGGCGCTCCTAAGGCCGGGCTTCCTGGAGATGATAAAAACCGAAAGCGCGAGCCAGGCAACGATCCAGGACGCGATCGCGACCGTCAGCTGCTCCATTATGCCGAGGTAGAAGTAGAGGAAGAAGAAGGATCTCAGCGCGGAGGGAACTTCCTTCCTCGCGATGTTGTCCTCGGTCTGGCTCAAAGCGCGGGAAAGATTGGCGGAAGTATCGGCGTCCCTGGGCGCGAAGAGCTCCGCTTTCCTGTAATAGGCGATGGCGTTGCCGAGGTCGCCGGACTTATAGTAAGCGTTGGCAAGATTGTAATTCAGGGCAGGGGAGGAAAGCCCTTCTTTCGCGGAGCGGGTGTAGCAAGTGATCGCTTCCTGGTAATTCTGGTTGGTGTAAGCGGAATTGCCCTGGGCGAAATACTTCGCGGCCTCAAAGGAGCTGGCTTTGGCCGCGGCTGCAAACGCTATGATAAAAAGCATGGAAAGGATCTTTTTCATTTCAAAGTCCTCCTTAATTCTTTCAAGAGGCGGGAGGTGTCAGAGAGCAATTGGTCATTGTCACACTTCGGACCGTAGTTGCCGGCGAAGCGCGCCATTTCTATCCTTGTCATGAGGTCCTGCCACTCTTTCTTCAGTTCAGCGTCCTCAATGGTGTCGGCGCTGATGGAGCCCTTCGGCAGATTTAAGGTATCAGCGACATAATCATTGAGAGCGGCCGAAAGATAGCCGCAGAAATCTTTGATGGCTTCCGGCTTTCCTTTGAGCTTTCTGGCTTTCTTCAAGTTCTGCTCGGCAACCGAGTAGGCCTGGCTCTTCCTCTTGAAGCTCGGGTCTTCTTCTTTGGAGCGCTTGTAGGCCAAGAGCGCGCAAAGCAGGAAAATGACCGGCGGAAGTATGGCAAAAATGATCAGCAGGCGCTTGTCGCGGATGGAGGACAAAGCGTCTTCGCCGCTTTCCAGCTTGATGCCGAAGATATCCTGGTTTAAGATCTTGATGGTGGGGGAGCCGCCTCTCTGAACGGGGATCGCTTCAGACACCGTCACTTTCTGGCTCTGGGCGGATCTTTCCACGGTGAGGGGGAAAGGCCCGGCGGTAAGAGTCTCATAATCGTTTTTGGCGGTGTCGAAGTACGAGAAGGAAACGGCGGGCAGTTCCTTGACGTCGGTGCTCAAGGGCACCCACATCTGGCTGTAATTTTTGATGCCTTTCAATTGTCCGTCCGCTACGCTCGTCTTCTTGTCCACGACGGGATCGTAAACCGTGAAGCCGGCCGTGTTGGTGCTTGCGAGGTTCAGAACGGCCTGGTCGATGTTGCCGATGCCGGTAAGAGTCGCCTTCAGGGTCACAGGTTCGCCTTCCTTGACTTTTTGGGGCGTGACTTCGGCTGAGAGGGCGAAACGCCCGACGGCGCCTTTGAAGTCCTTCGGCTTGTTCTGACTCGGCAGATTTTTTACGTTGAAGACAAGCGGTTCGGAAAGGACGTTTTTCTCAACAGTGCGGTAATTCTGGAAAAAGCTGAAGGGATCGTCGAAGGGGTCCCTGGAGCGGCTTCTTCTGGATACGGGAACGTTCACAGACACCCGCATGCTGGCGGGGCCGATCGAGAGTTTCCCGGCTTTAAGGGGGATGATGAGTTTCTGGAAGCGTATGTAGTTGTAGATCTGGCCGCGGTAGCGCTGGCGGTCCTGCTGATAATTGCCGATGTCCTGAGCGTTGAAGCCGGTGAACTGCAATTCTGGCTGGTTGGCGCCGGAGAGATTGACGTCTTTGTAGTATAAGGTGATCGTCAGGAAGATCTGTTCGCCTACGAAAGTGTTGGTGGTGCTGGCGTCCAGTTCCAGGAAGAGTTCGCCGCCGGTCTCAGTCGTGGCGGGGGAGTCGGCCGAGCTTTTCCTGGCCTCGGCGACATCGATATTTATTTTCGGCAGGTTGTAAGTCTTGCCGTCGGCTTTGATCTTCGCTTCGCCGATCGTCAGTTTGCCTGTTTTCGTGGCCTGCAGTTCATAGCTGAACTCCTTGGAGGAGGACTGCACGCCGTTCACTATGGAGATGTTGCTGCTCTGGCTGGGCCCCATGATGACGCGGAAGCCGTCCTTCTCGCCAAGCTGCGGGGGAGAGACGTTCTTGGCGTCCTCCACCGTTATGGTGTAGCGCAAGGATTCGTCCATGCTGATGGCTTTGCGGCTGCAGGTGGCCGAGACTTTGACCTCGGCCAGCGCGCCCAGGGCCAGCATCATGGTTAGGAAAAAGACTTTTATTTTCATCGTATTTTTCATAGAGGAATATTTTACCAGTTTTTGTCCACAGGTACGATCGCTCCCGGCATTTTCTTGCGGTTCTTTTCCTTGTCGGAGTTGTCTTCCTCAAAGGCGCGGAGCATCTGTTCGGCCTGTTCCTTGGTCATCTCTTCGCTTTCCTGCTGATCCTGTTGTTGCTGCTGATCCTGGTTTTGATCCTGCTGCTGATCTTGCTGCTGCTGATCCTGATTTTGCTGCTGATCCTGGTCCTGCTGATCTTTTTGATCCTGCTGGTCCTTATTATCCTGCTGATCCTGGTTCTGATTGTCGTTCTGCTGTTGCTGCTGATTCTGCTGCTGCTTCTCGTTGTTCTTCTGGTCGTCGTCCTCGAATTCCTTCCTCGCCTTGATGAAATTGTCCAGGGCGACGAACTGGTTCGTGGGCGCTTCAGTTATGAGGTTCTTTAGCTTTTCCTCGGCAACCTTGGAAGCGGCGGAGCCAAGCTTCAAATATTCTATAGCGTTGGTTATGCACATGGCGAGCGTCTTGGCGCCGGCTATGGGGAGAGCTTCCTCTTTTTCCTCGCCTTCGCCTTCACCTTCGCCTTCAGATTCATCTTTCTGTCCGCTGCGGGACTTCAGTTCCTTGACGAGCTCCTGGCCGATGGAATTGAATTTGTCGGCGCATTCCTTCAAGGCGGGAGCGTCGAGCAGGGAAAGGTCGATGGAGAGATCGTAGAAGTTGTTGAAGACTTCCGCGCAGCGTCCGGCCATATCGTTGACGTAGGGCGAAATGTTTTCCGAGACGAGGCCGACGCACGTCGCCCTGGCTTCCTGGAAGCGGTTGCTTAAAGCTTGGAAGACGTCCGTCTGGGGAACGCCGCCCTGGATGCACTGGCTGAGCCCCTGGCCGACAGCTGCGAAAGTCTGGTAGAGATTTACGAGCGCTTCGTTTTCGGGCGTTTTTTCCAAGCCCTGGGTTGCCGGCGCATCGCCCGAGGACTGCAGCCTTTCGGGTGGCAGGTTGGTGAAGAGGGCCTGGAAACCGACGATGAGGTAGTCGGCTTTCTCGGAGTGGGCGTACTGATTCGTCATGATGCCGCCCAAGAAGTCGGGCGGGATGTCGCTCCCTTTCTCAAGGCTCTTCGCGGTCTTGATAAGGGTGATGTTCTGCGCCCTGATCAGCGCTTCGAGTTCTCTCAAAAGTTTTTGCAGGGGATCTTTTTCCTGCTCGTCTTTCTGCTGGCTGGCCAATTCCTTCATCAGCCTCGTGACATACTCGATGTTGGCCTTGGTGTCCTCGTCGTCGCGGTCCAGTTCGTTGGCGCGCTTATAGCTTTCCAGCGATTCTTTCAGTTTGCCCTGGCGGAAGAGGCAGTTGCCGATGTTGTAGTGGCACTTGGCCTCCAGTTCCTGGGAGGCGCCGCTGGCGGCTCTCTGGAAGGCGGAGATCGCTTCGTCGTACTTTTCCAGACGGTAGCAGGCAAGCCCGGCGTTGTAGTTAGCCTCGGGATTGTCGGGAGCGTCTATCTGCGCGTCGGCGTACTTCTGCTCGGCTTCCTGAAAATTACCGTTCTGGAAAGCCTTGTTGCCGTCCGCGATTTTCGCCGCGAGTTCCTTGCTTTCCGCGGCGGAAAGGGGAGCGGTGAAACTTAGAAGCGTTAATGTGAAGATTAGAAGAATGTTTTTCATATTCATGCGGCTTCTCCTTCTTTGGCGGTTTTTTTCTGGCCTTCGCTGACTAGAGATTGCAGGAAGAAGCAGAAGAAAGCGGCGCACAAAGGCCACTGGAACCTGTGCTCGTAGTGTTTCTTCTTGGAAGAGTCGAGCTCCTTGGTGTCCATGTTGGCGATCCTTTTCGTATAGATGGCGTCCAGTTCCAAACCGGAAGCGACGGCCTGGGCGTAGGCGCCGCCCGTTTCCAAAGCGATCTTCTGGAGCGTCTCCTCGTTGAGCTTAGAGAGCACCTGGTTGCCGCTGCGGTCCGTGATATAAGTCTTGCGGCCCTTCTCGTCCGTTATCTGGATGGGGCTGCCGCTGGGCGTGCCGATGCCGATGCAGAAGATCTTGACGCCTTTTTCCTTGGCAAGCTTGATGGCGTTGTCGAGGTCGCCCTGGAGGTTTTCGCCGTCCGTGATAAGGATAAGCGCCCTGGTGTTGCGTTCATTGCCTTCGAAGGCGTTGACGGATTTGATGATGGCTTCGCCGATCTGCGTTCCGCCCTTGGGAATGAGCGAGGGGTCGAGTTCAGAGAGGAACATCTTCGCCGCGCCGTAGTCGAGGGTAAGCGGGCACTGGACGAAAGCGCTGCCGGCGAAAGCGACCAAGCCGATGCGGTCGCCCTGCATGATCTGCATAAGGTCAAGGATGGCGCGCTTTGCGCGTTCAAGCCTGTTGGGCGCGATGTCCTGGGCCAGCATGCTTCTGGAGACGTCCACGGCGACTATTATGTCGCGGCCTTCTCTTTTCATCTCTTCCCAGGTGTAGCCCCACTTCGGCTCCATGAGCGCGAGGACCAAAAACGTGAGGCCCAGAAGGAAGAGGAAGATCTTAATGAGGCGCCCGCTCTCGCTTCTGGTCAGAAGCTTGTCAAGCATTTCCCTGGAGGCAAACTGCTCCAGCATGGCTCTTCTTTTCCTCGCTCTGTAGAAGAGGAAGAGCGCCAGGGCGATCACGATCCAGAGAAGGTGTATGTAATAAAGTTTTTCAAAGTACATTTTTTTCTCCTTATGGCAGTTTTTGGAACCTGGTAGCCAAAAGCAGAGTTTCAATGATAAGCAAGGCGGCAGCCGCGAAGACGAGCCCCGGGAATCTTTCTATCCATTCCATGTAGGTTAAGGATTCCGTCTTGGTCTTTTCTAATTGGTCGATCTCCTTGTAGATCTTTTCGAGCGAGGCTTTCTCGGTGGCGCGGAAATACTGGCCGCCCGTAGTCTTGGCGATGCCTTTCAATAGATCTTCGTCGATCTCGACAGGGACCTGCTGGAGGATCTTGCGGCCGAAGAAATCGGTGCCCGGAACGGGCGCCATGCCTCTGGTGCCGGCGCCGATGGTGTAGATCTTGACGCCGAGGGCCTTGGCGCTCTGCGCGACGGCCATGGGCGCCATCTTGCCGGCGTTGTTCATACCATCCGTCAGCAGGACGACCACTCTGCTCGTGACGCTGGAGTCTTTCAACCTCAGGAGCGCCGTGGCGAGCGCGTCGCCGATGGCGGTGGCGCTTTGGTCGGCCATGCCGATCTCGCACTGGTCGAGAAGCGTCAGGAGTGTTCCGTAGTCAAGGGTCAAAGGGCACTGCGTGTAAGCGTCGGCGCCGTAAACGACGAGGCCTATGCGGTCGCTGGAGCGGTGCTTGATGAAGTCGGCGGTCACTTCCTTGACGACGTCGAGCCTGCTGCGGTCCTTGGCCAGGTCTTCCGCGATCATTGATCCGGAGGTGTCGATGGTCAGCATGATGTCGATGCCTTCCGTCGTCACTTTGGTGTCCTCTTTGCCTTTCTGGGGGCGGGCCAGGGCGATGGCCAGTAAAGCCACGGCGGCCACTCTCAGAAGGACTATGAAGGGACGGAGCCTGACGGCCAGGGTCGGCTTTATCCTTTTAAGCAGGCTGATGTCGGAGTATCTGACGCCGGCTTTGCCTGTTTTTCTCAGCGCATCCCAAAGTATCACAGGGATGAGCAGAAGAAGCAAGAGCCAATATGGGTCGTGAAGGATCATTGCTTTCCTCCTTCTACTTTTTGTTCAGCGGTCTCCTTGGTCTGCTCGATGAAGTTCCTGATGTTGTCGGTGGCTTCCTTCGCCAATTCCACGGAAGTTTCGCCCTTGGCGAACTTGATCATGTCGCATTCGTTCAGGAAAGAACGGAGCATTTCCCTCTGTTCATAGGTGAACTGCGGGTCCTGCCTCAAAACGGCGAGGAATTCTTCCGTAGTGAGTTCCGGAGCGCGGATCTCGAAGCGGTCTTCAATGTAAACTCTCAATATGATGGAGAGACGGCTGAAATATTCTTTGTAAAGTTCTTTTTCCAAGAGCCCTTCGGCCAGGAGGGCTTCCAGGGCAGCGTAAGCCTTGACGTGGGCCGGGACGGGAGGCGGCGCGGCCGCCTCTTTTTTCTTCTTGAGGCAGAGAAGCAGGACGAGGGCAACGGCGGCCAGGGAGGCGAGCACGATTATGATCTTCGTTCTGTTCTTTTCCTTCAGAAGCAACTCGACCACGCCTTTGATGTCCCTGATGTCGGTCATCTCGCCTTCCTTGGCGATGGAGACGACTTCCACGCAGAGGGCGGAACTGTATAGCGTGTTGGTGTTGCCGTTGATTACGAAATTAACTTTCGCGGGCGGGATCTCATAGACGCCCGTCAGGTAAGTTTCCAGCTCGTAGGTCTGTTTTCTTACGACGCGGCCGCCCGGCAGTTTTTCTTCCGGAAGGTTCTCCCAGTCGTGGATCAGAAGGCTGCCCATGGGCGCCAGGTTCTCGGCGAAGTCCGGCATCTGAACGTCGATGTTGGTCAGGGCGTTGACGGAGATGGTGTATTTCACAAGGTCGCCAACCCTGACCTGAGGCCTGTCAACGAACACATTCACGGCGACAGGATCATTTGTCTGGGGCGAAATGGATTCCGCCTTCTTCTTCTGGCAGCCAATCAGAGCCGCGGCGAAAAGTATTAGCAGAAAAAATTGACGCATGTTATTTTTCCTCCTGCTTCTCGACCTTTTCTTCCGCTTTCTCCTTCTCTTTTTCTTTCTCCGGTTCCGCGAGCGAGGGGTCGATGGCGGTGTAGCGCTTCCTGGCGGCGGCCGCCTCTTTCTGGCGTCCGAGTTTCGTTAAGGAATCGACCACTTTTTTGGGGACGTCCTTGTCGTTCGCAAAGGTCGGGTCAAGGGCTTCGGCGCGGTAGTAGTAGGCGACGGCGTTGGCGAAATCGAGCTTGTCGTAATAGATGTTGCCGATCGTAACGCAGACGCCCGGGCGCTCCTTTACGGGAACGGGGTAGTCGCTCAAATATTTCTGCAGCTCTTTGGCGGCCTGCAGGTCGAGCCCTTTGGTCCTCAAAGTGATGGCCAGGGCTCTCTGCTGCTCGGCGGTCCAGTTCGCTTTGGGCGGAAAGTAGAGCCTGTACGCGATGAGGAGGAGCAGTATGAAGCAAAGGAATTGTATGAAGGAAATGATTTTTGACATAGGTTTAGAAAATAGTTTTTTCCCGGCGTTTGAAGAAGCGCACGATCTCGTCGCCGTAGTTGGCGTTGGTCGATACGCGCATGGAGTCCACGCCGGAGGACGTGAAGTTTTTGTCGCGTTCCTCGTTTCTCATGACTGAGAGTTTTTCCAAGGTCCGGCGGACTTTGCCGTCGTAGGTGTCAACGGTTATGGTCTCGCCCGTCTCGGCGTCCTCGAGCGTGATGAGGCCGATCGGCGGAAGCGAGCTCTCCCTCGGGTCGGAAACGGAAACCGGGATGAGGTCGTGGCGCTTGCTGGCGAGACTGATGGGCCGTTCGAAGCCTTCGCACAAAAAGTCCGAGATGAGGAAGACGACGGCCTTTCTGCGGCAGACTTTGTTTAAGAAATCGAGGGCGGCGCCGACGTCTGTTTTGGAGCGCTCGCTCTTCTTAAAGCCCAAGACTTCCCTGATGACTCTGAGCACGTGGGAGTGGCCTTTCTTCGGCGGGATGTAGAGCTCGATCTGATCGGTGAAGATGATGAGCCCAACCCTGTCGTTGCTTCTGATGGCTGTGTAGGCCAGAAGTCCCGCGATCTCGGCGGCGATCTCGTTCTTGCTCTTTGAGACCGAACCGAAAGCGCCGGAGGAGCTGGCGTCCACCATCAGCATGACGGTCAGTTCGCGCTCTTCCACGAAGCGCTTCACATACGGCACGCCGGTTCTGGCCGTGACGTTCCAGTCGATGGTCCTGATGTCGTCGCCGGGCTGGTAGAGCCTGACTTCGTCAAACTCCATGCCGCGCCCTTTGAAGGCGCTCTTGTATTCGCCGGCCATGACCTCGGTCACCTGGTGGCTGGTCCTGATCTGGATCTGGCGGACTTTCTGGAGCAGTTCTTTGGATAACATCTTAATATCTCCTTAATCTATCCGGTTGGGAAAGATCATCAGGGCACCTGCACTTCGTCGAAGATCTTCTGGACGAGGTCGTCGGAAGTCATGCCTTCCGCTTCCGCCTCGTAGCTCACGATCACCCTGTGGCGCAGCACGTCCGGGCCTATGGACTTGACGTCCTGCGGCGTCACGAAGCCTCTGCCCTGCAGGAAGGCGTGGGCCTTGGCCGCTATAGTCAGCGCGATGGTGGCGCGGGGCGAAGCGCCGTACTGGATGTAATCCTTGAAGGGGAGCTTGTAGGCTTCCGGCTCTCTGGTCGCGAAAATGATGTCGAGGATGTAGTCGCTGACTTTCTCGTCGATATAAATGCTGTCAACGATCTTTCTCGCTTCCAGGATCTCTTGCGGAGTGATTATCTGGTTGACTTCGCACTTCACGTTGGTAGAGGCCATGCGGCGCTGGATCTCTTTTTCCTCTTTCTTGTTGGGGTAGGTGATTCTAAGTTTCAGCATGAAGCGGTCCACCTGAGCTTCCGGGAGCGGATAGGTGCCTTCCTGTTCGATGGGGTTCTGGGTTGCCAGAACGAGGAAGGGTTCGTCCAATGCGAAGGACTGGTCGCCGATCGTCACCTGGTGTTCCTGCATGGCTTCTAAGAGCGCGCTCTGCACTTTGGCCGGGGCGCGGTTGATTTCATCGGCCAGGATCAGATTTGCGAAGATCGGGCCTTTCTTGGTCTTGAAGGTGCCTTCCTTCGGATCGTAGATCATGGTGCCGATAAGGTCGGCGGGCAGAAGGTCCGGCGTGAACTGGATGCGCTTGAAATCAGCTTTCACGGCTTTGGCGAGCGTCGTCACGCACAAGGTCTTGGCCAGTCCCGGAACGCCTTCCAGCAAAATATGGCCGTTGGACAGAAGGCCTATCAAAAGCCTGTCGATCATGTAGCTCTGTCCTACGATAGTGTTCGAGATCTCCTGGCGCAGCACGGAAAATTTAGCGCTGGCTGATTGGACCTGTTCCTGGATCTGTTTAACGTCTGTATTCATAAATTCTCCTTTTAGATGTAAAGCTCATCCGTTTCCTTTTGACGGTTGGGCTTGTTACGGATTAATAATTCTTTCAAAAAATCATAGGCGCGCTTTTCTTCCATACTGGAAGGCTCGTAGCCGGCGTAGCGCACGTTGAAGCAAAGGGCGCAGACTTCCTTGGCCGTTCTCACCATTCTCTGGTCCACGCCGTTTTCAAGAGCTTCCTTTTCCCCGAAGGAGTCGAGGTCGGCGATGGAATACTTGGCGCGCAGGTAGCTTCTCAATAACTCTTCGCACTTGCCGAAGTAGGCGGCGGTCTCGCCCTTCAGTCTCAGCTCCTTGCTTTCCTCCAGTTTCGCGAGGTATTCTTCCTCAAGGTTCTGTTCTGGCTGAGCCGCGCTTTTTTTCGCTGTTTTCTTCTTCAAGACGAAAACCAGCGCGGCGGCGAGGATGACCACAAGGGCGGCCGCGATAACGAGCCAGGGGAGCCTTGCGCTCTTAACGTTCAAAGTCACGCCCGCCAGATCGGAACTGCTGAATTCGCTGTCCTCCAAGCCTCTCGACATGACTTCGATAAGTCCGGTCTCGACGACCGTTCCCGGGGCGTTCGTGACTAGAAGATCGATGACGTAGGTCGCGGTGTGCTGCGTTCCGCCCACTCCCGGCTTCGACTCGTTGTAGCTGACGATGTCCTTTACCAGGGCGCCTTTCAGTTCCTTGAAGCGAGGAGTGCGAACGGAGATCGTTTCATAACCGGTCCACGTGGCGGTCATTTTCAGCTGCGTGCTCTTTTGCGAGACGACGTTGGTGCTTTCCGGAAGGATCTCCCACTTCACTTCCGAATAGACGCTCAGCGCCAGCAGGAAAACTGCAATTATGTAAATCGTTTTACGCATGCCGACTATATTGCAAAAAGCGTGCCAAAAATTAAGCTGTGAGATTTCCGCAACTTACAATTTTAGCTCTGACGCTTTTTGTCAAAATGACAAAGAAAAAACGATGTGTTTAATTTATAAAAAAGGCTGTTTTTTAAGGATATTTATATAAAGTTTGCTTTTGCGTATCATTATTAAGGAATAGAAAAATCCTTAACATCTTTAACCAAAACCAACGAGGTTTTTATGAAACGAATTCTCATAGCTTTGCTTCTTATGGTCTGCGTTCCGGTCTTCGCCGGCGTCGTTTATCAGGAAGATTTTGAAGGCTACGAAGTGGGCACCCAGATGGCCGAACAGGAAGGCTGGGAGATCTTCAATAATTACACCGGCAACACCACGGTCGTTGACAATGCTCCCAATATTGATTCCAAGGCCATGGAACTGAGCATGTCCGATACGGGTTCCACCGAATATGTCATGGTACTGACTCCGACCTTCGACACCACGCCCGCCAGCGCTCTGAAAGAAGTCACGAAGTTTTCCACGAAGATGGTCTCTGGTTCCAACACAGACCTTATCGCGCTTTACGACAAGAACATGAACCGCTTCTTCTACCTGCACCTGAACGCGGCGGACGGTTTGATGGCTTCCTCGCCGGCTGGCGTTACCTTTGAAAACTTCAATTCCGACGGCCAGACTCCCAACGAGATCTCCTTCATTTTCGACCATACCAAGAACCAGATCACGTCTGTGACTTGCAACGGCGAAACTCAGGAATGCGCTATCATGCTGGAGACCACCTTCGAACAGCCTTGGAGATTCCGTCTTTCCACGTATCTGGGCGGCTTCATTGAAGGCGCTTCCGGTTCCTACTATGACTTTGTCTCGGTCGAGCAGGTTGGCCGCGCCGATGAGCCCACCATCTTCTGCGATCCAGACGCGGTCATTCCTCTGGATTCCGCCAGCGCGGAGTTTGAACTTTACAACGGCGGTCCCGAAGGCGAGATCAACTTCAGCGTCACCACCGACGCCGATTGGCTGGAAGTCACCCCCGACAGCGGCACCTTCAGCGACTCCACCACCCTTACCCTGAAGGCTAAGGAAGATATGCCCGACGGCTTCTACCGCGGCAGCATGACCGTCTCCGGCGGCGCCGGCGAACCTATAGTCGTCTCCGTCATGTGCTCCAAAGGCAACGTTATCTTTGAAGAAAAATTTGACGATATGGAAAACGGTTCAATCGTCGGCCAGAGAGGCTGGACGCTTGACATGGGCGACGTTATCGTCACCAACGCCTATGACTGCAGCGGCAAATGCATGTTCATTTACGGTGCGGGCGGCAACAACGCCTGCAGCATGTATCTGCCGGAGCCTTGTTGGTATAAAGACCTTGTAGTGAGGGTCTCCTATGATGTGTATTGGCCTTCCGACGGCACGGCCACCGATGTCTGCATGCTGCAGAAAAACAGCCATGAAAAGTTTGAGAATTACGTTTCGAGAGACGACAGCGGGGAAGGCTTCAAACTGGTAAACATCCAGAAGCAGAGCGGCGCCAAGAGCGTCAAGAATTTCCCGCTTGCCTCCTATGACAAGTGGGTCACGGTCGAATACACGATCGACCTCCAGGCCAACATGCTTCTCAGTTTCGGCTGGGACGGCGCCATCACCAACTTCAACAACTTCCAGCTGAAGAAACCCGAAGTGAATTTCTACAATTCCTGGGGATATGCCGTTTGGGATAACGCCAACGGCGTTCTTGAATGCAATCACGGCATCGACAACTTGAAGGTCGAAAGAGTCGAAAGGGAAGCGGATCCTACTATGATCGTTCCCATGTCTAAGTCTGTCGGCGTTAACGAAAGCGCCACTATCACCGTATTGAACGGCGGCAAGGGCTCCTTCGATTACACTGCTGAAGTTCTCGACCTTTCCGAAAACGTCACTGTTTCCCCGAGCAGCGGCACCGTTGAGGATACTCAGGAAGTGACGGTCACCGTGGACAGGGAAGGCTTGGGCGACAACTACTATCGTTCCAGAGTAGTGTTCAACGCCGGCGAAGCCGGATGCGCCACCACCATCGTTTCCTTTGTGGTGGGCGGTGTTTATTACTCCGCCGACTTTGAAGAACCGTTCTTTACGGCTGGCGACTTTGCCGGCCAGGATGACTGGGGCGACAACAATCCGGGCGCCAACGTTGCCTACGTTCTCAGCACCAACGACAACCAGACCGTGATGATCGAGATCGGCGGCGGCTACGGCGGCTACTACCACTCCTTGGATGTTCCTGAAAACAACCTGGTCAGGTTCGACTGCGACGTCTTCCTCCCGCCCGCCATCTTCGAAAGGGAAGATCTGATCGGCAGGGAAGTCATTTACTTCAAGCAGAACAGCATGTACACCTCCGCTGCGGACATCACGCTGGACATCGACTTCATGGACGGCGTTCCCATCGTCTACGGCCTCGATCATGCCAACGACTACATGTTCTCCACGACCGAGTATGCGGAAGATTGGATGCACGTCTCCTACGTCATCGACTACGCGGAAGGCAAGCTCACGGAATTCACCATCGATGACAATTCGGAATTCCCTGAAGACGCCTATATCAATGACAACTACAAGGGCGCCGGCTGCAACCTCTTCTGCTTGTGCGTGACCTACCAAGGCAACATCCAGTTCGACAACGTCAAGGTCAGCGTGGTTCCCGAACCGGCTGTCCTCGGCTTCCTCGCTCTCCTTGGTCTGGCTCTCATCAGACGCAAGTAAAAGAGCAGCAAAAAAGGCCCGGTTTTAACCGGGCCTTTTTTTTACCAAAGAAATTGCTTCACATTCAACCAACCACCAGGAGGGTTTATGAAACGGTTACTATGCCTGTCGCTTCTCGCGGCGGTCTTCATGGCCTCAACGGCCTACTCCTTCCAGTATTGGGGCGACGATTACTCGAGCTACGATGCCGGAGACAATCTTCTTGATCTCGGTTACACCACCTTCTCGACTTATGCCGGCGCGCCTGTCATCGTCGAGGCTTTCGGCACCAAGTGCCTCCAGCTGCAGAAAAGCGAGGGCGGAGCTGAAGATTACAACATGATCCTGACGCCGGTCATCGGCCCCGACTGGGCGACGCTTGCTGAGAGCGGCTACGTTCAGGAAAATTTTGACGTGGTTGTGAAAGGCACGGTCTGCCCAGGCAGCGGCGTGGACCTCTTCGCTCTCTACGGCCAGAGCACCAACCGCTTCTTCTATTTCAACTGCAACACATCCGGGCTTTTGGCCACTGATCCCGCCTCCCAGCTCTTCGAGAATGTCAAGACCGACGGTCTGAACGAGATCTCCGCCACGCTGCGCTATTCCGACGGCGTCTATAAGCTGGTCAAGGTGACGGTGAACGACGAGACCTGGGAAGGTGAATCTGCCTGCGCTTCCGGCGACGCCCCGCGTTTCCTGCGCCTTTCCACCCAGCTCTCCACTTTGGCGGAAGGCAATGCAGGCGCCATCTATGGCAGCGCCGCCATCGACTTCGTTTCGAAAGGCGACTCCAACACCATGTATCTGGAAAACTTCGACAGCTACGAAGACGGCACCCAGATGGCTGAACAGCCGGGCTGGGCTTTCTTCAGCACTTATTCCGGCAACACCACGGTCACGAGCGGCCTGGAAGGCTTCGAAGGCAAAGGCATGGTGCTCTCCCAATCCGAGGGCGGCTCCGACGCTTACGTCATGGTGCTTACCCCGGCTATTGAGCTCAATCCTCCGAGCCCCGGCACCCAGTATGCCAAGATCACCTGCAAGTTCACCTGCGGCAGCGCCACGGATCTGATCGCTTTCTACGATATGGCCGGCACCCGCTGGTTCTATCTCAATTGCAACGGCGACGCCGGAACGGCTGCTTCCAACCCTGCCGGCATTGAATTTGACAATCTGAGCACGGATGGCAAGACGCTGAACACCATTTCCTTTACTTACGACTCCCTTGACAACAAGATAGTCGGCGCCAGCTGCAACGGCACGACAGTGGAGTGCGATATCGCCGGCGGTTCCGGACAGCCCACCAGGCTGCGCCTCTCCACCCAGCTTACCTCCAAACTGGAGGGTGCGGAAACCAGCTACGACTATGTGGAAATAAAGGCGGTCAACCGCTCCGACGATCCGATGCTTAACTGCGTGAATTCCGCTCTCATTCAGCTTGATACCACCGAGACGACTTTTGATCTCTACAACGCCGGACCCGAGACCGGCACGGTCAACTACAGGGTAGTTGCTGACGGCGAATGGCTCACTGTAACCCCCTCGGAAGGTTCCTTCAACGTTTCTGAAAAGCTTACCCTCAGTGTCAAAGAAGGCTATCAGGACACCTGGCGCCGCACCAAGATGACCGTTGACGCCGGCGAGGCCGGCGTGAAAGTCGTCGATGTCATGTATCAGGGCGGCAACATTATTTTCGCGGAAAACTTCAACGATATGGAAGACGGCTCCATCGTCGGCCAGAGAGGCTGGACGCTGGATGTGGGCAAAGTGGTCGTAACCAACGCCTACGATTGCGACGGCAAGTGCATGTTCCACTACATCTCCGGCGGCAACGACGCCTGCAGCATGTATCTGCCGAAGCCTTGGTACGAGAACCTGATCGTCAAGGTCAGCTACAAGCTCTACTGGCCCAGCGACAGCGACGCCTCCGGAGTCTGCCCCCTGCAGAAAGAATCCGGCACCACCGAGAAATTCGAAGCCGGCTACGTGCCCGATGACGAAGGCTTCTCGCTTTTGTACATCATGAAGTACAGCGGCGGCCAGAACGTTGACAAGGCGGTCAAGAACTTCCCCTTGGCTCCCTACGACACCTGGGTGGACATCAGTTACACCATGGACCTCCAGGACAACAGGCTTCTCAGCTTCAGCTGGGACGGCTATACCACCAACTTCAACAACTGGGCTCTCACTAATCCCGATTGTCATTCCTTCAATTCCTGGGGCCATGCCGACTATGATCCGTCAGGTGAGAACGCCAAGCACGGCGTGGACGACCTGGTGATCGAAAGAATACCCAGGGAGGCAGACCCCAAACTGTCCGCCGATCAGTATGTCAACTGCGGCACGAACGCCACCTTGTCCGTCGGCATCAAGAACCTCGGTTCCGGCAGCTTCGATTACACGGCCGAGGTCATCGACCTTGACGACGCTCTGACCATCGAGAATCCCACCGGCAAAGTCAAAGAATCCGTCACTCTCAATATAATTCCTGACAGAAGCAAGCTTGATCCCAACTTCTATCGCGCCAGAGTGAAAGTGGACGCCGGGGAAGCCGGCTGCGCCACCTCTATCGTGGTCTTCGTAGTTGGCAACGTCTATTACTTCGCCGACTTCGAGGAACCCTTCTTCAAGGAAGGCGACATCACCGGTCAGGATGAATGGGAAAACGACTGGCCCGAAGGCAACAACGCCTACGTCCTCACCACCAACGCGACGCAGTGCCTCCAGATCGAGACCGGCGGCGGCTACGGCGGCTATTACCACGCCATTGATGTTCCCAAGAACAGCTTCATGCGCTTCGACATGGACTTCTTCGTTCCGAGCGCGATCTTCGAAGATCCCGAGAGGCTTACCATCCCCATGCTGCACTTGAAGCAGAATAGCACTTACCAGCCTTCCATCGAACTCAGGGTCGCCCCCGATGTGATGGACGGAGTGCCTATTCTGGTCGGCGACGCTGTAGGCTACGAGGACTATCCTCTGGTCATAGCGGATTACGCCGAAGACTGGACGCATCTTAGTTACACAATAGACTACAATGAAGGCAAACTGGTGGAATTCAGTATCGGCGACGTTACCGAGTATCCGGATTACGTCTATACTTATGATTCCGATGTGCCCTGCACTTTGTTCTGTGTTTGCGTGGGCTCCCAGGTCAATCTCCAGGTGGACAACGTCAAGGTCAGCGTGGTGCCCGAGCCGGCTGTCCTCGGCCTCCTCGCCCTCCTTGGTCTGGCTCTGATCAGACGCAAGTAAAAGAGAGGTTTGTTTCCTAACAAAAAGGCCCGGCGGAAGCCGGGCCTTTTTTTTGTTATTAATGTATAATTATCTTGGTTTTTTTAAAGTATTAATTTTCAAGGCCTTGTTTTTTATAATTTTAAGCATAGTTAGTGAAATTTTTTAATCAACACAAAGGTATTTTTATGAAACAACTTCTTATCCTCCTTCTTTTCGGCGCCCTTTCCGTTCTGGCTGCCGAAACGGTGCTTTTTGAGGAAGACTTTGAAAGCTATGAAGTCGGAACACAGATGGCCGAACAGGAAGGTTGGTCTTATCTCGGTTCCTTCACCGGCAACTCGCTGGTGGTTTCCGGCATTACGGGCTTCAGCGGCAAATGCATGGAAATGAGCCGCTCCGAGGACGGCAACCCCAACGACGTGGTGGTTATGCTTCCCGGCGTCAACTATGTGCCGACAGATCCCGTGAAAGAGCTTACGAAGATCTCCCTTACTTTCGTTTGCTCGACCGACAACGATATGATCGCCTTGCATGACTCGGTGGGCAATCCCTATTTTTATCTTCGCTGCAGCGCCAATACCGGCGTGATGTACACCGTGCCCAGCGGCCTTTCTTTCAGCAATCTCAAAAAGGACGGCCATACTCCCAATGAGCTGACCATCACTTACGACTTCAACGAAAATAAAGCCGTGGAAGTCAGTTTGAACGGCTATGCGCAGGAATGCGCGATCGCGGCGGGCGGCAGCTGCGTTCAGCCGACCAGGCTGTATTTTTACGTGCAGCTGTCAACTATGCTGGAAGGCTGCACCGCTTCCTATTTTGACGATGTGAAGATCGAGACGATAAACCGCCCGGCCGGCCAGGCTATCATCTGCGACGACGACGTGATGATTCCCTTGGACAAGACGGAAGCCACGTTCACCGTCAAGAACGGCGGCGAATCCGACATCAATTTCACCGTCACAACCGATGCCGAGTGGCTTGATGTTACGCCTGACAGCGGCACCTTCAGCAGCAGCCAGGATCTCAAGCTCTCTGCCAAAGAAGGTTATCAGGACACCTTCCGCCGCTGCAACATGACAATAGACGGCGGCACGGCCGGAACGAAAGTCGTCAGCGTCATGTACCAGGGCGGCAACGTTATCTTCAGGGAAGACTTCGACACCATGGCTGACGGCTCCATCGTCGGCCAGAGAGGCTGGACGCTGGACGTCGGCAACGTTGTCATCACCAACGCCTACGAGTGCGAAGGCAAATGCATGTTCCATTATCTCTCCGGCGGCAACAACGGCTGCAGCATGTATCTGCCGAAGCCCTGGCATGAGAACCTTATCGTCAAAGTAAGCTACAAGCTCTACTGGCCCAGCGCCAGCGGCGCCACCGGCGTCTGTCCCTTGCAGAAAGATTCAAGCACCACGGAAAAATTCGAGGCCGGCTATGTGCCCGACACGGCTGGAGAAGGCTTCACGCTCTCTTACATCAACAAACTGAGCAGCGGCAGCACGACAGCCAAATCCATCCGCAATTTCCCGGTTGCCCCCTACGACCAGTGGGTGCCCATCGAGTACACCCTCGACCTGCAGACTCAGAAACTTCTCTCTTTCAGCTGGGACGGCTACGTCACGAACTTCGTGAACTGGTCCCTGCCCAACCCCGATTGCAATTACTTCTGCTCCTGGGGTCACGCCGACTGGGATCCCACCGGCCCCACCGCGCTTCATGCCGTCGACGACCTTACGATAGAGAGAGTGCCTAGGTCCCAGGAAGCCACGCTTATCGCCCCGACTTATGTCAGCGGCGGCGTTGAGCCTTTCTTCACCATTGAGCTCAGGAACGGCGGCTCCGGCAGCTTCGATTACACTGCGGAGATCCTCGACCTGGACGACGCTCTGAAGATCAACAGGCCGAGTGGCACCGTGAGGGACGTCGGCACCATCACTGTTACGCCTGACAGAAGCAACCTCGATGAAAACTATTACCATGCGAGAGTGAGGATCGACGCCGGAGAAGCCGGCTGCGTCACTTCCATAGTCGCTTTTGTAGTCGGCAACGTCTATTACTTCTCGGATTTCGAAGAGCCCTTCTTCCATCTTGGCGACATCACAGGGCAGGATGATTGGATGAACGACAACCCTGACTGGAACCTCGCCTATGTATTGACCACCAACGATCAGCAGAGCTTCTGCGTAGAGACCGGCGGCGGCTGGGGCGGCTACTATCACAGCCTCGACGTCCCCAGGAACAACTTTGTGAGATTCGAGATGGACATCTTCATCCCGCCTGCGATCTTTGAAGATCCGGAAAGGCTCACCAACCCCATTCTGCACTTGAAGCAGAATGACAAATATAATCCTTCCATCGAGCTAAGGATCGCCCCGGATCTGATGGACGGAGTGCCTATTCTCGTCGCCGATGCCGTAGGTTATGAGGACTATCCTCTCGTCATAGCGGATTATCCCGAAGACTGGACGCATCTGAGCTACACTATCGACTACCTGGAAGGCAGGCTGGTGGAATTCAGTATCGGCGACGCTCTCAGCTATCCGGAATACGTTTACACCAGGGATTCCGACGTGCCTTGCAGCTCCTTCTACATCTGCGTGGGCAGCGAAGTGGATCTCCAGGTTGACAACGTCAAGGTCAGCGTAGTTCCCGAGCCGGCCGTGCTTATGATCCTTGGCCTCCTTGGCCTTGCCTTAAGACGAAAGTAAAAGTCTGAACTTTCACTTGAACGAAAACTTTGCTAGAATATAAGAACAAATATAACTAACAGTCCAATAACCAATTAAAACAGGACAAATTATGAAACGAATCCTTATTCTTTTGGCGCTCCTTGCCTTCGTCGCCTCCAATCTGGCCTGGTCGGATACGATCTACAGAGAAGATTTCGAGTCTTACGAAGTGGGAACGCAGATGGCCGAACAGGAAGGCTGGAGCATCTTCAGCACCTACAACGGCAACACCACCGTCGTTGACAACGCCCCCAATATCGAAGGCAAAGCCATGATCCTTTCGCCCTCCGCGACAGGGCACGACGAATATGTCATGGTGCTCACTCCGACCATTGATCTGACCACTCCCAACGCGGCGGCCAATCTGGTCACCGTCAGCGCCAGAGTCATCATGGCCAGCAGCATCGACCTTTTCGCCATCTACGACAAGGACAGCAACCGTTATTTCTATCTGAAAGGCAACCGCAGTGACGGAACGCTGGAAAGCTATCCCTCCGGCGTCAACTTTACCAACCTCTATACCGACGCGACCACCCCCGACGAGATCTCCTTCGTTTGGGATCCGTTTGAACAGAAGGTCATAAAGGTCACCTGCAACGGTGAGGAACAGGAATGCAACATTCTGCCCAGCGGCACTTGCGAACAGCCCTCCAGACTGCGTCTTTCCCTGCAGCACACTTCCTTGGACGGCGCCGAGGGAACATACTACGACTACGTGGACGTTTCCTATACGCCCCGTTCCGCGGATCCTCTGCTTGCCTGCGCTGAAGACGCGCTTATCCCTCTGGATACCGAAAGCGTGGAATTCACCCTCTACAACGCCGGCCCCGACACCACCACCATCAACTATTCCATTTCCACTTCCGGCGATTGGCTGAGCGTCACTCCCGATAGCGGCTCCTTCAACGAATCCGCTACTCTGACTCTGAAGGCTGCGGAAGGCCTGGAAGAAGGTTTCTACCGCGGCACCATGACCGTTGACGGCGGCGAAGCCGGAACGAAAGTCGTTTCCGTCATGTGCTCCAACGGCAACGTCATCTTCGAGGAAAACTTCGACGACATGATACCCGGCAATATCGTCGGCCAGCGCGGCTGGACGGTGGACGTCGGAGATGTTTCCATCACCAACGCTTACGATTGCTCCGGAAACTGTATGTTCATGCACCGCTGCGGCGGCAGCTACGCCTGCAGCATGTACCTGCCGAAGCCTTGGTACGAGAACTTCATCATTAAAGTCAGCTACGACCTCTACTGGCCCAGCGACAGCAACTGCGACGACTCCTACGTTTTGATGAAGGACAACGGCAAAAATGAAAAATTCGAAGGCCAGTTCATGCCCACTTACGGCGAAGACGGCGGACTTGGCATGTATATGATCAAGAGGAGCAACAAGGACGGCTCCGAGCAGACGAAGCGCGTCAAAGATTTCCCGCTCTCTCCCTTCGACACCTGGAACAAGGTGGAATACTGCCTGGATCTGCAGAGCCAGAAACTTCTCTATTTCGCCGTGGGCGAAAACGTCACCAACTTCGTCGATTGGCCGCTCATGAACCAGGGCTGCAATTTCTTCAACTCCTGGGGACATTCCGCCTGGAACGGCGAGGACAACGGCAGCCGCGTGGCGGTCGATAACCTGAAGATTGAAAGAGTGCCCAGAGAAGCCGCTCCCGAACTGGTCACCATCAAATACGACTCTTTCGGCACCGGCGACACCATCACCATTCCCGTAAGGAACGGCGGCGCCGGCAGCTTCGATTACACCGCGGAAGTCCTCGATCTTGACGACGCTCTGACGGTCACGAATCCCACTGGCACCGTTACTGACTCCGTTGACCTTGTCATCAACATCGACAGGACCGATCTGGAAGACAACTTCTACCGCACCAGGATCAGGATCGACGCTGGTGAAGCCGGCTGCGCCACCAGCATAGCCTCCTTCGTTTGCGGCAACGTCTATTACTTCGCCGACTTCGAAGAGCCCTTCTTCACGCTCGGCACCTTCGCCGGCCAGGATCAATGGGAAGACGATAACGGCGGAGAAAACATCGCCTATATCTGCTCCACCAACGACCAGCAGTCCCTCTACATGGAATACGGCGGCAACTACGGCGGCTATATGCATACCCTGGATATTCCGGCTAACCAATTGGTGAAGTTTGAAATGGACGTGTTCGTTCCGCCCGCCATCTTCGAAGATCCTGAATGGATGGATCAAAATTTACTCTATCTTAAGCAGAACAGCAAATATAAAGCTTCCAAGGAGCTGATGCTCCGCGCCACTTCCGTGGACGGCGTTCCTATTGTCTATGCCACAGCCAAAGATTACGACATGACGTTCTGCGAAACGGAATACATTGGCGAATGGATGCACGTTTCCTACGTCATCGATTATCTTGAAGGTTATGTGACAGAATTCACGATCGACGAGAATACTTTCACGACCGATGAACTGATCACTGAAGACACCGGCGCTTGCACCCTGTTCTGCATTTGCGGATCCTACGGCGCCAATCTGACCTTCGACAACGTCAAGGTCTCGGTCGTTCCGGAACCGGCCGCGCTCGTGGCGCTCATTGCGCTTCTTGCCCTCGGCCTTCGCCGCAGATAAAACGACCTAAGTCCAAACAAAAAAGGCGGGGAAATTTTTCCCCGCCTTTTTTCTTTGCCCTGATCACATCTCCAGATAGACAAGTTCGCCTGAGATATCCTCTATTCCGTAGATATCCCGAAGCACCTTCACGTAAAGGTCTATCTGGACTTGGTTCTCCTCGTGCGGCTTCCCCGTCTTGAAATCGTAAACGACGATCCTTTCCGGATCCTCGGCGCTTGGGAAGAAATGCACCCTGTCCATAATGCCTTTCACAAGCTTGTCGTCCACCAGCGCCATGAAAGGCATCTCGCGCCGAACCTCGCATTCTTTTGCAGGCTTGACGAAAACGTTCTCAGGATGTCTGGCGATGTAAGCGTCCACCACCGCCTTTGCTTCAACGAGCTCATCCGAGGGAATAGCAGCCGCATCGCCTAACCAGAGAATACTCTCGCAATAGCTGTGGATAGCGCTGCCGCGCCGCATAGCCTCTTCTCTTTCCTTAGCAACGAACGGCATTTCGTCGCTGATCTCTTCCTCTCTTTCTGTTTCTCCCAGCTTGGAAGGGGAGACGGTCTGCCTTCTGCGGTTTGCTTTCGCACTAAGAACGGGTGAAATTATTTTTTCACCGGCAGAGGAAGGATTGTTTTCACTAAGTGGGAAATCGGCGTACCAGTTTCCATCTCCTAGTTCGTAGAATGTTTCATTCGGAATTTGATAGCCTTTGCAAAGTAGCCAGTTTTTGAGATAGAACCTGAACTGGTTTATGCTTATATCAGTTTTGTTGTCTGCACAGATTACATAGACAGCTTTAGCCGCCCTGGTCAGGGCGACGTAAAGCAAGTTGCAATTCTCCACATATTGTTTTTCGCAGTTTTCCTTTTCGAGATCCTTGTAAGAATCGGAGGAGAAACGCGCGATCTTGTTGCATCTTTTGACGAAAGCCGTCACTTCCGGAGCGGTGAAATCATCGGAGTATTTTTCGCCTTTCAAATAATCTTTTTTGGCAACGCTGTCCACCGGGAAATCCCTCATAGGGAAGATCACCATGTCATAGGTGAGCCCTTTTGCGGAGTGGATGGTTGAGACTATGATCCTCCCGGGATCGCCTTTCTCCCGCGGCCGCTTGTAATTTTTAAGGTACTCGATGAATTTTTCCAAGTCGTTGCTTGCGACATCGTCATAGCAGGACGCAGCGTACATGATGTCGGACAAGTTTTTGGCGCACCTTCTTCTGTGTTCAAAATTGTCGAAGCCGTCCCATTGACGGACAAGCTGCGAAACAGTTTCCTTAAAGCCGTTCTGAATTACTTTCCGGCGCCAAAGCGACAGGACGTCTTCCGTTTTCCTTCCGTTGAAAACAGACCGGAGCGGTGACCAACGCAGGCTGAGAACTGCGGCCTTATCGGAGGGGTCGGCCAAAGCCTTGAAAAAAGTCAGCAGGATTCCGGTTTCCTCATAATCGATGATGCTTACGTCAGTGGAGGAAGCACAGGGGATGGAATTTTCTTTCAGCAAGGCTGCAACTTTTTCAGCCTGAGAATTGTTTCTGGTAAGAATGGCGCATTGAATATTTCGTTTGTGCGGTGAGATTTTCTTGACAATGTTGACCGCTTCGGCGATAAGATGACTGTCTGAATTGGGTTTCCCTAGGATGAAGCTTATTTTGGCGAACCCTTTGCCGGAGGCGGTCGCGTCAGAAGGGATGTGGGGCGCATAGCCGATCGTTTCACGCCATTTGTCAAAGCAGGAAACGGAGAAGAATTCGTTAAGGAAATCCAGGACCGCGGGAACGGACCGGTAGCTTTTCACAAGCTGCTCAACGTCGAAGCCGTTTTTGTAATGCTCCAGGAATTTAAGGAAGATTTCGGAGGAACTGCCGCGCCAACTGTAAATGGCCTGCTTCAGGTCTCCGACTACGAACAGGCTTCTCTCTTCGTCGGATATGATTTCATCGAGCAAGGACCGCATTATCTCCCATTGTTGCCAGGATGTGTCCTGGAACTCGTCTATAAGAATATGTTTCAGAGAAGCGTCCAGCCTAAAGTAAATATCCGCTACCAGTTCAGGAATAGCCAGAAGTTTGGCTATCGTTACCGTAACATCCTGGAAAGAAAACGCGTTTTTGTCGAATTTTCTTGAGAGCAGTTTTTCCTGATATTCCTTCGAGATTAGAAAAGTCGCCCTTGTTTCCTTCAGCTTGGCTTTCAATTCTCTGGCGCCAAGGTAGGTCAGAACTCTCCTCAAGTCGTTTGAATCAAAGAGGGCAAAAACGGACTTGGCTAATTTCTCGGCCGCTTTCATTACGGCGCTGTTCCAAAAAGGCTTTAGATCATATTCCTTTACCGCATAGTTCAGAGAATCAATGAAAGCTTTAAAATCTTTTGCTTCTAACTTGATAAGTCGTTGAATCCCGGGTGGCAGAGCCAAGGGGTGGAGCACCAAGGACAGATCTCCTCCAGCCATTAGGTCGCTTATGTCGGCGTCCTCATACGTTATGCCCTCCAGCGCGGAGCGCGGTACGAAGAGACATTCGTCGCCGATCTCCTCAAGCTTTTCCAGTATCTTCTCTGATGGCTTCCTTATTTCCTTTCTTTCGTTGAGATCGGAAAGCACAGGATAAAGGTCCCGGTCGCTTTTGCCTTTCAAAAAGTCAGCGAGAGCCAGTTTTGCCAATTCGTTTTCGTCGCTCTTGCTCAAGATTTTTATGGTCGGATCCAATCCCAGTTCAAGGGCGAAACTTCTCAATATTTCGTTGAAAAAACTGTCATAGGTGGAGATCCTGGCGAAGGGCAGTTCTTTCAAGAGAAGATCCAGCCATTTCCCACAGTCGCTTCGCGTCGGCATTTCATCAAGTCCGGCTGCGGCGTGCAAATTTTGAGGCCCGTTTTCATCCAATACAGCCTTAGAAAGCTCCGCTAGTATTCTGTCGAGCATTTCCGCGGCGGCAGCTTTCGTGAAGGTAAGGGCCATGATCTCCCTTGGATTTACTCCCTTGGAAAGAAGCTTTATGTACCGCATGGAAAGGCGGTAAGTCTTACCGGTGCCGGCCGAGGCTATGATTGCCGAATTTCTTATTCCCACCATAAGAGCTCCTCGATTTTTTCCAAGCGCTTGACCTCCGGCATGTCGCAGAGGAACCTATATTGGCAGTGCTTGCAGCAGTCCGAAGGATAGACGCTGCAGAAATCCATTTCCTTTATTTTGTCCAGGATGATCGTTAAATTCACTTCAGAGTTGCATATGTGTTCTTCCTCGTAGAAGTTTTTCTGAACTTTATCCCCGGAGAAATTTGCGAAGGCGCAATACCATAGGGAGACATCCGGGAATGCGTCTTCCAAAGCGACCTTGTAGCTTACAAGCTGCAGGACATTAGTAAGATTGCCCTTTTCATCCGGCTTATATATTTTTTTAGACATAAAGCCAGTTTTGTAGTCGACTACGCAAACGGCGTTATCTTCTTTTCGATAATCGACCCTGTCGACCCGGCAGACCAGATCTATTCCGCAGATGTTTTTTTCCAGCTTCTTTTCCGCCATTACCGTTTTCCAACCCTGTTTTTCCCTTTCGCAGTGTTCGTAAGAAAAAGGAGCGAATTTTTTTTCTATTTGGCGCAGCTGAAACTTGGCCATTGAGGGTATGTCGCGGCCGAAGTGTGCCTTGGCGCAGATATCAAGGCTGTCGGTCAAAAACGCTTCCATAATCTTTGGATCGTTGGGCAGATCCCCTGCAATTTTCGCTTTTGCAAATCTTTCCATCACCTCATGGAAAAAGGTTCCGAAAAGCTTAGGCGTCATCTCTGAATAGAGCCTTTGAGGCGTGTCAATTTCCAGCTGTCTCAAGGCGAATTTGAAAGGGCACTCCAGGAACGTGTCGAGGGAGGAAGCGCTGATCCTGGCAAGTTTAGTCTTCAGTGTATCGGTCTGCCTTTCTGGAAACTTTTCTTTCCTATCAGGCAAAAAGAGAGAAGGGAACAGGTTGACCCTGCCTTCGTCCTTGAAATTGTAAAACGCCTGAACGTAACCGGCGCGCTCTTCAATCAAATCAGATTCGTCACAGAGAAGCGTGCTTATTTTTCTGAAGCTGCCGTCATGGGATTGGCGGCAGGAGTAAATGTAAGTCACAGCTTCTTTATCCAGAAGAAGCCTCAGAAAGTAGCGGTCCCTTCTTTTTATGTCTTCGCACGTCGCAAGTCCGAGTGCGCCTCGCAGCCGGTCGGGCAGGAAGAGATCTCCCGCTTTTGTCCTGGGAAGAATTCCCTCGTTGACATCGCAGAGGAATATGACCGGCGAGTCGTCGAACACCAATTCCAGCCAGCCGGTGATGTCGATGGCGCCGGGCTCCGTTTGGAGAGTTATATGCGCCTTTTTGCACTGATTAGCAAGGCGTTGGAGGAAAGTTTTGCCTGAGATGTCCGCCTCTTCGATCCTTGATGTACACAATTGCGCTGACAGATCCAGCGTTTGTTTCCAGGACGATTCATCCTCGGGCGTTTTACTTAGAGGAAGCTTTGCTATCATTTCCGAGAAGATCTCGTACCATTGATTTTTTGGAAGTGAGTTCCTCCAGATCTTTAAAGTCTCTTCAAGCCAGTCGAAAACCGCCAGGCCGGTCTTGTTGCCGGTTCTTTTGAACATCCACTCCGCGGGCTGTTCGCCCAGGCATTGCCAAAGGCTGTCCTGCCATTTTGGAAGAAACTTTTCCAGACATTCGAATCCCTCGATTTCTTTAATAAGCGCTCTTTCAACACAGGGCAGCCGCAGAAAATCCATATAAGACTTTTCATTGGCTTCCGTCAGAAGAGAACGCAGCCCCTGCAGAAAAAGGCATGCTTCTGTCTCTCGCCAGTTCTTGCCTGAAGCGTTGTGAAATTCCATTCCTCCTGTTTTACCAAATTCAGTTAGGAAGGGAACGAAGCCTTCATCCTGGGAGGCAACGGTAACGTCGGAGGGAGAAAGTTCTCCTGAAGGGGAGAGCTCCTTCAGAGCTTGATAGACGCCCTGGGCTTCTGCCAGCGGATCGGAAAAAATACCAGACCTGTTTTCTTTTGAAAGATTCAGCGCTGGGAACGCGGCGTCGCGTTTTAAATGTCCAAGATCATCAAACCAGTCTTTTTGGCCGACGGTGACAACGCAGGCGGAAAAGTCGTCGCGTTTCAATATGGCGTCCAGCAGAGGAATGTTGTCTCTATAGCCGAAAATGTAAATTTGCTTTTTAACGTTTCCCGGAGAGGAGGAGAGATATTTATGCAAAGCGGTCGTGTCGTCGAAAAGCTCGCTGGCTTTCAATCCTTTTTCATAATCGGCGAACAGTTTGCCCAGCGACGACCAGCGGAGCTTTTCTCTTTCGTTTTGAAAAATAAGGTTTAATTTTTCTTCGACCAATTCGCAGTTCAGGAAATGCCAGGATAACTCCCTGCGGATTTTTTGCAGCGTGTTGGAAAAATCAGTTAGCGTATCTTCCGGAAGCCCGTCTTCACCCGGTTCGCAGGCGAAGACATTTTGCAGCGTCTCCAGGTTGTTTTTCAGAGTTTCGCGCCAGAGATCGGCCGTTTCGGAGGGAGTGGCCAACAAGTCCCCAACGGTCTCTTTTGCTAGGGAGCGCATGAAGGAGATGTCGGTTTCCGTTTTCGGCGGAAGGAAAAGGATCTTCTCATGAGCGCAAAGTTCCGCGAGGATTTCCAGAAGCCTTCTGCCGGCGCGTTTGCCGGGAAGGAGCAGAGTGTATTCCGATAAGTCTAAGAGCCTGCCGGTCCGGTGTCTTGAAAAAAGCTCAAGCGCCAGGTCTTTTATGACTTGGCGGCGGGGAGGTAAACTTTTCAGGACTTCTATCATCGCTTAAATTATAGCAAAGACAAGCGCCTTTTATGTGCGTAATTGTCGTTATTTTGTTACAATAAAGTCGTAACCAAGGAAAATCTAGTTTATGAAGAGAATTTTGCTTTGCGTTTCTGTTTTGGCAGCGGTGAATCTTTATGCTGCGGTTTATACTTTTTGGCCGTTCTCTTCCGCGCCTCTTCCGGGAGCGCAGGAAGTGCGGACGGGCGACACTACCCTGGACGGGAACAAAGATTTTAAGCGCGCTTCCGACATAGACTATGCCGATGGATTGGAGATCTCGCCCAGGTTCGGCTTTGTCTCGTTTTGGTTCAAGCCGAATTTTGCTTCGGATGACGGGAACGAGCATTTGATCCTGGTCGTCGGCAAACCTGAGAACGGAATGGTTCTCTCGAAGACCAAGGAAGGTCTTCTGAAGATCGCTTCCGTATCCAAGGAGAAAAAAGCTGCCACCAGAAGCAAGGTCAGTTTCAAAGCGGGGGAGTGGCACCACATCGCTTTTGCCTGGTTCGTGAACGACGAGGACGTTCCCTGCGGACTGCCGCTGTTTTTCGACAAGGAGTGCATAGGGGGGGAAGTGCCCTGCAAGGACGCTTTCTTCGATCCGGGGGAGATACCCGGGAGCATTGAATTCCATCATGATAACGGCGAAATGAAGGATCTTGTTTTCAGGAACGAAAAACTGGGCAGGCGTTCGACTTTGGATAACGGCGCGCTTTTGAAAGCCGTTTACACCGAATACTTCAGGACCTTCCCGGCTGAGGAGATCGAGATCACGCCTGAACCCTGGGGGATACACGCGGACAAAAGGATCCTGAAGGGATACTCGAAAAAGTTCGGCTTGAAGGCGAAGAGGAACGGCGTATATGAAATGGTGACGGACGAGATGAACGCCTACGGCAACTGGTCGTACTTCGACGCCAAGCCTTTCATAGAGTGGACGACGGACAACGCCAACGCTCGCCCGGATGCGAAAGTGCCGGCGGCCATAGAGGGAGTGGCAGTTGGCCCGGTGACGGTCAAGGCTAGTTACCGTGGGAAAGAAGCGGCGTTCAAGACTTCCGTCATATCTTGTGAAAAGCCGGACATGACTGTGCAGTTCATCGAGCTTCTGCCGCGCTACAGTTACAAGGAGCTGAAGAACAAGATTGCTCCCGGAGACCAGGTGACGTCCGTCGTGCATGTGGCCAACTACGGCCCTGTCGCTTCGCCAAAGGGCCTGAAACTCAAGTTCTGGGTGGGGGACGATAAAGAACCCGTCTGCAGGAAGGTCGTGGATCTGGAGGCTTTTGAGCCGCAGCAGATCAGAAAATACAGTTTCGTCTGGACATTCCCGAAGGAGAGTTTGCTGATGAACGCCGAGGTCGCGCTCGAGGACGATCTCTGCCTCGTCAACAACAAGGTCTCCGAGTGGTGCGACGCCAGGCCCTTGTGGTTCGCTTTTTCGCCGATCGTTACGACGAATTATTTCGCTGAGAGGAAAATGAACTGCGTCGGCTCCTTCTCGATGTTCGACTGGGTAGCCGGGCACAAGCTTAAATTGGATGCGCTGCTCCTGGACACCAAGTATCCCGATATCTGCCCCGAGGGTATAAAGGAGAAATACAGGATCGACAACCTTGTTTACCATTATTGGGAAAAGGACAAGAACAACGTCTATTTCAAGATGGAGGAATTCAGGGACGGCGGCTTCCCCATAACGGACAATCCCAACGACCACGCTTCGCACCAGGCTAGCGCGCCGCACTTCTCGTCGCTGAACGCTTCCGTAGTGCACGAACTGGGGCACACCTGCCTGGCGCTGCCGGACGTTTACAGTTATCCCGTAAGGTGGCACAACGTGCTTCTGAAGGATGGGGAAGGCAAACTTTATGCCGGCGGGAGCAGGATGCCGAAGTTCGGCTCCGACATCATGTACAGCTCCGCGGAGAACGTGCCCTGCGGTTCCGGCTATACGCCTCTGATGAGCGGATGCCACATGTGGATCAACCGCTCCAACGCCGGCAAGATCGTTTACTGCATGGGCTACAGGGGGCCGAGGTTCTGGGGCGTGCAGGGCCGCTTCATTCCCATTTCAGAAAATATCCTGAAGATCTACGACGTCAACGACGAGCCATTGAAGGACGCGGCCGTCTACATCTACCATGTCGCGCACGGAAAGATCAATTCTTTTGCGGACAAATATTTCGCCGACGTTCCCAAATTCAAAGGCTACACGGACAAGGAAGGAAAATATCTTATCCCGACCGACACCGACAAGGATTGGGATTCCGTTTACACCGACCGCTTCGACGGCAGGACGAGCGTCTGGAATCCTTTCGGCATGACGACCGACGAGAGCGACGCGACCAAGGATGCGCCCTGCACGCCCTCTGTGTGGCATGTGGAAGGTCTCTTGCTGATCAAGATCGAAACGGCGGATGACGTAGAGTTCCATTTGCTGCCAATGTCTGAGTTCAACGAGCAGTTTTTCGCCGGCGACAGGATGCGCGGCGTTTACGAAATAAGAACGCAGTTGAAAAACACTAAGAAGCCGTCTTTGAGGGCGACTGTTATTCCGGAAGAGTGCCGCAAGTTCAACAGAGCGCCGGTGGCTCTGCTTTCGACCAACTATTTCAAAGTGAAAGCCGGGCAGACGATAAAGCTGGACGCCAAGGGCAGCTTCGATCCTGAGAACCAGCCGCTATTGTATTACTGGCACGACGCCAATAACTGGTACGCCTCCGGATTTAAGAGCGGCAGGGTGCAGGAGTTCAAAGCGCCGAATAAACCCGGCGAGAAGATAAAGAAAGCGCTTTACGTCATAGACGGCGTCAGGGCCAGCGAACTTTTCGAGTTCACCATTGAAGCGGAATAAAAAACGCGCGGGGAAGTTTTCCCCGCGCGAACCGTCCAAGGGTCGGGATATTCGACCGTTTATGGCGTTTTGGTCTCTGGACGGTTTATAATTGGAAACCGCAAGTAGAGTTTCCGCCTCTATAATAGGAAAAGGCATACGCTTTCCTTGAGGTCGAAAGCGGAAACAAAATGTCTCTCTTTTCCGACAGGGGGGAGTTTGCTAAAATTAAGTCAGGAGGAAACACTAATGTTACGACTGTCTCTTTTCATATCGCTTCTTGTTTGCTTTTCAGCCTTCGCTTACGAAGGCACGAACGTTTCTACCAAGGAGAAGCCGACGCCGAAAGTCAATCCCATGATCATCGACGACGTACTTAGGCTCTCTATTCTGAACGAGGGCTGCATGAGGGTGGAGAAGGGCTCCTTCCATGACGAGCCCAGCATGTTCGCCAAGAAGCGCGAAATGGATTTCTTTGATTTCGAGATAGAAGACAAGGACGACCAGATATTAGTCAAGACGAAGAAGCTTATTTTCTTCGTGGACCGCCACCGCTTTTTGGACCGCATGGATGGCGGCAACTACGGTGTGGACGTTCCCGGCTACGGCTGCTGGCACGGAGACAACGGCGTGCCCGACCTGGAAGACCTTGGCGGATCGATCGCCACGCTGGACGGAAGCTGGGGTGCGTGCAAACTTGACGAAGGGTTCATGAAAAAGGAAGGCTGGTGCGTAATAGACGATACCAAGACGGCGCTCATCAAAGCGGACGGGAACCCGACTGTGAGGGAATACGGCCCGCTGGACCAGGACATGTATGTTTTCTGCTACGGGAACGATTACAGGCTGGGCTTGGAGGAGCTTTGCGACGTTTCGGGAAAGATCCCGCTGCCGCCCAGGTTCGCCATGGGTTCCTGGTATTCACGCCACGCCATGTACACTTCCGAGGATTACCGCAATATCGTGAAGGGATATGAAGAGCAAGGGTATCCTCTGGATGTGCTGGTCTGGGATATGGAGTGGCACGACAGGAAAGGCAACAAAGGCCTCGGCCACTGCGGAACTTTGGGCTGGACGGGCTGGACCTGGAACAGGGAACTTTTGCCGGACGCGGAGGACCTTCTTAAGGAAATGCGCGGAAAAGGACTGCACATCGCCCTGAACGTACATCCCGCCGACGGCATCCGTGACACCGACTTCTGCTACGAGGAATTTATGCAGGCCATGGGCGAGAGCACCGAGGGCGGAAGGATCATTCCTTTCCAGGACGGCAGCAAAAAATACATGGACGCCTACTTCAAGTACGCGCACGATCCCTTGGAAGCCCAGGGCGCGGACGTCTGGTGGGTGGACTGGCAGCAGGATTATCTCGTGCCTTACGTCACCGGCGTTCCCGGTTTAAGCCACTGGTCCTGGCTAAACAAACTTTATTACGAATACACCGACAGGCCGGAACGCAGAGGCTTGTCGCTGGCGCGCTGGGGCGGCCTGGGTGACCAGAAGCATCCCGTGGAATTTTCCGGCGATACCGGCGGCACTTGGGAGGAGCTGCAGTTCCAGATCTGCATGACGCCCGTTTCCGCCAACGCTGGCTGCTGCTACTGGTCGCATGACCTGGGCGGCTTCTTCGCCGGGGAAGATGGAGAGATCTACGCCCGCTGGCTGCAGTTCGGCGCCATTTCGGCAGTCTTTAGGCTCCATTCCTGCGGCAACATTGACAAGCGCCCCTGGTTCTGGCAGGACTATGCTCAGAAGTCGGCGCGTGGCAGTTTCGACCTTAGGTCCGTGCTTATGCCGTACATCTACACCGCGGCGGAAAAACTATACAGAGAATCGCTGCCGTTCATGAGGCCTCTTTATTATGATTTCCCGGAGGACGAGCAGGCTTACGTCACCCCGCAGGAATTCCTCCTGGGGGACGGCATGCTGGCGGCGCCTATTGCCGAGCACGGTAGGGGAAAATCGTTCGTCTCCACGAAAGTCGTCTATTTCCCTAGCGACGGCTGGGCGCAGTATTTCACAGGCGAAAGTTATGACAAAGGCTTTTCCATTGTCAGCGCAGATCTCTACGAATTCCCGCTCTTTGTGAAAAAAGGCTATCCTCTGGTTCTCGGCAAGACCGGTAAAAGGATGGCCGATCTGCCAAACGAACTGACGGTCATGATCTTCCCGACCGAAGGCGACGGGACAGGGGAGAGCGAGCTCTATGAGGACGATGGGATCAGCAAAGCCTATCAGGAAGGCAAGTGCGCCCGCACACCCTTTGCTTATCAGCGCGAAGGCTGCACGCATATCATAACGATAGGGGAGACGAAGGGCGATTTCGAGGGTAAATATTCCGCTCGCCCAGTCAGAGTCGTTCTGCGCAACGTGGCTTCCTATACGGCGGTGAAGTTCCAGGATCAGGACGTTCAGGCGGAATTCGATCCCGAAAAGCGGACGCTTACAGTAGCGTTGGCCGATACGCTCCCGGGAGATCTTGTGATTGAAGCTTCCACAGTCGAACCCAAGGATATTGCCGCCGCGGAAACAAAGAGGCGCCAGGATCTGCTTGACGAGGGCGACAAGGAGGGTAAACTTCTCGTGGCCGGCTGCGGTCTGGGCAAAACGAGCGAGAGCGCTTACGGCTACCGCGGCAGGGACGTTTACCGCTTCTTCCCGGGCGGCGTCGTTGAGGAAGCGACAATAACTGAAGAGGGAAGCGAGGACACTATTACGCTGAACTTCAAGAATGGCAGCACGGAACCCATTGTTCTGCCTCCGAGCCGCGGCGGGGAAAAGACGCTACGCTTTTCGGAATTGGAATTAAAATACTAAGGAGATACATATGTTCAACATTTTTCTGCTGGCGTTCCTGGCCTGCGCGACACTGTTCGCTGGAGTGAGAGGAACCGAGGTGTCCACGGCTGTCACGCCGACCGTGAAAGCCAACCCCATGATCATCGACGGGATCCTTAGAGTCTCCATCATCAACGACGGCTGCGTGAGAATAGAGAGGGGAACGTTCCACGACGAGGAGACCTTGTTCGCCCAGAAGAGGGAAATGGATTTCTCCGACTTCGAGATCGAGGACAAGGACGACCAGATACTCCTCAAGACGAAAAGTATGATCATTTTCGTGGACAGGAACCATCCAGAGGGCAGGATGGAGGACCATAACTTCGGCGTGCATATGCCGAACATCGTCGTCTGGCGCCCCTCGTATGGAAAAATGAAGGTGCACAACCTGGGTGGAAGCACCGGTACTCTCGACGGCAAGTGGGAGGCTTTCGAACTCGACGACGGGCTTATGACCAGGGAAGGCTGGTTCCTTTATGACGATACGGAAAAGCCGCTCCTAAAGGACGGCTCGGCGGTCGTGAGGGAAGTAAGAGAAGGGGACATGGACGTCTATCTCTTCTGCTACGGGAAAGATTTCCAGAAAGGCTTGCAGGAACTCTGCGACGTTTCCGGCAAGATCCCCATGCCGCCCAGGTTCACCTTCGGCTCTTGGTACTCCCGCTGGTACTCTTACACTTCCGAGGACTACCGCAACCTAGTCAAGGAATACGAAGAGAAGGGATATCCCCTGGATGTGCTGGTCTGGGACATGGAGTGGCATGACAGGAAAGCCACCAAAGGCATTGGCCACGCCGGGACTTACGGCTGGACGGGCTGGACCTGGAACAGGGACCTTTTGCCGGACGCCGAAGAGCTCCTGAAGGAAATGAGGGAGAAAGGGCTGCATATTGCCCTTAACGTTCACCCCGCCGACGGCATCAGGGACCACGAATGGTGCTATGAGGATTTCATGAAAGCTTTGGGCGAGAGCACCGAAGGCGGCCGCATCATTCCTTTCCAGGCCGGCAATAAAAAATATATGGACGCCTACTTCAAGTACGCTCACGAACCCTTGGAAAAGGAAGGCGTGGACGTCTGGTGGGTGGACTGGCAGCAGGATCACATCTATCCGCACGTTTCCGGCGTTCCCGGATTGAAGCACTGGACCTGGCTGAATAAGCTCTACTACGAGCACACCGACAAGCCGGACCAGAGAGGCCTTTCCTTTGCCCGCTGGGGCGGCCTGGGCGACCAGAAGTACCCCATCGAGTTTTCCGGCGACACAGGCTGCTGCTGGCCCATGCTGGCTTTCGAGATCGCCATGAACACGGTCTCCGCCAACGCCGGCTGCTGCTATTGGTCCCACGACATGGGCGGCCACTACGGCAGGAGAGATCCCGAGCTTTACGCCCGCTGGCTGCAGTTCGGCGCCACCACTGCTTCCTTCAGGCTTCACTCCACTTACGACGTGAACCTGGACAGGCGTCCCTGGCTCTGGGGAGAGTTCGAGCCTTCTCTGAAGAGCAGCTACGTGCTGCGCTCCCAGCTTCTTCCTTACATATATACTGGCGCGCATAAGCTCTACGAGGAATGTCTGCCTTTCATAAGGCCCTTGTATTACGATTATCCAAATGACAATGATTCTTATGTGAATCCCCAGGAGTATTTGCTGGGCGACTATATGCTGTCCGCTCCTATTACTCAGCCCGGCAAGGGAAAAGACTGGCTCGCATCGCAGGTCGTCTATTTCCCAAGCGACGGCTGGGCCGATTACTTCACCGGCGAGAGCTACGACAAAGGATATGCGCTCGTGGCCCGCGGCATTATGGAGATGCCGCTCTTCGTGAAGAAGGGAACGCCGCTGCCTCTGGGCAGGATGGGGAAGAGGATGGCCGATCTGCCCGAGACCATAGACATCGTGATCTTCCCGACGGACGGCGACGGCGAAGGAAGCTACAGCCTTTATGAGGACGACGGCATCACCCCGAATTACAAGAATGGCGAATTCGCTTACACAAACTTCCGTTACATCCACCAGCTCAACAGCCACTTTGTCATAATTGGCGATCAGAGGGGCAGCTTCAAGGGTCAGATGAAGGACAGAAGCTACACAGTCACAATTCGCAA
>Ga0310696_10001187_pt1 | contig 38274 bp, 62 predicted proteins | sample AusTroGonzalo_MG_4_FD_203885 | JGI IMG/M metagenome (GOLD analysis project Ga0310696, IMG submission 203885) | Bovine rumen microbial communities from tropical cattle in Woodstock, Queensland, Australia - Gonzalo_02 (v2) (version 2) | ecosystem: Host-associated > Mammals > Digestive system >... | reverse complement strand
GAAGCCGAGGACAGGCGGCAGCCGCCGGAGGTCGTGTATGATGACTCGGACGTCCCGGCTGGAGATCCGGAATGGTGGGATTGTCACGATGGCGACGACGAGCTTGATGAGAATGGCCGTCATTGGCTGGAAAACAAGTAAAGGAGGTTATGAAATGAAAGCGAGAGAATGTCCGTTTTGTGAGAGTCAGAGGATCGAGGCTGTAGAGACCGAGGTCATGGGGAAGAAGGTCCTGAGGATCCGGTGCCTGGCGTGCGGGGCGGAAGGTCCTGTCAATTACGCATCTGAGTCAACGCTGGTGGCCGTGACGAACTGGAACCGGCGGGCGGAGTTCCGGTCATGGACGGAGGTAGAATAATGGAAGATTGCGGGCTGAAAAGCTATCAGGACATTGTGGAGCCGGAGTTTCCGGAGCCGGAGCTTGACAGGATCGATCGGGAGAAGATCTGCGATGAGAACGCCGTGGAAATCTTCCGGAGTGTCCTGGAGATCCAGAGGGAGATCGGTGAGGCACTCTGGTTTGATTGGACACCGGAGTGCAAGATCACGGTCTATGTGCCCGGCAAGGGCGGCGGATGGCATTCCGGCGGCGGGATCCATATCGTAGTCGACGCTGAGGTCGACGGGAAGACGATGACAGAGATCGACCGCCAGTTTGATGAGATATGGGATGCGCTGGGCCGGTGGAGAGATAAGAGGCTTTTTGAAAAAGACGTGGAGCGGTTCGCCGAGAGGCAGAAACAGATAGAGAAGGAGCTGAAAGGGCTTGGATAGGACTTATCGAGTCGCGAACAGGAAACGGGACGAGAGTTTTATGATCAAGCTGGACCCGCGGGAAAAAGAGGCCATCAAAAAGAGGGCCGAGTCTATGGGGATGACGATGAGCGCGTACGCCAGATTCATCCTCCTGCAGGATGTGAGGGTCGAGGAATGACTGAGGCGGAGTACAGGAAGGCCGAAGGGATCTCCCGGTCGGAGCTGTGGAGGATCCGCGAAAGCCCTGAGAAATTCAAATACTATCAGGAGCATCCGGAAGTGCCGACGCCGGCGCTGATATTCGGTGCGGCCGCTCACAAGATGCTTCTGGAGCCGGACAGATGGGGCGATGAGTATGTGGTAGCGCCCACGGTGGACCGCAGGACCAAGGAAGGGAAAGCGGCGCACGCGGCGTTTCTGGAGTCCCTCGGGAGCAGAGAGCCGATCAACGAGGAAGATTATGACGTGATCCTGCAGATGGTCGAGGCCGCAAGATCCGTCGGGTTTGTCTCCAGGCTTTTGGAAGGCGAGAAGGAGATGCCGATATTCTGGACGGACGAGCTGACGGGAGAAGCCTGCAAGGTGCGGCTGGATTGCCTGACGGAGGTCGTTGGTCAGCCGGTGATCGTAGATTATAAGACGACAGGAAATGCGGCGACGGACGCCTTCATGCGCTCGGCCGTCAATTACGGGTATGACTTTCAGGCGGCGATGTACAGCGAGGCCTTCAAGGCGATGACGGGCAAGGATCCGCTCTTTGTATTCATCGCGCAGGAGAAGACGGCGCCCTATGCCGTCAACGTCCTTAAGGCGGACGAAGTCTTTCTGAGGCGCGGACAGGATATATTTCGGGAGTTGCTCGGCACGTATCACGATTGCAGGACGACCGGCAACTGGTGGGGCTATCTCGGGCCGCACAACGTGATCAACAATTTGGCGCTGCCGGCGTGGCTGGCGCGGGAGGTGGAATAATGGAAGAGATCAGCAGGCAGGATCTTCTGGACGCCCGGAAGTATTTTATCCACGAGCTGAAGTTTGAGCGCAGCCAGTACGGCAACGCGGCGATCGTGCCGTATTTTGAGGCGGCGCTGGAGGCGTGTACCGAAAAGCTCTGGCCGGGGTCGCGCGAGAAGAAGGGCAGCGATGCGGTGGAGTTCTTCAAGGAAGAACGTGATCGCTACGAGCAGGCGCCGGAGATTAACGGGTGCGAGATGAACGAGGACTGGTCTGAGGGCATCAGAATGTGCGATATAGCCATTTCATTATTGGAGGGTAAAGAATATGAGTAAAACAGAAAACGAGCAGATTGAGGTCGTAGATAGGCTGGAGGAGGCCGTGAGCGTTCCGGCGTCTGGTGGACTGCCGACAGACAAGATCAATCAGGGCACCGTGGCCATTGAGGCGTCCAGAGCGGTCGCTGAGGCGCAGGGAAAGCTCCTGATCGCGAAGAGGTTTCCGCGTGATGAGGTCGCGGCGTATGCGAAAGCGATTCAGGCCTGTCAGCGGAAGTCGATGGCGAAGCGGGCGTTTTACGCCTATCCGAGGGCCGGGAAGACTGTGGAAGGTCCGACGATCCGGTTCGCGGAGGAACTGGCAAGGTGCTGGGGCAATATCGATTATGGCATTAAGGAACTGAGCCAGGACGAGGGCAAAAGCGAGCTCCAGGCGTATGCGTGGGATCTGGAGACGAACGCCCAGAGCGTGCAGAATTTTACCAATCCCCACCAGAGGGAGGTAGACAAAAAGATGGTCTCGCTTTCCTCGCAGCGGGATATCTACGAGAACAACGCCAATATGGCAACGCGGCGCATGAGGGCCAGGATCCTTGCGATTCTTCCGGCGTGGTACGTCGATGGGTGCATAGCCGAGTGCAAGAAGACGCTGGCCGGCGACAATGAGGAGCCGCTGATCGACCGGGTCAAGAAAATGATCGTCCAGTTCGCGAAGCTGGGCGTTACGCAGGAACAGATCGAGCGGCGTCTGAAGCGCAAGGTTGACACGATGACAGCGGAGGATTTCGTGGAGTACATCGGCATATTTAATGCCATCAGAGGCGGCGAGAGCAAGATCTCGGAGTGGTTTGCTGCTGAGCCGGAAGCCAAGGAGCTGACCGCGGCGCTGAAGGGAGAATGACATGGGATACAACAAGGTTATTCTGGAGGGGCGCTTTACCGCAGACCCGGAGCTGAAGAAAACGCAGAGCGACGTGGAGTATTGTAATTTCACGCTGGCGGTAGACCGCAACTTCAAGAACGGCGAGGAGCGGCTGGCGGACTTCCCGTCCTTGAAGGCGTGGCGCAATACGGCGTCTTTCATCTGTAAATATTTCAAGAAGGGCGACCCGATCCTTGTTGACGGGCGGATCGAGACGAGCAAGTTCGATGGTGACGACGGGCGCACGGTCTACCGGACGGACGTGGTCGTGGAAAGCGCGACCTTCACCATCAGCAAGAAGACCGGCGAGGCTGCGGCTGCTCCTGCAGCTGGTCAGCTCGATCCTGTGGACGTCGACGACGGGGAGCTCCCGTTCTAACATTTGACAACCGTCTCCCGCGCTGTTTATACTGACGGCGTGGGAGGCGATGTCCGTGACCATCATAGAGGATACTCGAAACAAGGAAGGAAAGCATGATAACGTGCGGATCTATTGCGAGAATCACGGAATCGAGTTGATCCGGCAGAAGCTGGACGTCGGAGACTATCAGGTGCCTGGCGGACGGATCGCGATAGACACGAAGCGGAACCTTTCCGAGCTGGCGACCAACCTTATGAACCGAGCAGACAAGAGCCGGTTCTGGAAAGAGGTCAGGCGAGCGTACGAGCAAGGTCTGAAGCTGATCGTCCTATGCGAGCACGGCGGCAAGGTGAAGACCATCAAAGATGTCGCTGAGTGGAACAGTCCGTATTCTCCGGTTTCCGGGCGAGCGCTGATGGAGCAGATTTATCGGGCGCATATCAGCTACGGCGTGGAGTTCGTTTTCTGCTCCAGGCGCAGCACCGGGAAGAAGATCGTTGAATTATTGGAGGGCAAGAATGAATAATTATGCGGAAGAGATCCGCAGCGCGGTTACGGCGCGGGAGCTGTTCGAGTTTTATGGCTTTCAGGTGAACAGGGCCGGGTTCGTCTGCTGTCCGCTGCATGGAGAGAAAACGCCGTCTTTGAAGGTTTACCCCGGTGATAAGGGTTGGAAGTGCTTCGGCTGCGGGGCCGGGTCGAGCGTGATCGATTTTGTAATGATGTATTTCGGCCTGACCTTTGTCGATGCGGAGAAGAAAATCAACGAGGACTTCCGGCTTGGGCTCCCGATAGGCGAGAAGATGACGTTTGAGCAACAGCGGGAGGCCGAGCGAAAAGCCTACGAGCGACGCAAGGCCCAGCAGGAGCGTCAGGCGAAGCACGAGAGGCTCCAGGCGGCATACGAATCAGCTTTGACCCTGTGGGTGTGGTTGGATAAGCTGAAGAGAGAAATGGCCCCAAAAAGGCCGGAGGACGGTTATATGGACGGATACGTCTGCGCCGTCCAATGGATCGACGCCGCCGGCGCGGAGCTGGATGAGGCGACGGACCGCCTGATGGAATTCGAAAAAAGGTATTGAATTACCGACGAACAGACGTTATAATGAGGTAGTTGGTAGTAAAGGGCAAGCTACTATCAGCTACGCTAATACTGCCAACCATTTCCCCACTTGCCCGGACTTGCCCCTGGGCGGGCGGGGATTTTTATTTTGGAAAAGGTGGGAGACCGTGGACAATGAACTTATGATCCCGCAGTTCAGTGCTGAGGATTATTATACGAGTTCCGCCCCTTATGAGTGGCTTTACACCTATAAAGAGGACAAGTTCCTTCTGAAGCAGCTGACGCAGCGGATGAAAGTGCAGGCCGGTGCCGTTGGTGTCCGGTGCTTCGTGGCGCTCTTCAACGCCTACTGCGAGAGCGTGAAAAGCCGTGAGGGCGAGGTGGTGGGAAGATCTACCGAGTTCGAAAATCAGCCGATGGAGCTCCTGTCCGGAGAGTATATCTGCAACGAGAACGGCGTGGCCAGGCTGGATAAGTTCGGTTATACGGAGACGATCTGCCGTCACGCGATTTTGCCGATCCGGCGGCTGATAAATATTGATAGTGGGGAAGAACGGCTGGAAATCGCCTACAGAAAGGGCCGGGTGTGGAGGAGCATAATCGCGGAGAAATCCGTTATCGCGTCATCGTCTCAAATCCTTCAGCTGGCGGCGTTCGGCATCATGGTCAATTCCGACAACGCGAAGCAGTTATCGACCTACCTGCTGGACATGGAGGAGCTGAATTATGACGTGATCCCGGAGCAGAAATCCGTCGGCCGTCTTGGCTGGGTCGTGGCCCACGGGTTCAGCCCATACTTTGAGGACCTGATCTTTGACGGCGAAGCGAACTTCCGGCATATATTCAATGCGGTCCGGGTAGGCGGTGACCGTCAGAAGTGGTTGGATGCGATGCTGAAGCTGAGGGCGGAGAGGACGCCCGGACGGCTGTTCCTGGCGGCGTCCTTTGCGTCGGTCATTTTGGAGCCGTGCGGCCTGCTGCCGTTCTTCCTGCATGCGTGGGGAGGTACGGAGACGGGCAAGACCGTCGGCCTTCTGGTGGCGGCGTCGGTGTGGGCCTCGCCGAAGATGGGGGAATATGTGAGCACGTTTAATTCCACGTCCGTCGGTCAGGAGATGACGGCGAGCTTCCTCAATTCTCTGCCGATGTGCCTCGATGAGCTCCAGATCCAGAGCGCTGCCGGCGTCAAGGATTTTGACAAAACGATCTACCAGTTGACGGAGGGCGTGGGCAGGACCAGAGGCGCGAAGACCGGCGGCCTTCAGCGTCAAAACACCTGGAAAAACTGCATCATCACGAACGGCGAGCACCCCATCAGCAACGCCAATTCCGGCGGAGGTGCTGTCAACAGGGTGATAGAGTTCGAGTGCGCGGACAAGGTCTTCTCCGATCTTGTATGGCTTTGTTCCGTGATCAATGACAATTATGGCTGGGCCGGGCGTGAGTTTGTGGCCTATCTGCAATCTGAGGGCGCTCTGGAGCGTGTGAACAACCTGCAAAAGGAATTTTATAGGGATCTGCTGAAAAGCGATTCTACGGACAAGCAGGCGGCTTCTGCGAGCGCGATCCTCGCGGCGGACGCGCTGGTCACGGAGCTGATATTCAAGGACGGGAACGCGCTGACCGTCGGGGAGATGGAGATGATCATGGCAAAGCGCGAGGAGGTCAACGTCAACCGGCGCGCGCTGGATTATATCTACGAGCTGGTCGCCCGGAACCCGTCGCATTTTTCCTCCAACGATTTCGGCGAGTACAAAGTGGAGGTCTGGGGGAAGAAGGACAACGGATATATCTACTTTGTGAAATCCGTTTTTGATCGCGAGATGTCGGCGGCCGGATTCAATTCCGCCTCCTTCCTTGCGTGGGCAAGCCGTCAGGGGCTTCTGGACACCAACGACGGGAGGCGAACAAAGAGGGCGAGGATCTCCGGCAGCGTGCTGAATACGGTGTGCCTGAAGGAGGACTGGACAGCCTCCGATGGGCCTGTGGAGGAGCTGGATCTGGAAGATCTTCCGTATTAATGTTCACAGTGTTCACAGTGTTCACAGTAAAAATGACACTCTTTAATGCGTGAGATATATATAACCGAGAGGCAAAAGTTATGTTTTTTCTCGCGTATGCGCGTAAAAAAGAGTGTGAACACCGTGAACACCGTGAACAAAGGGCAAAAAAGTGAGCAGAATCAAGGGTTTTCGGCGTTCACAGTTTCGGAGGCCGAAAGTGAACAAGTGAGTACAAAGGGAGTGAAAAGGGTGGCAGGCGCGACCTTATGCTGGAGATGTGTGCGAGCTGTTCCCGGTGCGGAAGGAAAAACCGGGTGCAGCTGGTCCAGGGAGTTTATTCCTGTTGAAGGATGGTGGGCGGAGCCGAAAGAGATCTACGACTCCGAGAGGAGGGGCAAGCGGGTGGCCTATTCCTACAATGTGATCCTGTGCCCGGAGTTCATTGAAGAAAAGAAAAGGAAGGTGTGCGACGAATGACTATCAAATATGACCAGTACGAAGACAAATTTAAGAAGACAGCCGGCGAACAGAATCAGAAGATGAGCGAGGAAGTGCATGAGATCTTTCGAGCTGTCGGCCTGGCCTGTGAGATGGCGGGGATGATCCGGGAGCAGATGGAGGCGAACGGGTTTACGCGGGACGAAGCCGCTGGGGCGGCGGTGGCGTATATTCTGTCGGTGCTGAATCCGAGGGGAGGGGATAGCTGTGAGACCGATTGATGCAGACACTATTCCCTACACGATGCTTTACAAAGAAAACTGGATTAAGGGAACAGGAGAAGAAGCACCGGGAGCATGGAAGAGCGACATTGACAAGATGCCAACTATAGATGCCGTGCCTGTGGTACACGGGTACTGGAAAGAAACACAACAGCCGTGCGGATGGACTGATATTGCCTGTGCCACTTGTTCTGTGTGCGGAGAGGATTATCCACTTGGGGATTATGGCATAGACGATTTTAAGGAACTATCACATTACTGTTGTAACTGCGGAGCAAAGATGGACGGAGGGAAAGCCGATGAGCATTCTGATTAAGGGCATGGAGATGCCGACAAGTTGCGATAACTGTTGGGCACTGGATGATTATGGCGATTATCCGAGATGCAGAATCACGGAAGAACAGCGCGGGTACAATTTCCCCATCAGAGAAAAGCGCATGGATAAATGCCCTCTCGTCCCCGTCCCGCCGCATGGGGACTTGATAGACAGGGATGCGCTGATGCAACACGAAGTTTTACTACTCCGGGATGGTGGGCGTCTGTCGATTATATATGCGTCCTATGTCCGCAATGCTCCAACCATCATACCGGCAGAGGAGGGCGAGAGATGATTTGCAAAAAATGCGCCCACGAAAGATACTGCGACATGGCTCAATTTGGCGGTCATATACCGCCGATTACGGCTTGTTCAAAATTCAAAGAGAAATCGCAGACCAACGCCGACCGCATCCGGGCTATGACGGACGAGGAATTGGCAGAGTGGATTAACAAGCACGATTGTCATACAAACCTTTACGGATATGACCCTAAAGACGCTATTCTTGACTGGCTGAAAGAGGAGGTAGACGATGAGTGAATTATGTACAGATAACCGCTTTGAACTGATAGAGAAGTACAAGCAGAAGTTGATAGATGCAACCAACATAGAAATGGCACCGGACGAGATGGCCGTAATAGACGATATACTATTTCGCTTTTGGCAGATGGGATGGCTTGATAAACTGGATGCAGATGCCGTTCCTGTGAAGCCCGGGAAGTGGAGTGCCTATGATGTCTCCGGCTATCGCAAGTGTTCAATGTGTGGAGGCTATGTTAACTGGAATCCAAAACCGTTCCTTTTTGGCGAAGGAGAATACAACTACTGTCCTAACTGCGGGGCGAAGATGGAGGAATGAGCGGATGAAGTACGAGTACCTTTTCGATTGCAAGGACTGCACGAACAAGGTGACGGTCATCGGTGAAACCTACTGCATACCGCTGAGGCAGCACGAGAATCCGATCATAGCGACGGACGACTACAAGATCAAGTGCCTTAAGTACAAGCCGGGGCAGACAATACTTTTTGAAGGAGGGAAGGACAATGACACCGATCGCGAATAGCTGCCCGTGCAAAGGCTGCCCCCGGCGCTGGGTATCTGCTGATGGCCGCCGGTGCCACTCCGGCTGCCAGGAGTATCAGGAATGGAAGGCCAGGAGCGACGAGATCCTGCACACGATGGGCCGGGGAGTGCACGAGGACAACGTGGTCAAGAATATTATTTTTGCGAAGAGGCCGAAGAAATGATCGACCGGGCGGAGTATTTACGCATGTGCCGGGAATGTGCTATGATAAAGACGCGAGGCCTGTTTGGGATCCGTCAAAAGGTACCGGACAGGCTGCGGGTTCTTTGGAAGGGGATCGAGTATTATCCGCAGGCGTATGAGCTGGGGTTCAATGACGACGGATCCGTGCGGCATATTGCGATCATTCACGACATGAAGGCGAATAGCATTTGTCACGTGCCGCTTGGGGAGATAACTGAGAAGGGAGAAGGTGGAGATGATGGAAAATAAAGAGCTGAATATCAGGATCGTAAAACTTAAGGATCTGAAGCCATATGAGAAGAATCCGCGCAAGAATGACGAGGCTGTAAAGTATGTACGGGCGTCTATTGAGGAGTTTGGCTGGCGGGTGCCGATCGTGGTTGACAGGAATATGGTGATCATAGCCGGGCATACCAGATACAAGGCGGCGAAGCAGATGGGCCTGAAGGAAGTGCCCTGCGTGATCGCCGACGACCTGACGGAAGAGCAGGTGGCAGCGTTCCGTCTGATAGACAACAAGACGCAGGAACTGTCGTCCTGGGATTTCGGAAAACTGATCGGTGAGCTGGACGAGCTTGTGGGAGCCTTCAATATGAGTTCGTTCGGGTTCTCTACCGATGAAGGAAATAGATATAAAAGCGGAGCCACGGGAGTGGAGGCGCAGGAGCTTGATGATGGCGGCGAGCTGGATCTGGGAGATTTTGCCGACGATCAGTTTGCGTGCGAGTGCCCTTCCTGTGGGTTCCGCTTTAATGATTAAGAGGTGATAAGGTGAACAGATATTCGTGGAAATGGAATTTATCAGATATAAAGCAGGACAAGGATATAACGGTCTTTTCCACGTTTTCCTGTGGCGGAGGCTCCAGTATGGGCTACAAAAGGGCCGGGTTTCAGGTCCTTGGGAACGTGGAGATCGACCCGAAGGTCAACGAGATGTACTGCAAGAACAATCATCCGAAATACAACTTCTGCATGGACCTTCGGGAGTTCAACGCTCTGGATGGGCTGCCGGAGGAGCTGTATCATCTGGATATCCTTGACGGATCGCCTCCCTGCACCACTTTCTCCACGGCCGGCCAGAGGGAAAAGACATGGGGGAAAGAAAAGAAATTTCGAGAAGGCCAGGCGAAGCAGACGCTGGACGACCTCTTTTTCGTATTCCTGGATACCGTTGAGAAGCTGAAACCGAAGATCGTGATCGCGGAGAACGTGGTCGGCCTGATAAATGGGAACGCGAAGGGATACGTCAACCAGATCATCAACCGTTTTCACGCTGCCGGTTACGCGGTGCAGATCTTCAAGCTGAACAGCGCCCGGATGGACGTGCCGCAGACCCGGAGAAGGGTGTTTTTCGTCGCGAACAATCAGGGCTATGATAAGCTGAAGCTGGATTTCAAATATGATGAGATCCTGTTCGGGGAGGTTCGAACGGAGCACGGGAAACCGCTCGGGGAGGGCGCGTCCGTGGCAAAGGCCTTGCTGGAGAAAGCGGAACCGGGAGATATCAAGCTGACCTATGTGGCGGACCGTGTCGCGGGAGACAGCACCCGGTATTATACGGCGATGATCATGGAGGACGATAAGGTCGCCCAGACGATAACGAGCGGAGGGACGCTTTACCGTATGGCGGACAAGACCATTATGACAGATGAGGATATCCGCAACGTCCAGAGTTTTCCGCAGGACTATGATTTTTGCGGCAACAGCGTCCAGTATGTCTGTGGGATGAGCGTACCGCCGAATATGATGGCGAACATAGCGACGGAGGTATATGAGCAGTGGCTGAAATGAAAGTGGTTTATATGGCCGTCAGTGAGCTGGTGCCGTATGAGAACAATCCGAGGAACAACGAGAAGGCCGTGGAGGCGGTAGCGAACAGTATCCGGGAGTTTGGATTTAAGAATCCGATCATCGTTGACAGGCAGAAGGTGATCGTATCCGGGCACACGCGGAGGCTTGCGGCGCTGAAACTGGGACTGGATCAGGTGCCTGTGGTCTATGCGGATGACTTGACGGAAGACCAGATAAAGGCGTTTCGTCTGGCGGACAATCGGGTGGCTGAGATGGCGGCGTGGGATGAGGACCTTCTGAAGGAGGAAATGGCGAAGGCCGTTGACTTCGAGTTTGGCGATTATGGCTTTGACCAGAAGGACCTTGACGAGATCGTAAAGAAGGATGTTAATATAAAAACGCATAAGTGCCCGAGGTGCGGAATGGAGTGGACAGCGAGGGAGGTGTAATAAGAGAAGCATGAAATATATAATAATGTGCGGAGGGGCGTATCATCAATGGCAGATGCCGAGACAATTACAGAAGCTGAACGGAGAGATGATCGTATCCAGAACTGTACGGTTGTTAAGGGAAAGCGGGATTGAGGATATCGCAATAAGCACTAATATTCCGGCGTTCAAAAGGCTGGGTGTGCCGGTGTTGGAGCATAGCAATGACTTTAAGGTATATGCCCCGTGGAGAACAAGCGGATACTGGTGCGATGCATTTTATCCGACAGATGAGCCGACATGCTATATATTCGGTGATGTGGTATTCAGCCCCGAAGCGATAAAGACGATAGTCGAAACAGAAACAGACGATATACAGTTCTTTGCATCGGCGCCTCCGTTTGCAAGGGGATACATCAAGAAGTGGGCTGAACCGTTCGCTTTGAAGGTAGTAAATACGGAACATCTGAAAGGCGCGATAAGCCTGACCAAACAATATCAGGACAGAGGGCTGTTCAAGCGCAAACCGATAATGTGGGAATTGTGGCAGGTAATACAGGCGGCGCCACTGAATTGTATTGATTATAACAGTTATGTTGTGATCAACGATTATACGTGTGATGTGGATGATAAACGAGACATACAAAGGTTGGAGGAGGCGGTGATGAGATATGGCAAATGAGCGAAATCTGAGGCCTGGAGAGTATAAGCTAAGCCAAGAAGAAGCGAAGAAGGGCGGGATAAACTCTGGAAAGACCCGGAGAGAGAAGGCCGACCTGCGAAAAGTTATCCAAACATGGCTGGAATCACAGGCCACGACCGACAAAAACGGCAACCCTTTGAGCGGCGCCGAGCTGATGGCCGCGGTCGCCGTTAAGGAAATGTCGAAAGGATCCGCACGGCATTGGGAGCTTTTGCGGGATACGGCCGGATTTAAGCCGGTGGAGAAGGTTATGATCGCGGAAGTTGAGCAAAGCGTCATCGATGACGTGGAGGCGATGGTGAAGGAGGCGTCCGAGAGTGATCAGAAAGATTAAGCTGACCTTGAAATATACCGGGGGGGGTATATAGAAAAAGAACTCACTTATGAAGGCGAAACGGACGAGGAAATTTCGGCAGCCATTATGCGAGAAGAGAATGCGCTGCTGGATTATATGACTACGGAGGACGACGGCGGCGTGAAAGCGTTTGTGTTCCAGGGGTTTATGTTTAAGAAGAACGGGATCCTTGCGGCACAGTTTTCAGAGCCGGAATATTGAAATGACAAGAGACGAAGCTGTTAATTTTCTGATAAAGCATCCGGTAAAATATGCTCATATGCTCGGATTTACGAAGCTCGGAGCTTTGCATAACCAATGGATCATCGATATGGTCCGGGGAAAAGAGGACAAGACGCTGCAGGCGAGCCGCGGAACGTACAAAACGACGTGCGTATCTGTTGCGCTGGCGCTGATCGTTATTCTTCTGCCGACAAAAAGGACGCTTTTTATGCGGAAGACGGACAGCGACATTAAGGAGGTTCTGAAGCAGGTCCAAAAGATCCTTCAGGATCCTCATACGATATATTTCGTCCAATGCATCTATGGCGTCACGCTCCGGCTGACGGTGCAATCGGCCACGGAGATCAGCACGAATCTGCAGGTGGACACAAAGGGCACGAATCAGCTGGTCGGCATCGGCATCGGGTCATCTTTGACGGGTAAGCATTTTGACTATATTTTTACGGACGATATCGTCAATATCAATGACCGGGTCAGCAAGGCCGAGCGCGACCGGACAAAGCTGATATATCAGGAGCTGCAGAATATTAAGAACAGGGACGGGAAGATCTTCAATACCGGCACACCGTGGCATGTGGATGACGCTTTTTCCATCATGCCGTCGCCGGAGAGGTACGACTGCTATCACCCGGCGCTGGCGGATGTCATTTCTCCGGAAGAGATCCAGGCGCTGAAGGACAGCATGCTCCCGTCTCTGTTTGCTGCCAACTACGAGCTGCGCTTCATCGCCTCGGAGGACGTCATCTTCACGAATCCGCAGACCGGCGGAGATCCCGCGCTGGTGGAACAGGGCGACTGCCACGTGGACGCGGCCTATGGCGGCGAGGATTACACGGCCTTGACGATCTTCAAGAAGCGCGACGGCAAGTATTATCTTTACGGCAGGCTATGGAGAAAGCACGTGGATGATTGCCTTGACGAGATATGCCGGATCAGGGCCACATTCAGCGCAGGACGCATCTTCTGCGAGGATAATGGAGACAAGGGCTATCTTGCAAAAGACCTGCGTAAACGCGGCGAGAGAGCCGTGACGTATCACGAGAGCATGAATAAATTCCTGAAGATTACCAGTTACTTGAAAAACGTCTGGTCGGATGTTATATTCGTTGAAGGGACAGATAAAGAGTACATCAACCAGATCTGCGACTATAACGAGAACGCAGAGCATGACGACGCTCCAGACAGCGCTGCGAGTGCGGTCCGGCGCGTATGGCAGAAGAAGGATACGCAGTATGTGTCAATATGGTGAGGTGATGAAATGAGAAGAGGTACAACGCCAACGAATACGTTCACGACTGACATTGACTTGACGCAGGCGGCGGTTCTTTATATCACGTATAAGCAGAACCACCGGGTCGTGATCGAAAAGACGCTGAACGACGTGACAGTAACACCGGAGGCAATTGAGGTTACGCTGACGCAGGCTGAAACGCTGAAGCTGCATGTCGGAGACGTAGAGATGCAGATCCGCGCACGGTTCCCGGATGGATCCGCGCCGGCGTCGCAAGTTATGGTCGCGCCTGTGGAAGTCATTCTGAAAGAAGGGGTTATCTGATGGCGACTTTTCACGCGACGTTTTCCGAGAGCAGTCCTTTATCAGCCCAGTTCAGAGAGAGCAGTCCAATGTCAGCCGAGTTCGGCGAGGTTCAGCGTATTCACGACACTCCACTGGTTCCAGCGACAACCACAACCCTTGGTGGCATCATCGTAGGCAGCGACCTATTGATCACGGAAGAAGGCGTCCTGTCGGTTGACAAGGCAACTGCGGTGGAACAGGACAACACAAAACCGATCACGGCGGCAGCCGTATACACAGAGGTGGGCAACATTGATGCTCTTCTTCAGACTATATGAGAGGTGATATAAATGAGCATTTCTACAGAGATTACCCGGATTCAGACTGCGAGAAATACGCTTCGGACAAAAGCTGTCGCTCTGGGGATTGGAACGGCGACCGACAAACTGGATGACCTTGCTGACGAGTTTGATGCCATCGTCAATCGTGGTGCGGTAACGGCGACCGTGCAGGAAGGTGACACTTACACCATCCCGGCGGGTTATCACAATGGTAGCGGAACTGTAGCCGGAGTTTCCGGCGGTGGTAACTATCAGCTGCAGACGAAGAGTGTGACTCCAACGAAGTCGCTTCAGAGCATCAGCCCTGACCAGGGCTACTATGGTCTATCTGCCGTGTCTGTGGCAGCCATCCCGGATGCGTATCAGGATGTGCAGAGTGTTACGGCTACCGCTCCTCATGTCCTTGCCAACGATGTGTTCGTAGCTGCTGATGGTACTGTCACTCCCGGTACGATGCCCAACAACGGTGCTGTCAGCAAAACGCTTGATGCTACTACAAACAATCAGTCCTATACTGTCCCGGCGGGATACCACAACGGAAGTGGCACGGTACAGATTTCCCTTGAAACGAAGTCTGCTACCCCGTCCACCTTGTCACAGGACATCACGCCCACATCCGGCAAGGTTCTGTCCAAGGTTACCGTGGCTGCGATTCCGGCAAAGTATGGCGACACCACGGGTGATGATGCCGTAGCGGGCAACATTCTGTACGGCAAGAAAGCACATTCCATCTCGTCCGGCTCTGCTGTTGCCCTGACTGGATCTATGGCTAACAACGGGGCGGTAAGTGCAACCTTTGACGGCCTGTCCACTACCAGCTACACGATTCCTGTCGGCTATCACAACGGAAGCGGAACGGTGTCTCTGACGGGGGATATTGAGTCGGCGCTTGCCGCCATTTAAGGCGGTGAGCGCATGAGTATTCAGTCAGAGATTACCCGGCTGTCCGGGAACGTCTCGGATGCGCTGGACGCGATCGAAGCGAAGGGCGTTACCATCCCGACCGGGGCGAACAGCGACGACCTCGCCAATCTGATAGGGCAGATTACTGGTGGCGGCGGCGGCGGCTCCCTCACCCAAGACCAAGACGGCTACCTTGTCGTTCCCACTACTGGAGGGAGTACGCCAAGCGGATTGGAGTATGAGGAAGGGACTTATACGCCGAGTACAGATGAAACTAACCCGGAAATCTTCTTCACCAACACGCACACACAACTACCTGCGTTCGTGCTTATAGCCGATTCTACTGGCGAAAGAAATATAGGCTCTCCGCAGTATGGTGGAACGATGATAGCAAACTTTGAAAGTTTTACTGGATATCCACTCATAGCATCTTCATCTAATTATGTTGTGGCATATACAAGATATGTTGCCTCCAATAATGGTGCATATACTGGGGCATCACAAGCCGTTGGCAATTCCACTATATCAGATTATATGACAACAACATCATTCAAACCATCTGTATCAAGCACAACAAGATTTTGGAAAGCAGGAGTTCCATACAAATGGATAGCCGTTTGGGCACCTACGACATAAGGGGGTGACGAAATGAGTGACACATTAGAATGCTTCGGCGTGGAATACACAGGCGTGACGGGGTTCAAAGCGACAGACGACAACGACAACACGCTGACATACATCCGTCCGCAAGGCACAATCAACATATCCCAGTCCGGCAATACCGATGTAACCAATTACGCAACGGCTTCCGTGCCGACAGCATCGTTTTACACGGGAATAGTTGGAACTGGGTACTACACAGAATCAAATGTGAGGAAATGGCGTTTCCGTGCCGTTACTGATTTGGACATCAGCGAGGGCGACACCGAGGGATGGCACGCCAATGGAGCGCAGTATAGCGACTACAAGGTTTACAACGCAGTTGCAAGCGGAACAACCATAACCCCGTCAACATCATCGCAGACCATCGGTGGAGCAAACTATATGATGGAGGGTGCTGTCACAGTAAGCGGTGACCAAAATCTTGTCGCCGGGAATATTAAAAGTGGAACAACGATATTCGGAGTGACAGGAACGTACAGCGGTGGCTCGTCCAAGAATGTGCAAGCCTACATAGGATACGCACAGCGAACTGCTAACAGTTATGGTGCAACCGACGTCACTCTGACAGTAGCGAAGGCTGGGACATACAAGGTTTCGTGGTGCGCTTGGCGTGGCTCGTCTTCCGGCACAATGGGCACGAATTTGCACAAAAACAGCACAAGCGGAACCAATCAACAGACATGGACGGGAACCTATGGCCAGTGCATCACACTGACGAACCAAACATACGCCGCGAACGATGTGCTGACGCTTTACGCCACATCGGGAAGCAACTCCCGCTCGGTGTATGTCGGGAACCTCGTTATAGAGGAACAGTAAGGGAGGTGTCTGAGTGAAAACGTATAACGATTTACTGGCAATCGGAGAGGATGAACAGGCACGGATGGCCTTCGTTCTCGGCGCTATCAATGAGCACAAGTCGAGCGATCTCTACAAGACGGCGGTGGACGCTGATCTCTACTACCGGCACCTGAATCCGACGATCATGCGGGCGCAGAAGATCGTATATAATCTGCTGGGTCAGGCGGTGCCGGACATCTGGAGCGCGAACAATAAAATTCCGAGCCGTTATTACTTCTATTTCATCACGCAGAGCGTCCAGTTTCTGCTTGGGAACGGTGTGTCTTTCGGCGATGACAAGACGAAGGAGAGGCTGGGGGATGACTTTGACAACGTGGTCCAGAGAGCAGCTACGGATGCGATGAACGGCGGAGTGTCGTTCGGATTCTGGAACGTGGATCATCTGGAGAAGTTTTCCGTTCTGGAGTTTGTGCCTCTCTATGATGAGGAGGACGGAGCGCTGAAGGCCGGGGTTCGGTTTTGGCAGGTGGATTCGAGCAAGCCGCTGCGAGCAACGCTTTACGAAATGGACGGTCTGACGGAATATATCAAACGGAAGGGCGAAGATATTTCCGTCATGAGCGAAAAGCGGGCCTATGTCCAGATCGTTGCAAGCTCCGAAGTGAGCGGAACGGAGATCCTTGACGGGCAGAACTATCCGGGATTCCCGATTGTGCCCCTGTTCAATATCAACCGGCAGAGCGAGCTGGTCGGGAGCCGGGAAACGCTGGACGCTTATGACCTGATGGCGTCGGCTCTGGTCAACAATGTAGACGACGCGAATCTTATCTACTGGGTTATCCGAAACGCCGGAGGTATGGATGACCTCGACGACCAGAAGTTCGTCCAGAGGCTGAAGACGATCCACGTTGCCCACCTTGAGGGCGACGAGGAAGTGGATCAGCATCAGGTGGAGGTGCCTTTCCAGGCGTCCGATGTGGCTTTGGCGCGGCTCCGGTCGCAGTTGTTTGACGACTTCATGGCGCTTGACGTGAAAGAGATCGCTGCCGGTGCTGTCACAGCCACGCAGATAAAGGCTGCATACGAGCCTTTGAACGCGAAGACCGACCTGTTTGAATACCAGGTCACGGAGTTTATCCGGGGGATCCTTGATCTGGTAGGAATCGACGATATGCCGACATACACCCGGTCGATGATCGTGAATCAGCAGGAAACGATCCAGAACCTGGTGACGTCTGCGGAGTACCTGTCAGCGGACTATGTTACGCGGAAGGTTCTGGAGGCGCTGGGCGATATTGATAAGGCTGACGAGGTTATCAATCAGCGCATGTTGGAGGATATGTCTCGGTACAGCTCGGCGCCGCCGGAGGAAACGGAGGTCATTTAATTGGCCGACAAAGCACGCAGCAAAACGGACAAAGAGCTCGAGCGCATGGAGCGCCGAATTGCCGAGATCTATCAAAAAGCATATGATGAGATCGAGAAGAAGTCCGAAACGTTCTTTGATAGGTTCCTGGAGAAGGATCTGAAAAAGAGGCAGGACTTCAAGGATGGCAAGATCACTGCGAAGGAATATGAAACATGGCGCATCGGGCAGATGATGACCGGGCAGCATTGGGAGCGCATGAAGGAATGGACAGCTGACGAGCTCCTGAGGGCGAACCAGACGGCTGCGGCGTATGTAAATGGGCAGCTGCCTGGAATATATGCGCTGAACTACAACATGGTCGGCGATACGGTGGCCGGTTCGGTTCGAGGGTATTCCTTTGAGATGGTCGACGCCTCTACCGTTAAGAATCTGGCCACGTCAGACAAGACGCTCCTGCCGTATAAGTACGTTGATGGTAAAAAAGACGTCCGCTGGAACACGCAGAAGGTCAACGCGGAGGTCCTTCAGGGGATTATCCAGGGGGAGAGCATCCCGGATATAGCCAAGCGTCTAAGAAACGTCGTGGGAATGAACCGCGCGAGTGCGGTCCGGAATGCGAGAACGACCACAACGAGCGCGGAGAATAAGGGACGAATGGACAGTTTTCACGTCGCGCAGGAAAAAGGCGTTCGGATCGTGAAGGTGTGGATGGCAACGACGGACGAGAGGACGCGTGAAGAGCACGTTGAACTTGACGGTCAGGAGCGCGAGATCGACGAGCCGTTTGAGAACAGCCTCGGTACGATAATGTATCCAGGAGATCCTGAAGCGGATCCTGCGAATGTGTATAACTGCCGATGCACGATGGTCACCCGGGTAGTAGGCTTCGGAGATAAAGATCTGGAAAAAGAAAAGCCGGAGCCGGAGCTGGAGGCCGTGGTGCAGGAGGCTCAAGAGGTGCAGGAAGAGCCGGAGGCCGAGGCGCCGGAGATCGCCGGCGTGAAGCGCGGGGCGCCGATGACGCCGGAGGAGGCCGATAGCGGTCACGTAAATCCGAGGTTCAGCGAAAACGCCGGCTATCGGATAAACTGTCAGTCCTGCTGCCCGACGTATGAGGCGCGTCTGAGGGGTTACGATGTGGAGGTCGTGCCAAACGACGCCCAGCACCCGGCGTGCGAGAAGCTCTCAAAAGACACGTCCCTTATTTGGAGGAATGCAGACGGATCGCCGGCGGAGTATATCTATGGCGGTCATTGGATCTCTGCAACCGACTGGGAAGGCGCAGCGCCTACCGCGAAGAGGTTCGAAAAACTTCTTCAGGACAATCTGGAGGAGGGCGCGAGGTATCATCTCGGCTTTGGCTGGAAGGGTTATAGGTCCGGGCATATTGTTACGCTCACGAAGGAGCCGGACGGACTTAGGATCTACGATCCGCAATGCGACAGGTCTTATTCGGGAGATCAGGTGTCCGCGTATTTGGGCCGGATGAAGTACCAGACGACTACTTATGGATATAAGTTTTACACATGGCCGGAGGTCATGAGGGTGGATGACAAGGAGTTTGATTTCGACATGGCGAGCCAGATAATGAGAGGTGTCGGGGAATGACGGTGGAGCAGTTTGCCAGGAAAAAAGGCTTTGACGGCATTCGGGAGCTGCCCCCGTGGAGGGGATACGCCTGCTATGAGGCAATATACGGCCGCCCGGACGAGATGGATGTGCCGACAATAGGATATCCGCAGATAATACTTGCAAAAGGCGCGCGGATCCGGATGGCTACACTGGACGAAACGATAAAATACATGGAGGAAACGCCGGCGCCGGAAGAAGAGGGTGAATGACGATGCCCAACAGCGTAGAGATCACCGACAACACCGAAGAAGTAAAGGCCGAGCTGCTGGAGAAGATCGAGCGCGGTCTGATCGCCTGCGGCCTTACGGCTGAAGGCCACGCGAAATCCCTTTGCCCGGTGGATACCGGCAGGCTCAGAAACAGCATCACGAATCAGGTGGATATGTCAGAACAGGCGGTATATATCGGCACGAATGTGGAATATGCGCCCTATGTGGAGCTGGGAACGAGCCGGATGCCTGCGCGGCCGTTTCTGCGTCCGGCGGCTCATGATCACGGCCCGGAATATCAGGAGCTTCTGCGGCAGGCGATGGAAGCGGGCTCTTGACAAAGTGTATACCGTAGAATAGAATAAATTACAGAGAGTAATCTAACGGCGAAGAAACGCCGCCGAAGAAAAGGAGATTATGATGGCACTAACGAGGAAATCATTGAAGGCGATGGGCCTCACCGACGAACAGGTGGACAGCATCGTCGAAATGCACGCTGAAACCGTCGATGCGCTGAAGGACAAGCTCAAGACGGCGGAGGACAAGGCAAGCAAGCTGGATGGCGTCCAGAAGGAGCTGGATGCTCTGAAAGCGAGCAATGGTGACGACTACAAAGCAAAGTACGAGAAGGAGCACAAGGATTTCGAATCGTACAAGAAAGACGTGGCGGCGAAGGAGACGAAAGCTGCAAAAGAGGCGGCAGTCCGGGCCTACTTTGAAGGCAAAAACATCACGGGATCAAACCTGTCTATTGCGATGAGGGGCGCCCGGGATGAGATCGAAGGAGTAGAGCTGGACGGAACGACCATCAAGGACACGTCTGCGCTGGATGCTCTGGTATCCGGGGAGTTCGCCGGTCTGGTAGTCACCACAACGAAACAGGGAGCCGCTACGGCGACGCCTCCTGCAAACACAGGCGGGAGCAAGATGACGAAGGCCGACGTCTTCAAGAAGGACGACAAGGGGCGTTATGTCCTGTCCACGGCTGAACGGCAGAAAGCTCTTGCCGAAAATCCAGAATTAATGAAAGGATAAAAAACTATGGCTGCAACTTATGTTGAATCCCTGACCAATCCCCGCGATAGTCTTCCCAACAGCTACGGCGCTGGCACTGCTGGGGCTGTCACCGCCCGTGAGGTCGATTTCGTCACCCGGTTTGGCGACAACTGGGAGGCCCTGAGAAACATTCTGGGCGTCATGCGCCCGATCCGGAAGGCGCCCGGAACTCAGCTCATTTCCTATGCCGCCAGCGTCGCGCTGGAGAGCGGCAACGTTGATCCCGGTGAGGTAATTCCCTACAGCAAGGCTACCATCACGCAGTCTGCGAAAGCGGATCTGACGATCGAGAAGTATGCCAAGGCCGTTCCGATCGAAGACGTGAACAAGTACGGCGCAGAAATCGCTGTCGAGAAGTCTGACGATGCGTTCCTGACCCAGCTTCAGAACGTGGTTCTGGGCCGGTTCTACACGTTCCTGAACACCGGTTCTCTGACCGGATCCGCTTCCGACTGGCAGGATGCTCTTGCCAAGGCTCAGGGCCTTGTGCTGAACAAGTTCGCCACGATGCAGAAGGACGTGACCTCCGTTGTCGGCTTTGCCAACATCCTGGACGCTTTCGACTACCTCGGCGCGGCTGACGTTACCGTGCAGACCCAGTTCGGTCTTTCCTATATCCAGAATTTCCTTGGCTACAGCACGCTGTTCCTGCTGCCCGAGACTCGCATCGGCCGCGGCGACGTGATTGCCACTCCTGTGGAGAACATCGATCTGTACTACATCGATCCCGGCGACAGCGAGTTCGCCCGCCTGGGCCTGAACTACACCACGCAGGGCGAGACCAACCTGATCGGCTTCCACGCGCAGGGCAACTACAGCACCGCCGTCGGCGAGAGCTACGCGCTCATGGGCATGGCTCTGTGGGCTGAGTACCTTGACGGCATCGCGGTCGTCAGCTTCAGTAGCGCTGGCGGCGGAACTGGTGCAACCGGCGGAACCGGCGAGACTGGCGGAACCGGCGCAACCGGCGGAACCTGATAAATGCGGATTCTGATAGCGGTTCCGACGTTTGAAAACATCTATCCCGATACGTTCAAGTCAATTTATGATTTGAATGTGTCGGGGCATGATGTAGCCTTTGAATTTGTACGTGGCTACGATTGCGCGACGGCCAGGAACAGGATTGCCCGACTTGCGCTTGACAAGGGTTATGAATACGTCCTGATGGTTGACAGCGATATGGTACTGCCGAAAGACGCGCTTGTTAATCTGCTTGACGATCCGCGTGATGTTGTCCTCGGCTACTGCGCTCGGCGCGGTGTTAATGGAACCTACAACGGACAGACTTGCATTTTCAAGCTGCTGTCTGCCGGAGGCGTGAGGTGCAAGAGCTACCTTCCGGAGGACGCATACAGAGCGGAAGAAATTGCCGCGCTCAAAGCAAAAGGTGAGTACAAAGTCCGCGTTCACGGAGGCGGGATGGCCTGTGCGCTTATAAATACGGATGTTTTCAACCGCACAAAATACCCGTGGTACGATTGGGCGAACTACAAAGACGGCGGAACGCTATCAGAGGATTTGTATTTCTGCGAAAACTGCCGCAAAAACAGCATTCAGATTTACGCAGACACACGAGTAAACTGCGGGCATATGATGCGCCACGTTCAGTTTGCCGAGTAAAAGGAGGGCACAATGCTGACAGAACTTTGCGCTGAACTGAAGAACTATTTCCTGCGGGATCAGAGCAAGGATATCCACTCTGGGACCTATGAGATCATCGGAGGCAGCATAGATCTCCCGTTCCTCATTGACGGACAGTATTTCCGCATTGTCGGCTCGATTCTGAATGACGGGGTGTATTGCTATCCCGCGTATGATCTCGCAGATGAGACTTTTACCGGCGCGATCTGGTCAATGGCTGTACCGCCCGCAGTCGTATCTCTCGCAGACGAGATCGAAGCCTGGACGTCGGCGAACGCCGAGACGCTTAACAGTCCCTACACGTCTGAAAGTTTTGGGGGATATTCGTACTCCAAGGCCAGCGGGACGAACGGCAGCGGAGCTTATTCCTGGCGGGATCAGTTCGCAAGCCGGCTGTCAAAGTGGAGGAGGCTGTCGGTGCTATGAGTCTTCTGAGCGAGGCGATGGAAAGGTGCATTATGATGCACAAGGTCACGCAGGACGACGGCTATGGCGGCGAGATCACCACGTGGCAGGACGGGGCCGGCTTTGACGCGGCGATCACTTTCGATACGTCGATGGAGGCCCGGACGGCCGGAGCTCAGGGCGTGACGAGCCTTTACACCGTGACCACCCGGAAGGTGAAGACGCTGGAATACCACGAGGTCTTCCGGCGCGAGTCCGACGGGAAGATCTTCCGGGTGACGTCCGACGGGGATGACAAGCACACGCCGGGAAGCGCGTCGCTGAATATGCGGCAGGTAACGGCGGAGGAGTGGGTGCCGACCAATGGATAGTATGCAGGCGCTTCACCAGTTTTGGAGTGGGTTCGGCTTGAAAGCCTATGACGAAAGCACCGTTCCGGATGGAGCGATGGCCGTCAACAACGGGAAGTATCTCACGTATACTGTCTCCGAGGCCTACTTTGATGAAACGGACGCCCTTTACGCGTCGTTGTGGTACAAGTCGACGTCGTGGTCAGAGATCTCCCAGAAAGCTGAGGAGATCGGTCAGGCGATTGGCTACGGCGGGAAACTGGTACCCTTTGACGGCGGGGTCATCTGGATCAAGCGCGGATCCCCGTGGGCACAAAGAATGTCGGACGAGGATGACACCATCCGACGGATTTACCTCATTATTGAGGCAGAATATCTCAGAATATAAGGAGTTGATAAAATGGAGTACACGAAAGTGGCCGCCGATGCGTTCCAGAAACTTCAGATGAACGCGGGCGTCCTCGTTGACAGTTTCAACCCGGCTACTGGTGTGATTGGAAATATCCTCGGAGCAACCACCGGAGGACTGTCTTTCGCGTCCAATCCGACCTTTACGGATTTCGGCGAGGACGTGGACAATGTTCCTGCGAACACATGGCAGTTGAAGCGGATCGAGAGCTATGATCCTGTCATCTCCGGCACTCTGCTGACGGTGACTCCGGCGGTAGCAAAACTGCTGACCGGAGCGGCTGATGTGTCTACAACGAAAATTACTCCGAGAGCACAGCTTACGGAGGCCGACTTCGCTGACGCTTGGATTGTCGGTGACTACTCCGACAATAACGATGGCACGGCAACGGCGGGATATGTGGCGATTCACATCATGCACGGTCTGAACACCGCCGGGTTCCAGCTGACTACCACCAAGAACGGGAAAGGCCAGTTTGCCTTTGAACTGCACGGGCACTATGATCTGACGAACATTGACACCGTTCCGTTTGAAATTTATGTGAAGGCCGGAACGTCGCCTGCGACGCCGAGCGTGACGCTTAACACGCACTCGTTCCACGTGGCGGTCAATGGTACACAGCAGTTGTCTGCTACAACCATCCCCGCTGGCACGACTGTGACGTGGTCGTCTGCAAGTACGTCCATCGCTACCGTATCCAACGGACTCGTGACGGGCAAGAGCAGCGGCAACACCGTCATTACGGCTTCGATCACGAGCGGCGGTGTAACCTACAACGACACCTGCACGGTTATCGTGCCATAAGGGGGACTTATGAGTCAGCGCAGTAACGAAGAAGAGCTGGAGCTGTTTGCCGATCTGCTGGAACCTGCGGCAGAAATTCTGACGGATCACGCTGTGCGCGGGGTTCTGAACAGCGGCGGGAAACCGATCACGGCCATAAAGTACGCGATCAAGAACCACAAAAAGGCGGTGATCGAGATACTGGCCCGGATTGACAACGTACCTGTGGAAGAATACCGGGTGTCAGCGATCACTCTCCCGCTCAGGTTGCTGGAGCTGGTGAACAGGCCGGAGGTCAACGAGCTTTTTACCTATGCGGGCAAGATGAGCGACGCCGCGCCTTCTGGCTCGCCTACGGAGAATACAGAGGACGGCGCGAATTAGCGCCGTTCCTTTTTTATGTTAAGGCGAAAATCAGCGAGATGGAGGAGGAGCGGTCTTTCCGAACCTATATCACCGAGAGCGTGAGGCTTTTCGGCGACGGGAAGGTCATCAGCGTTCCGTGGGAGGATATGCTGAAAAAGGCTCCTGTTGACTCTCGCACGGCGGACGAGATCGCGGCGGATGTGATCAAAAACGCCGGATTAAAGCTGAAAGGAGGCGAAGAAAATGGATTTATTGAATCTGGTAGCCAGACTGACTCTGGACAGCAGTGATTATGAGGAAGGACTTGATAAAGCCAAAGAAGGTGCGGGCGAGTTCTCGGAGCAGTGGGCAGAGGCGAAGGATAAATTCGCAACCGGCGGAAAGAAACTCGCCACAGGAATCGGAATTCTTGGCGGCCTTGGAACAGCTGCTTTCAAGTCTGCTGATGCGCTGTCGCAGAATCTGGATAATATCGACAAGAACAGTCAGAAGATAGGATTCTCCGCGAAAGCGTATCAGGAGTGGGATTTCGTCCTGCAGCACAGCGGCTCATCGATTGACGAAATGACGATGGGTATCAAGACCCTGACCAACAAGTACGATTCGCTCATGTCGGGCAACAAAGAAGCAGCAGAGACTTTCGGCAAACTTGGCCTTTCGATGGAAGACGTCAAAGGGCTGTCGCAGGAAGATCTGTTCGCAAAGGTTATTTACGGCCTGCAAGGAATGGAAGAAGGGGCGGAGAGGTCCGCGCTTGCGAGTGACCTGCTGGGCCGGAGCGGTATGGCGCTCGGGCCTCTGCTCAATACCACGGCGGAGGACACAAAGGCGATGATCAAGCAGGTCAATGACCTTGGCGGCATAATGTCCGACGATGCGGTCAAGAGCGGAGCTGCGTTTGCGGACAGCCTTCAGAATGTGAAGACAGCGTTTGCAGGAGCCGGAGCGAAGCTGCTGGAGGAACTGCTGCCGGCGATCACGACGCTGATGGATAAGATCTCCGAGTTCGTATCGAGCGGGAAGCTGGATAATTTGCTCCAGACGTTGAAAGACATCGCGCCCATTATCGCGGTCGTTGTTGCCGGTATTGCCGGGTTCCAGATCGTGAGCGGGATCATATCTCTTATTCAGGGGCTATCAGTGGCGTTTGGCATCTTGAATGCCGTCATGGCGGCGAATCCGATAGGAATCATTATCATAGCGATCGCGGCTCTGGTGGCGGCGTTCGTTGCCCTGTGGAATAACTGCGAGGGATTCCGGCAGTTCTGGATCGACGCGTGGGAATCTATCAAAAAGTTTGCTGTGGAGGCCTGGGAGGCCATTAAAAACGCGTTCGCGGCTGTCGGCGAGTGGTTCACCGAAAAATTCCAGGCCGCCAAAGATGGGATTATGAACGCGTGGTCGAACATCAAAGAGAAATTCTCCGAAAAGTGGGAGCGGATCAAGGAGGCCTTCTCGGCGACGAAACAGTGGTTTTCTGACAGATTCAGCGAGGCCAAGGAAAAAGCCGCGAGTGCCTGGTCCGACGTCAAGCAGCGATTCTCGGATAGGTGGGAGGATATTAAGGCCGCCTTCAAGGATCCGAAAGGCTGGTTCAAGGAGAAGTTCGAAGAGGCGAAAAACAATGTGGTCGATGCGTGGAGCAATATCAAGTCCCTGATGAGCGATATTTGGGAGCGAATTAAGTCATCTTTCAAGTTCGATGACGCACTCCAATGGGGCAAAGATATGATTCAGAACTTCATTGACGGTATCACGGCAAAGTGGAAAGCATTGAAGGAAAAGGTGTCTGGCGTGGCTCGGACGGTGAAGAGCTTCCTGGGATTCTCTGAGCCGGAGCAGGGGCCGCTGTCAGACTTCCACACCTACGCGCCCGACATGATGATGCTGTTCGCAAAAGGCATCAAGGACAACGAGAAGAAGGTCCGTGATCAGTTGGAGAAGTCGTTCAACTTCGACCGGACGCTGTCGGCAGACAGTTTGCTGGGAGACGCGACAAGAGGACACGCGACACCTGCTGCTGCGGCAGCTCGCAGTTATTCCATCAACGTGACCATCAACGGCTCTGAAGGTCAGGATGTCAGGACACTGGCGGATTTGGTCGCGGAGCGGATCAGCTTTGAAATTCAGAAGAGGGAGGCAGCGTTGGCGTGAATAGTTTTACCTTTGACGGTGTATCTTCTGAGACCTACGGCGTGATCGTGAGCGGTACGCAGACGTTCGTCTCCCCGGAGCGGGATGTGGAGTATATTGAGGTCCCCGGAAGAAACGGGACGTTATTGCTGGACAATGGACGGTGGCATGATGTGGACATCGTCTACCCGTGCTTGCTTTTGGATGGCTTCAATACAGATTTTCCCGCGTTTCGAGCTTGGCTGATGAGCAAGGTCGGGAAGTTCGTCTTGACGGATACCTATGACACAACTCACTTCCGTCGGGCGTCTTTCAGAGGAGGTTTGGAGCCGGAAACAGCTATCAGAATGACAGCAGGGAAATTCGAGGTGGTTTTTCGTTCTCAACCGCAGTTATTTCTGAACAGCGGTAGCAGCTATCAAACGATAGGCTCGTCCGGGTCTACGATCGCGAATCCAACGAATTTTGTTTCCTTGCCGGTTATCCGGGTTACATTCTCATCGACGACGAGGAACGGAACAGTCACTGTTGGCGGGAAGACGGTCACGATCACGGGCGCGGACGCTTCGCCGCTATACATCGACTGTGAAGGCCAGAATGCGACGTATCTGTCTGGTGGTAATATCGCGATCAACCAGAACTCCAAGATCGCGCTGACGTCTGGCGAGTTTCCGAGTCTCCCGGTTGGAAACAGCGTGGTTTCATGGACAGGGAACATATCTTCTGTCGCAATCATGCCGAGGTGGTGGACGCTATGATCCCTGCACTTTTTGAAGATGGGCTGGCTTCGGCGCCGGATTCCGGAGCGATTGGAATAGGCAAACTGACGGACGTTATGTCGCTGGAAATATACCGAGAGATCAATGGTCAGTATGAACTGGAGATGGACTATCCTATGACGGGGGTCCTTTACAGTGAAATACAGCACAGGCGGTTTCTCTGGGTATCTCCAGCTCAAGACGAAGACCCGCAGCTGTTCCGCATCTATCGGATCACGAAGCCGTTGAAAGGCGTGGTGACTATCAATGCCAGGCACGTCGCCTATGACCTTGAAGGCTACATCCGGGAACCGTTTGACGCAACGTCGATCGCACTGGCGATGGCCAACATCACACAGAACACTATCCCGGAGTGCCCGTTTGAGTTTTCCACAGACAAGACTACGGCGGCGAAATTCTCCCTGAAGGCACCGCTGGGGATATGGTCTGTTATGGCGGGGCAGCAGGGGAGCTTGCTTGACGTGTTCGGCGGCGAGTACGATTTTGACAACTTTTCCGTCGCTCTAAATGCTCGGCTGGGGAATGATAACGGCGTCACGATCCGGTACGGGAAAAACCTCATGTCTCTGGAGCAAGAGGAAAATATTGCAAACTGCTACACGGCTGTCTATCCGTATTATCTTGATCAAGATGGGAATCTGGTCACGCTCACGGAAAAGACGATTCCTGTTGACGGTACTTTTGATTATGAGAAGGTCCTGTCGCTCGATCTGACGATGGAGTTCCTCACGCCGCCGGAGGAAGAACAGCTGCGAGCGGCGACGGAAAATTACATCGCGGCGAATAATATCGGGGAGCCGGCGGTCAGCCTGTCTGTGGATTTCGTAGCGCTCTGGCAGACGGAGGACTTCAAAACAAGTGACATGGCAAACCTGCGAGCGCTGGAAAAGGTATCTCTGGGCGACACGGTTCACGTCCAGTTTCCGCAGCTCGGAGTTGACGCTTCGGCGCGAGTGGTCGCGTATAAATACGACTGCCTGAAAGAAAGGTATTCCGAGCTGAAGATCGGGAGAGTCAAGCAGAATCTCGCTTCGGATTTTGTCGCGCAGGCGAAAGAAGTCGAGACAAAGGTGACGGTAACTGTCGCGGAGCAGATCGCTGGCGCTCTTGCTGGGGCGATGCTCGGCTCCCACGGCGGCGCGGTCAGGTTGGTGGACACCAATGGCGACGGCAGCCCGGACGAGCTTTACATCGCGGACAACCCGGATTTGGCTTCCGCTGTCAAAGTGTGGCGTTTCAATTATCTCGGGTGGGCGGCAAGTGATTCCGGGTATGAAGGGCCGTATACAATGGGAGCCACGCTGATGGACGGCATTCTTGCCAATGCGATCACAGCGGCACATCTCACAGCCGGCACGATACAGTCAGCGGACGGAGATACGGTCAACATCGACTTGGACAACGGCATCGTGCAGATGAACGCGCAATACTTCGCGCTGAACGGAAACAACCTGGACGACTTTTTCCACATCAGCTTTGAAGGCGGGAGCCCGGTCGTTCGGATAGGCTCAAGCGCGAACGGGATCGTCCTAAAGCAGATGTCTGACCGCATCTCGTTCTGCGATTCAAGCGGGAACGAACTCGCCTATTGGAATAACAACAGTTTCCGTCTTGTAGAGTTGCAGTCGTTCCAGCTCGGCAACCTGGAGCTGGTGAGTGAGCCGAACGGCTCCGTGAGCTTCGTGAAGCCTTCCCCGTACATCACCTTCTGCACATGGAACGTGGGCCTGTTTAACGACGGCTCCACAAGAGTCCCGACCGCAGACGCTGCGGCCCGGATCTCCGCCTTCCAGTCCGTCATCGCGGCCATTGACGCCGACGTGATTAACAATCAGGAGTTTGTGGCCTATATTGACTCCTCGCTTACGGTGCCGACGGCCAACATTATGGACTTCAAGTATCCGTTCTCAACGGAAGTCGGCGAGATCAGGACGTTCTCGGAAGTAAACATCGACAACCCTGCACGCGTATATTTTGCCAGCGGAAGCGGAAGATATTACAGGCACGGGAAGATCTCAATCAGCGGCAAGGAGATCACGGTGATCAACACGCATTTGTCCTACGAGGTCGACCCCTCTGTCTACAGAAGCGCAGATATCCAGGAACTGATCACCTTCATGAGCACGAGGCCCTATGTGATCCTATCCGGCGACTTCAACGTCTACACAGACGCAGAGTGGAACGCGTTCACAAATGCGGGATTTGTCCTCTGCAACGGCGGAGACTTCGGATGGTTCAAGACCTGGCCTATCAACATTTCAGGATCGCCGTGGGGTACTGAACATTTGGACAACATCATTGTTTCTGGCAACATTGTCCCGCAGAGGGTCGAGACCTACTCAACGACGATCAGCGACCACGCACCGCTGATAGCCGTGCTGAAGATCACATAAGGGGAGGGAGAAGATGGCAACACTCGCAACGAGCGTCCGCTGGGGAACAGAGACCCCGGCGATATACTTTGACGTCTCCTACACGGCCAGCCGGAGCGGAGCCAACATGGTCTACGCGGTCAACGTAGACTTCCAGGCTCTCACCAACGCCTACGGGCGATACTTCGGCTATCCCATCTACCTCGACCTTTCTCTGGACGGCGTGGCAAAGGTAACGAAGGCCACGGTGAAAAACGCGTCTCCAGGCAACTGGAGCGCGAACCAGGTCTATTACCACAGCAGCTCGTTCTCTGTAGCCAAGACCACCGGCACGACTTCGCTGGTCATCAAGATCTACTCCGGGGACGGCTCCAGCAGGTCGCAGACATATACCTACAGCCTTCCGGTCTCGCCGGCTGCTTCCGTTTTGTCCCTGCCTTCCGGCGGGTTCACGATTGGATCTTCCGGCACGACGAGCATCACGCGGTATGACTCCAGCTTCACGGACACCGTGACATACTCCGTCGGATCTGCAACGGGAACGATTACGACCATCTCTTCCGGCGGTTCTACGTCCTTCAGCTGGACGCCACCCACGACGCTATACGCGCAGATGGGCGGAGGTACGTCGAAGAGCGGCACGATCACAGTCACCACCAAGAGCGGGACAACTACGGTCGGCACGAACACATACACCTTCGAGCTGAAGGGTTACGCTCCGTCATCGCTCACGCTTCCATCATCGTTCACGGTGGGCACAGCGGGGTCGATCAGTATCACGCGGAACAGCAGTTCGTTCACCGACGCCGTGACCTATACTTTCGGCTCCGCCTCCGGCACGATCACGACCATCTCGAGCGGTGGATCTACTTCGTTTAACTGGACGCCTCCCGCTTCCTTGTACCTGCAGATGATCGGCCAGAGTTCAAAGACCGGCAACATCGTGGTCACGACCAAGAGCAGCGGGACGACGGTAGGGTCGAGAACGTACACTTTCACGCTGAACGCGTCCTCCGTCTATAACCTCCCAAAGGTCAGACTGGCCTATGTTAGAGGCAACGGGACGGGGAACAACTTCGTGGAGGCGGACAACGGGTCGACTCTGAAGGTAACGGCGACCATCACGGTCTACGGCAACCAGACCGCGACCTATATCTTGAAGCTGGACGGCACGCAGAAAGACAGCGCGTCAAACCTCTCCTCCGGGACGAGAGTGACCTACATCACAAGTGTAAGCACGCAGACGAGCCACAAGTTGGTCGCCACGCTGACGGACTCTCTCGGAAGTTCTGGAACGTACACCGTCTCGGTGTCCACAGAGTCGGTGCCGTTCAACATCAACGTCGACCTGCCTGGCGCGGCCTTCGGGAAGATCGCAGAATACAACAAGACGCTGGAGGTGGCCCCTGACTGGTCTTTTGTAGTCAAGGGAAAATCTACTTTCTGGAATCTGAAAATGCTGTACGACCTAACGACGGGAGACCTGAACGACGTTTCAGAGCCGGGCTACTACATCCAGACCTACTCATCAGATGCGACGACGGCGAGGCACTATCCCGTGACGAAGTCAGGACTTCTTGAAGTCTTCCAGAACGCCGCCGGCAATTATGAAATGCAAAGATACACAGCTTATGACGGCTCTGGGGTGTACTTCAGATATAAATGGAATACCACCTGGTACTCCTGGGTGCAGATATAGAGGGAGGTAAGACAATAAACAGCGCAGTCATCGCCTCCCTCATGAAGAAAGGAGAAAAATGAGCAATAAACTTTTTGACATCATCAGACTGATCGGCGAATTAATTCTGCCGTCGCTGGCGACCTGTTACGCGGCGCTTGGGGCGATCTGGGGATGGCCATACATAGAGGCCGTGGTAGGTTCGGCAGCAGCTGTGACAGCCTGCATCGGCGCCGTAGTCAACGGCCTGCGTAAACAGTACAACAAGGAGGACGAAAATGGAGAGAACGGCTGAAAATTTGATCAAGATCGCGAAATCTCAGATTGGATACAAAGAAAAAGCCACCAATAGTCAGTTGGACAGTTTCGACGCGAATGCCGGGTCTGCCAATTACAACAAGTATGCGCGGGATCTCTACAAGGCCGGATACTACAACGGCAACAAGCAGGGATACGCGTGGTGTGACGTGTTCGTGGACTGGTGCTTCTGGACGCTCTGCGACCACAACAAGAAAGAGGCCGAGGCGATGGAGTACCAGACCGGTCTGTACGGCGCCGGCTGCGTCTACTCCGCGCAGTATTACAAGGCGGCGGGAGCTTTCAGCAAGACGCCGAAGCTGGGCGATCAGGTGTTCTTCAAAGACTACGCGCACACCGGGATCGTGGTCGGGATCAACAGCAGCAGGATCACCACCGTTGAAGGCAACGCCGGAAACTGCGTGGGGCAGCACACTTACAATCTCGGATCGTCCAACATTGAAGGCTACGGCCATCCGAAGTATGTTGTGCCGAAGCCGCAGGAGCCGACGGAAGACCCGAAGCCGGTAGAGCCGACGCCGGCCAAGCATGCGCTGGCGGCGGGCGATCCTGTGGAACTGAAGAGCGCGCCGCTTTATGCCGGTTCTGAGTCAAAGACACGATCCGCGACGATAACCGGAAAATATTATTTCTGGGGTGGCAGTGTAGTGAACGGCCGCATCAGGATCACAACCACAAAATCGCGGGTAAATGTCAGCGGTCAGGTTACTGGCTGGGTTGACAAACCGGAAGGTACGGATTACATTATTTATGTGGTTAAAGCCGGAGACACGCTGAACAAGATCGCAGCGAGGTACGGCACCACGGCCGCGAAGCTGGGGCAGCTGAACGGTATCAAAAATATAAATCTGATCTATATAGGACAGCAGATAAAAATTCCGGTATAAAGAGGCGATAATATGATTGACCGTGATGACATAGACCGGCTGAAGGAGATTTTTGTGACCCGCGCGGAATGCGATAGCACGGTAGACGAAATCAATAAGAAGCTGGCGAACGATATGACGGAATTTGCTGTTATCAAGACGAAGCTCAATGCGATCCTATGGGGCGTCAGTGTTATTGGCGCTGCGGTAATTGGCGTTCTGGTGAAAATGATTTTCGAGAGGTGATCCCGTGCCGGATTGTAGTGCTTGCAAAGAGAACAGACTGGCTACCGAGCCTGTCCCCTACATAGTCCACGAGGCATCTTTGGCGCGGCTTGAGAGAACTATCAAAAAACTGTGGATCCTTGCGCTGGTCGCGGTCGCTCTGCTGGTGGCGACGAATTTCGCGTGGATCGTCTATGAGAACCAGTTTGAGGAGATTGTTGTCACTCAAGAAAACGAGGATGGCTATAATAGCTATATCGGTCAGGACGGTGATATTTACAATGGCGAAACAAACCGTCAAAACCCGACGCCGTAAAACTGGCGGGAACAGTGGCTACCGGAAGTGCAATATGTGTCACGGAACAGGCCGCATTAAAAACAAGAAATGAAGGACTATACCAACAGTCACATCACCTTTCTTATTGACGAATACATCCACCACAAACGGGATCGCGAGATCATGAAAATGCACTACGTTGACGGCATGAGCGCTGATGCGATTTCTCAAGCGGATGGCATCGACTTGTCTCCACGGCGAGTCAGCCAGATCCTCTCTGACAGGCTCCTTGAAATAGCTCCGTTTCTTTAATGTTCATACTTCCTTCCGAAAGGTTTCGTCCCTACTTCATTGTAGGGGCGAAGCCTTTTTATTATGCTTTTTTACAGAAAGGCGGAAGATTATGTGGCAGTTATACAACGAAAATCCAAGCGGGCGCCACGTCGGCGATTGCACGGTCCGCGCTCTCGGAAAGGCGCTGGATCTTCCTTGGGACCGAGCGTATGCGATGCTGGCGGCGAAGGGCTTTGAAATGTGCGATATGCCTTCAAGCAATGCTGTGTTTGGTGCGGTCCTGAAAGAGCACGGATTCCGGCGGGAAACGATCCCGGATTCCTGCCCGGAGTGCTATACGCTGGAGGATTTCGCCAACGATCACCCGGAGGGTCTTTTCGTTGTAGGAATGAGCGGCCACGTGGCTACCGTCAAAGATGGCGTCATTTATGACGCATGGCATTCGGAGCGGGAGATCCCCGTCTATGTATGGAGAAAGGAAGATTAACATGGCTTACAACAGTTATTTCCCGGCGACGTATCAGCCCAACTATTACGCGGTCAACCCCTATCAGGTGCAGTATCCGGCACCGGCTCCGCAGCAGGCTCAGCCTGTGCAGCAAGTGCAGCCCCAGCCGCAGAATCAGTCAAGCATCCTGTGGGTTCGGAACAATCAGGAGGCGGCGATGTATCCGGTGGCGCCAAACGCTGCCGTGGCCCTCTGGGATTCCGGTGCTCCGGTGATATACCTCAAGCAGGCGGATGCGAGCGGCAAACCGAGCATGAAGACCTATGACCTTGTAGAACGCCCTGAGAGGCCCGCAGAGAGCGTTTCGGCGCAGGAGGGTGGAAGTATAGCTTACGCGACAAAAGACGAACTGGCGGCTCTGGCTGGTGTCGTGCGGGATGTAGACGGTGTGATCGCATCGTTGAAGGAGGAGGTCAGCACTTTGAAAGCAAAGGCGACCGTGAAGAAAGCTGCCAGAAAGGATGAGGACGATGGCTAACCCCTTTTTCAATGCCCTTGGTGGTATGGCTTCCGGCGGAATGAACCCGGCGGCGCTCCTGTCTCAGCTTCAGTCCAATCCGCTGGCGGTTCTGCGAAAAGCCGGATATAACGTGCCGGAAGGAATCGGCAGTCCACAGCAGATTATTCAGCATTTAATGAACAGTGGACAGATCAGCCAACAGCAGCTGAACAATGCGCAGGTCATGGCGCAGACGTTCGGTATTAAGTAAGTTGCAAGTATTCTCCCGGCGGGTGCACACGGCGGTGGAATAAATACGATATGAAAGGAAACAAGAAAAATGGCTCTTACTGAAGAGAGTGGTGGCATTCCCGCCACGATGCTCGTAGGACCGACCGGCTACGGAGGCGGTATGCCTTACCCCGTCTATGGCGGTGGCAATGGCGGCAATAACGGCTGGGGTGACGGCGGATGGTGGATCATCCTTCTGTTCATCCTGATTGCCGCTATGGGCGGAAACTGGGGCAACAACAACGGCAACGGTGCTTTCGGCGGCGGTGCTCCCATCATCGTCAACGATGGCGGTTCCAATGGCGGTGCAGTCCAGAGAGGCTTCGATCAGGCTGCGGTTATGTCCGGCATCACCGGAGTCCAGGGCGGCGTTCAGGCACTGTCGACTCAGCTCTGCGGGTGCTGCTGCGATATGCAGAATACCGTCAACCAGGGATTCTTCGGCGTTCAGAACGCTCTTTGCAACGGCTTCAACGGCGTGGAGCAGAACGCGAACACGAGGCAGGTCGCCAATATGCAGCAGGCGTTTGCAGCTCAGACCGCGATGGCTCAGGGCTTCAATCAGCTCGGCTCTCAGCTGGCTGACTGCTGCTGCGAGAACCGCATGGCAACGAACGACCTCCGGTATACGATCGCCACGGAGAACTGCGCGGACCGTGCGGCGATTTCTGACGGCATCCGTGACATCCTGGTCAACCAGACGTCCAACACGCAGAGGATCCTGGATCAGCTTTGCCAGGACAAGATCGATGCGAAGAACGAGAAGATCGCCGACCTTGAGCGGCAGCTCACGTTTGCCAATATGCAGGCTTCTCAGATCGCCCAGACCGCACAGATCCGCGCTGGACAGGTGGAAGAGATTGATGCGATGTACAACAGGCTTCGCGATTGCCCGGTGCCCACGATGCCGGTTTACGGCATGACCCCGATTTTCACCTGCCCTCAGACCGTCAACAGCGGCTGCGGGTGCGGATGCGGCAACAGCGTCGGCGGCTTCAACGGCAACTTCTAAGGCGGTGTTTTGATGGCTGAGTTTACTTATAATCCGGTGCAGACCGTACAGCCGAATCAGCCTGTGGTCCTTAACACGTCCATCGGCTGTAATCGCGGCTATGTTCTGCACAGAAACGAGAGCGGAATTGTAACTCTCAGAGGCATCGTCAACAACTCCTGCGGGTGTTTCGCCCGGTATCAGGTGACCTTCAACGGCAATATCGCGATCCCGGACGGCGGAACGGTCGGCCCGATCGCGGTGGCGCTGGCCCTTGACGGGGAACCGATCCTGACAAGCAGGGCGATCGTGACCCCGGCGGCGACGGCTACGGATCCCCCGACAACGGAGAATTTCTTCAACGTGACGTCGACGGCGATCATCACCGTGCCGAAAGGGTGCTGCTTCAATCTGTCGGTGGAGAACGTCTCCGAGAGCGCGACACCTGCAACGACACCCGCGCCCGCGATTCTGGTCCAGAATGCCAACCTGACCGTGACGCGGATAGCTTGAGGGGAAGGAGGACGCAAAAATGCATGAACTCTACGAACTCAAAGAAATGCTGATGAAGGAGCTGGAGGAGTACGGACGGAAGGGCGAAATGTCTGCCGGTTCTCTGGAGATCGTCGACAAGCTCTCCCACGCCATAAAGAACCTCTGCAAAATCATCGAAGCGGCGGAAGAGGAAGAAGGATACAGCCGTCGTGGTGGTTCCTACTACTATGAGGGCGGTCAGGGCGGTAATACCAATACCGCGCGAATGGGCCGTGGCGGGTCCGGTGGTGGTTCTTCTTATGCCCGGGGCGGAGGCCGTGGGCGCGGAAGTAATGCCCGGCGTGACAGCATGGGCCGGTATTCCCGGACGGGTGGCTCTATGTACTACCGCAACGCCGACGAGCTGGTCGAACAGCTTGAGGAGCTGATGGAAGACGCCCCCAACGAGCAGATCAGACAGCGTATGAGTCAGCTGGTTCAGGAACTTGAGCAGATGTGAGGAGGTGGCCTTCTGTGATAACCGAGCAGGACTTGCAGGAGGCCATCGCCGAATGCCAAGGAATCCGAAACCCGACGGCAAGCACCTGCATCAAGCTGGCGGCCTTTCTGACAATCCGGCGCGAGCTTTACGGTGACGAAAGCACCGAGGAACCGGTCAGGATCCTGCCGCAGTATTCCTACGCCGGGCCGCCTGTCGAGCAAATCGAAACAGTAACAGCGTACGGCGATTCTGAATTCTTGAGGGCGGTCGACGGGAGGCGGCAGGAGGAGATCTGGCCGATCATCGACGAGCTGATGGCGGTGCTTCAGGCAACAAATCCCCGGCTCTATGCCGGAGTGATGCGGAAAATAGAATATTGAAGTTAGAGGCTGGGGCCGAGTCCCTGGCCTCTTTCTTTTTATCAAAAAGATGTAAAAAATATATAAAAAAGGTATTGACAAAAGTATACAGCTATGGTAAGGTATAGACATCAAAACAAGGGAGGCACAAAAAATGAGAAAGCATTTGAAAGATCTCGGACGGGCTTTGCAGGTTGAATGCCCTGACAATGATTGCCGGATATTCCTGAACGAATTTAAAATGCTGCAAGGTATTGAGGATGATCTTTCTGGCTGCCTGCTTAGCGAGTGGGGGCGAAAAGTCCTTCAGATGGAACGGCAGCATCTTGAGCATGAGCTTGACCGTATGTTCTATACCAACTACGCGATCAGGCAGTACAGGAACCAAAAGTAAAAATTCCCGCCCCGGAGGTTACGAGGGCAGAAAGGATGGGCAAGAAAATGATCGCATTGAAGAAGAATCCTGGCGATGAGTGTTTCCACGTGGTCGAGATCGGGCAGGGACTGGAGGACCTTCAGAAGGAGGTCGGCGGATATATCGAGTACGTTCCCTTCGTTCCCGGTATCGTGATCCTGTGTAACGAGGAAGGACTGCTTCGGGGCATGCCGTATAACTGCCGCCTGTTCGGGCACGTCTTTGTCGGGCCGATTCTGGTGGTCGGGGTAAAGTGCGAGGAATTCACCGATCTGAAAAATGCGGAGGCCTCCCTGAAAACCTTCAACTGGATGGTGGGAGGTGCCGAGGAATGAGGACCGTCAGAGAGTTGGTCTGTGGGCTGGCCGGGCTGTTTGTGCTTGGCGTGGCCGGCGGTCTGGAGAAGGGCCTTTTGACGGTGGGCGGCGCGGTCCTGGCGTGGGCCGCTGCTGCTGCCGTGATAGGAATAACGATATTGACTGGAAGGAGGCAAGACGATGAGCCGTAACCGCATACCGCATGGAGGGCAGTACGAAGCCGAGGACAGGCGGCAGCCGCCGGAGGTCGTGTATGATGACTCGGACGTCCCGGCTGGAGATCCGGAATGGTGGGATTGTCACGATGGCGACGACGAGCTTGATGAGAATGGCCGTCATTGGCGGGAAAACAAGTAAAGGAGGTTATGAAATGAAAGCGAGAGAATGTCCGTTTTGTGAGAGTCAGAGGATCGAGGCTGTAGAGACCGAGGTCATGGGGAAGAAGGTCCTGAG
>Ga0310696_10001185_pt1 | contig 38335 bp, 25 predicted proteins | sample AusTroGonzalo_MG_4_FD_203885 | JGI IMG/M metagenome (GOLD analysis project Ga0310696, IMG submission 203885) | Bovine rumen microbial communities from tropical cattle in Woodstock, Queensland, Australia - Gonzalo_02 (v2) (version 2) | ecosystem: Host-associated > Mammals > Digestive system >... | reverse complement strand
AAATCGTCACGATGGTCAAGTTCTTCATCAACTGGTTCACGTTGTTGTTGATGACGCTTGCGCGCGCATCCATCATGGATGTCAAGATGTTTGCGTAGATGTTTGCCTGTTGCAGACTCTGGCCGTTCTCGATCTGGATATCTTCGAGCAGTTCGCGCTCGGCTTCGGTCCAGTTGAGGCTGCGGCCCATCTGAAGCTTTTTCAAGAGCGTGTCGTTGCTGTTGAGTGCGCTCACGTAGTAAATCAAGCCCTTGTTTAGGCTGAACATGCTGAGCAGGTACTTGTTTTCCATCGACGTGTTGAGGCGCAGTTCCAAGTCGTCGTTGATGCGGTTGATAATGCGCAGGTGTTCGTTGAAGTGCGATATCGCGTAACTCAGCACTCTAAGCACGAACGTGTTCAGGCTCTCGATTTTCGAGAAGCGTCTCTCGTCCATTACCGGAATGTCACTGTCGGTGAGGAGCAGCACCCAGTCCTTGAAGATGAATATGCCGAAGGATTCCACGCGGAACTGGAAGTTGTCCTCGGCGGAATAGTTCTTCGGCTTCTTGAACACGATGGTGGTGAAGTCGTCGTCGTACTCGATACGGGAAAGCTCGTCGGAGTCGAATGCGGAGGCGATAGTATGTTCGGTAATCTCGTATTCCTTGACCAGGACGCTGCGCTGTTCCTGGCTGAGGGAGCCCATGATGACGATGTCAGCTGCATCTTCGTTCGGGGCAGTTGCAATGCGGCCCGATTCGATTTTGTAATACTTGAGCATGGAGCCCCCTTTGATCGAACGGCTTCAAAGATAGAAAAAAATCCCCGGCTTCAAAGCCGGGGATTCCTTACATTTTTCCGTCAGTCGTGAATTACACGCCCTTCTTGAAGCGGTTGGACCACCAGAGAACCACGGGAGAGCAGATGCACACGGAGGAGTAGGTACCGATGAGGATACCGAAGCACTGCACAAGGCCGAAGTCACGGATGGAGGAGCCGCCCATCACGGCGAGGATCACACACACGAACAAGGTCGTGAGAGAGGTCACCATGGTACGGCTGAAGCACTGGTTCATGGAACGGTTGATGGTCTCGCCGAAGTTGGCGGAACCGTAGACGGCTGTATTTTCACGGATACGGTCGAAGTTCACGATGGTGTCGTTCACGGAGTAACCAATCATTGTCAGGAGCGATGCGATGAGGGCGCCGTCGAAGGAGAGGTTGAACGCGGAGATGAAACCGAGCGTGATGATAGTATCGTGGATAAGGCCGAGCACGGCGGCCACGCCGAAGCCGAGACCGAACTTGCCGAATCGGAACCACACGTAGAGGAGGATGCCGAGCCAAGCGAGGATCACGGACAAGATAGCGTTGAAGCGGAGTTCAGCACCGATGGTCGGACCCACGGTGTCTTCGGCGACGATTTCGCACTTCTGGCCGGCCTTGTCAAATGCCTGCTGCATGGTGGCCTTGAAGTTCGCATCGTCGGTACGGAGGCTGACCTGGTAGGAGTTTGCGGAAGTACCGCCGAGAGAGCGGACCTTCGTTCCAGAAATGCCTGCAGCGGAAAGGGCCTTGTTCAGGTCGGTTTCGTGCTTGGCATCGTCCTGGTACTGGATGGTGTAGACCTGACCGCCGGTGAAGTCGATGCTGAAGTCGAATCCCTTGATGGCGATGCAGGCAATGCTTGCTACAATGAGAATGGCAGAGAGGGTACCGAACTTGCGACGGTTCGGGATAATCGGGAGGTTAGCCTCGTTGATAGCCTTGACACCGTTACCGATAGAGAGCGTGGTAGCATCGCGCTTGGCGAGCTTCCAGTCGAGAACGGCGCGGGTCACCGTAATGGCGCAGAAGAGCGAGGTGAGGATACCGATGGTAAGCGTAAGACCGAAACCCTTCACGGAGCCGGTACCGATCTTGTAGAGGATAAGGCCGGTAAGCACGGTGGTGAGGTTGGAGTCCAAGATGGCACCGAATGCGCGTTCGTAACCCTTGGCGACTGCCGCGCGGGCGGTGAGGCCGTTCTTGAGTTCTTCACGGATACGTTCGTAGATAATCACGTTCGCGTCGAGAGACATACCCACGACGAGGATGAAGCCCGCGATACCGGGGAGAGTGAGGGTCGCGTTGAAGAGCGACATCACGGCGGCGGTGACGAGCGTGTTGATGATCATACCGAGGCTAGCGATGAAACCACCGAGGCGGTAGTAGCCGACCATGAAGAGCAAGCAGATAACGAGACCGACGGCACCGGAACCGAAGCCCTGGGAGATGTTCTCTTCACCGAGGGTGGCACCGACGCTGCGGCTTTCGATAATCTTCATCGGGGCCTTGAGGGCACCGGCGCGGAGCACGACAGCGAGGCGGTTGGCTTCGGCCATGTCATCGAGGCCGGTAATCTGGGCGTCGCCGTTCGGGATACGGTCCTTGATGACCGGGGCGCTAATGACCTGGTTGTCGAGCACGATGGCCATCTGCTTGTTGATGTTCGCGGCCGTCACGGCAGAGAACTTCTTGGGGCCGATGCCGCCGAAGCGGAGCTTCACGGCCACTTCACCGGCGCTCACACCGTCGGCAACACGTTCCGGGCGGGCATCGACGATGTCGTCGCCACCCATTTCGGCACGGCGCTTGAGGAGGTAGAGGCGCTTGGCCTTGACCGGGGAATCGCGGTTGATCTTTTCGAGGCCGCTGCCGAAGGCGAAAGCCACGTCGCGCGGGATGAGCTTCTTGACGCCTTCGAGTTCGAGAATCTTCTTGACCTTTTCGACGTTCTCTTCGGCGATGAACCCGCCGTTACCGAACTGCAGGTAGTAGTCGCTGAACGCCTTGCCGACCTCGGCTGCCGGTACGGTTTCGGCTTCCGCGGCGTTTTCGACTGCGGAGTCCTTGGCTGCATCGGCCTGGGCGGTCTGGACGGCGCCGCCGAGGAGTTCTTCATCGGAGAGGGCCTTGGTGGTATCCTTGGCGGAATCGACCTTGGCGACAGTGGAATCCGCAGTTGCTGTGGAGTCGTTTGCCGTAGAGTCGGCGGCGACATCAGTGGTCTGGCGGGTCAGGTACTGGTTGAGGAGAGTCGTCACCGTATTGAACTTTTCAGCCTCGGCAAGGATCTTGAATTCAAGCTTTGCCGTGGAACCCACGAGGGCCTTTGCGGTAGAATCGTCGACACCGGCAAGTTCGACCAAGATGCGGTCATCGCCGGAGGGCGAAATCTGCGGTTCGGAAAGACCGTACTGGTCAACGCGGTTACGGATGATTTCGAGGGACTGCTTCTGGATGTCCTGGATATCGTCGTCTTCCTTGAGACCGGACTTGTCGATCTGGAGCGTGATGCTCGTACCGCCGGCGAGGTCGAGGCCGAAATTGATGGACCTAGAGGACAGTTTCGGATTTTCCTTGAGGAAGGCCTTCTTTTCGTCACCCTTCTTGGAGTGGACCTGGATAGAAGGCCATACCGTGTAGGCCGAGAGTGCAATGACGAGGAGAATAAAGAATTCTCGCATGCCGAATTTATGTTTGTTCATTTGTAATCCCTTAATAAGGCATTAATACGCATTTAGTTGCGGGTGCAAAGATAGAAAATAGTCGCCGGTTATCGGTTGCTGGGGGCCGGAAAAGTGGACGAGAAATGGCTTTTTTGCGTGTTTTAAGGGGAAATGAGCCCTATCTCTTATTTAGTCTCGAAGATGGGCTGGCCGTTTTCATTATGCACGGCGAGCGTCATCTTCTTTTTGCCGAGGGTGCGGATGACCGAGAAGGTGTCGCCTTCGCGGGCGATTTCCATTTTGCCATTGCGGAGGACGGGGTTGTTGCTCCGCATTTCGGTGAGTTCCTTCACCAGCGCGTAGACGGGTTCCTGCTGCATTTCGGGCAGTTTTTCCCAGGGGACGCTCCGGCGGTTGTCGGGGTCTTTGCCGCCAAGCATTCCGAGTTCCTCCCCGTAGTAAATGCAGGGGGCGCCGGGCATGAAGAACATCAGGGTGAGCGCGAACTTGATGCGTTCCCAGCCCGCGCAGGGCTGCGACTTGAGTCGCGTGGTGTCGTGGCTCCCGAGCAGGTTCATGGGAATGTCGCCACGACCCACAGGGAACGCTTCTTGCAGGCGGTTGCAGAACTCTTCCGTTGAAATCGGGTTCTCGTCGAAGAGGTACTTCATGACTGCCTTGCGGAAAAGGTAGTTCATCACGCCGTCGTACTGGTCGCCTTGCAGCCAACGCTCGGGTGCATCCCAGATTTCGCCCACGATATAGGCTTCCGGGTTGATTGCCTTCACTCGGCGGCGGAATTCCTGCCAGAACGAATCGTCGTTGATTTCGTTCGGCACGTCGAGTCGCCAGCCGTCAATGCCGCGCTTTGTCCAGTATTCGGCGACGGAGAAAAGGTATTCGCGCACTTCCGCACAATCGGTATTGAATTTCGGGAGTGCGGGGAAATTCCACCAGCATTCGTAATTGGGCTTGCCGGAATAGGCGTTCAGGGGCCATCCCTTCACGTGGAACCAGTCCACGTACGGCGAATTCGGGCCCAGTTCCATGAGGCTGTTGAACTGGAAGAACCCGCGGGAGCAATGGTTGAAAACGCCGTCCAGTATGATGCGCAACTTGAGCTTGTGCGCCTTTTTCACTAGTCGGTCGAAATCTTCGAGCGTGCCGAGCACCGGGTCTATCTCGAAGTAGTCCACCGTATGGTAGCGGTGGTTGGAATTGCTCTTGAAAATCGGGCAGAGGTAAATCGCGTTTGCACCGAGATTCTTGATGTATTCTAGTTTGTCTTCAATGCCGGCGAGGTTCCCGCCGAACATATTCTCGCGCGTGGGCTTGGTACCCCACGGCACGAACTTGCCTACGGCATGGTAACGCTCCGAACGGCAGAACCGGTCGGGGAATATCTGGTAGAAGATGGCGTCTTTGACCCAGCTTGGCGCAAACATAAATTTCTTTGTCGGACTGGATCCTTCGACTTCGCAACTGCGTTGCTTCGCTCAGGATGACGTCCGGAGGTTTAAATCTTCCACATGGGGCGGCGCTTGCGGACGTCGACCAGCTTGCGGATTTCGGAATTGAGGGAGTTGTTAGATTCGAGTTCCTCGACGGTAACGGGAATGCGGTAAGTCCAGTTCTTGCCACCGACGGTACCGGGGATGTTCACGCGTTCTTCGTCGGCGGGGACTTCGGAAAGTACCGCCGAGAGCGCGAAGAAATCCTGTACAGGCAATATGCAGAACAGGCTGTTCGAGAAGAACACGTGCGCGAGGATATCGCGGACCACCGGAGGCGTGAGCGTTTCGGGCGCGGTGCCGGAAAGCTGCGCATGAGACCAGTATAGGTCGCGGTCAAAGTCAGGTTCGGTCCAGAGCCCGCGCAGGCTCGAGGTGTCGTGGCAACTGGTGGTGCACACGGAGAGGCGCGGGTATTCCGCCATGTCGTAGTACGGGGAATACGGTGCATCCCAGTTGCGGGCCCAGCGTTCAATGCGCAGCGACAGGATGTTGAGCTTCTTGAGCACCACGGGTACGCAATGCGGCACGGCGCCCAGGTCTTCGGCGCACACGAGCATGTCGGTTTCGTTCGCGAGCACGGAGAGCAACTTGGTGGCGTTCTGTTCCCACAGGCCTTCCTGCGCCGATTCGTTTTCGTGGATGAGGCGCTTGAGGGTTTCCTGTTCGTTTTGCGGAAGCGTGCCGAGTACGGGCTGGTTGTACCAGTACCAGAACGGGTAGTAGTTGTTTTCGTCGCCCGCCGGGATGAATATGCGGTTCCAGTAAACCTTGAGGAGCGCGTCCTTCACGTTCTGCGGTTCGTCGAGCGATGTGATGGCGCGCTCGTTGTAGAATTCCGGCTTGAACACGAAGCGGGTCGCCTCGTTCGGGAGGCTCTCGAAGTACACGGAAATGATGTTCTCGGTCTCGTCGCCGAGGAATTCGCGGAGCTGGTCCACGGAGTAGTTCGGGCGGCGCAGGTATTCGAGCGTCTCGCGGCTAAATCCCGCGCTGTGGAGCAGGTCCCACGTGAGCGGAATGCACGGGTTGAAACGCCCGAGGATTCCGGTGACTTCGCGCTGCGGAATGGACCAGATGCGGAAAAATCCGAGCACGTGGTCGATACGGTAGGCATGGTAGAACTTGCTCGCCTGAGCGAGGCGGTTTTTCCACCAGCGGAATCCGTCTTTCTCGAGCACGTCCCAGCGGTAGGTGGGGAATCCCCAGTTCTGCCCGCTGTAGCTGAACATGTCGGGAGGTGCGCCCGCGCGGTCGTCGAGCGAGAAGTAGTTGCGGTTGGCCCACACGTCGGCGCTATCCTCGTTGATGAGGATGGGGATGTCGCCCTTGATGCGGATGCCGAGCTTGGAAATTTCGTTCACTGCGGCGGTGAACTGCAGTTCTGCGACAAACTGCATCCATGCCTGGTAGAGCATTTCCTTCTGGTTCTTGCTCCAGAGTTTCTCGATGTCGTCGGCGGTCGGGTCCTGGAACTTTTTCCAGTCCTTCCAGCTCGATTCGCCGTTCTGCGCCTTGAGCATGGCATACGCGCAGTAGGGCTTGGCCCAGGCATTCGCGTCGATCCACTTCTGGAGTTCCTTGTCCTTCTTGAGCTGGTCGAATCGGTTGCTGAAAATCTTCTTGAGGATGTTTCTTTTCCAGGTGGAAATCTTGTAGTAGTCGATTCGTTCTTGACGGTCGAATTCTTCCTTGGCCTGGTCGATTTCTTCTTCGAACTCGCCGGAACCGCTCACCGCCTGGATGTTGATGAACACGGGGTTCAGGGCGAACGCGCTCCTTGCGCTGTAGGGGCTCGCCTCTGCGCCGGTGTCGTTTACCGGCAAGAGCTGGATGATGTTGAAATCGCAAAGTTTGCACCACTTGGCAAACGGGATAAGGTCGAGGAATTCGCCGATGCCGACCCCGGATTTGCTGCGGAGGCTAAAAAGGGGAATGGCAACGCCACTTTGGAATGTTGAAATGTCACCGTAACGCATGCGATAAATATAGTATTTAGTGGTTTAAAACGTCCCAATTAACTATATTCAAGAACATGAGTAACTGTCCGTTTTGTAAGACTGAGGTGGTGGCTGCGAAGATTGGACACCTGACCCTTCGCGTTTGCCCTAAGTGCTTTTCGACATTCTTCCCGTGCGACCAGACGATGGCGCTCCGTGCCGACCTGCCCGACCGTTCGCGTGAAATGTGGTACGAGGCACTCAAGGCGAAAAACCCCGTGGATCCCGATATGACGGGAGCCTGCTGCATCGATCACGGCGAGCCTCTCGTGGACGGGAACATTCCCGATTACGGCTTGCCCGGCAAGGTGACTACGTGCTGCAAGATGTTCCACCTGCCGCCCTCGCAGATGCTTACGATTCTGAAACGGACACTCGATGCGCCCTTCCAGAAACCGAATGCGAACGGCAAGCATCATTTCTTCTTTATCCGCGCAATCGATTCGCTGATAAACAAGTGGTTTGGAGAAAAAATGCCCGAGGTCGATCCCTTGGACGAAATCCCGTACAACCTCCACCTGAAGAAGATTTTCGAATAACATGAAAAAGACATACGCCGTTTTGGCGATAGCGGCAATCGCGGTTCTCGTCATATACTTTTGCCTTCCTGACAGGAATTTTTCGGAATCCGTTTTCCCGGTACCGGAAGGAGCGACTTTCGACAAGTACGATGACCGCTCCGACGGAGGCATGTCCGAAGTGGCGCTCAGCGTCAAGGATTCTTCCGCGTTTTTCTCGTGCTCGCTCGGGGCAGATACTGCCGGCCCGGCGTGGTGCGGCTTGCTCTGGAACTTTGACCCGAAAGGCGAAAAAGATTACAGGAACTGGACCTTCGTCGATACAATCTTTTTGGACGTGAAGGCTGCCGGAACAAAGCAGGTGTTGCTGAAGGTGTGGACGTTCGATCCCGACGTGACGGACCTTGAAAAGCAGCAGACGTTCAAGCTGTTGATGAAGGAAGTCCCGCTGGAGCCGGGAAAGCGCCAGACGGTTGCCATTCCGATGGAAGAACTCTACACGCCGGAATTCTGGTACGGGAATGCGGGTGTCGACCCGAAGTTCAACAAGCGTCACCAGGAATCCGTTGCCCGCGTGGAAATCGCGCCCGGCTGGGAACAGGCCCGCGGGACAGCGTTCGCGCTTGAAATCTACGGGATTCACGCAAGCGGGGTGAGCAACTTCTATTTCGGCATCGTGCTGTTCGCCTTCCTTGGCTTTACCATAGTTGCGGTGGGTCTCCGTCACAAAGACCATGGCGATGAAGATAAGGACTAGGATTGTCATAGGCGCAGTCTTCGCGTTTCTCGTTTTCGCGTGGGTGTACGCGTTCCTTGCGTTCCGTGCGACCTCGTGCGTTGTTTTTCCGGCAAATACGTTCGGGATTTACGCCCTCACGGATGAACCCTTCGGGGGCACTTCCACGTCGGAACTCGACGTGAAGGACTCTTCGATTGATATTTCGATAAACGTGCGCTCCGGCGTGGCGTACCCGGCGGTGGGCGTGGGGTTCAACCTGATGTCTGTCGGGAACAGGCCCGCGGGATTGTTCGACCTTTCGAAATACGATTCCGTGGAGGTCGTGTTCTCTACGGGCCGCATGCGTTCGATATCGCTCCGCATCTTGACGGACGACCCCGTGCATACCAAGGAAGGTCTCCGCGAGACGTTGCGCCCGCTGGTGCTTAACGTTCCCGCGCAGCGCTCCCTCGCATCGGCAAAGTTCTCGCTTTCCGAAATCAAGACGGCTGTATGGTGGCTTGCCGCGATGGGAATGGAAGAGGACGACGGTCTCACGTACCTGTACCGCAGTGCCGCAATCGAAATAGCAAACGGCGACGGCATAATGCGCGGGATTCCCGACGAGATAAACTTGAAGGAAATTCGCCTGTGGGGCGTGAACCGCGATTTTGAACGCGGCATGTACGCGCTGCTTGTTGTTATATTGGTGGTGCTAGCCTTGCTGGAAGCAGATGTGATTGGAATGGCTAGAAAAAAGAAATTAAAAACTGCGGGGAAAAATGACTAAATACTGGAATCTGGATCGCGTGATGCGGTTCGTGCTTTGGAGCCTCGGGATTGTCGCCACGCTCTGCCTCGTGTATTACCTGCGCGGGGTTCTGTTCCCGTTCTTTGCGGCATTTCTCATCGCCTACATTGTAGACCCGATTGTGAACAAGTTGCAGAAGAAGGTGAAGAAACGCGTCATTGCCGTCATCATCGTGCTGCTTGGGTTCGCCCTGATTCTCTTTGGTGTCGGGAAGCTGTTTATTCCGCAGGTGGTGAACGAAGTGCGCACGCTCGGTACGTTGATTGCGCGCATGTTTACGGACTCGGAATGGTCTTCGCGCCTGAACGAATTTTTGCCCGCCAATTTGTGGGAAACGGTACGCTCCATGGTCTCTTGGGACAAACTAGCGGCCGCCATGCAGCACATGGATTTCTGGAGCGAGGTCCAGAGCATTGCATCTAAAGTATTGCCCGGCGCTTGGGGCGTACTTTCGTATACGGGCACTGTTGCCGTGTGGTTTTCCAGCGCTGCGATTATCTTCATGTATCTCGTGTTCATCATGCTTGACATGCACAAGATTCGTAACGGCATGTTGCACGTGTTCCCGCACCGTTTTCGCCGGAAGGCTAGTTTGTTTGCAATGGATACAGACAAATTCATGGGAAACTACTTCCGTGCTCAGGCGCTGGTCGCCCTTATTGTCGGGATACTCTACGCTATCGGGTTCGGCGTGATGGGACTGCCTATGGGGGTCGCCTTTGGTCTTTTCTCCGGAGCGCTCAACATGATCCCCTACATGCAGCTCACCACGATTCCGCTCGCACTGCTACTGGCGGTAGTCCACGCCCTCAACACGGGACTTCCGTTCTGGGAAGTCGCCATCATCATCGGCGCAATCTATCTGGTGGTGCAGGTCATTGAGGATTTTTTCCTTGTCCCGCGCATTGTCGGAGGCTCCATGGACCTGCCTCCCGTGGGCATTCTTCTGTCGCTTTCTATATGGGGTAAGTTGTTGGGTTTCTTAGGGTTACTAGTTGCGATACCCTTCACCTGCATATGCTTGGTGTACCTCAACAGGTTCCATGAGAAGACTGCTGAAGCGGAGGCGAAAGAGGTCGAACCACCGCCCGAGGCTTGATTTTAAAGGGCTCGGAAAAAAGACACTTTTTTTAAAAAAAGTATTCCACATGGCAAAAAAAAAGGTATAATATCACCATACAATTAATCTCAACAACTCAAGGAGTTAAAAAATGAACAAACAAGAACTCATCGACGCCATCCTCGCTAACAAGGACGCTGGTATTGAATCCAAGGCTGCTGCTGCTCGTGCTCTCGACGCTGTGCTCGACGGCATCGCCGCTGGCATCAAGAAGGACGGCAACGTCCAGCTGATCGGCTTCGGCACCTTCGCTGTCAAGTCTCGCGCTGCCCGTACCGGCCGCAACCCGCAGACTGGCGCCACCATCAAGATCAAGGCTTCCAAGACCGTCGGCTTCAAGGCCGGTGCTGCTCTCAAGGCCGACGCTGCCAAGAGCAAGGGCAAGAAGTAATTCTCGCCTAGCTTAAAAGCTATTCAAGGGACCGCCCGTAAGGGCGGTTTCTTTTTTATACCGCTCGCGCTATGCTCGGGGATTAAATTACTCCGGTATGCGCTCGCTCCCCCAAGGGCGCCATGCCCACGTAAGCGCTAAAGCGCTAAGTGGTCAAAGGTCGCAACCACGACTCGTTAAGACGAGTCGCTTGTTGCTCACGGTTATACCGCGCGTTCGTCGTTTTGAATGTGCAAAAAAAGACCCTGCGTCGCAGGGTCTTTTTCAGTGGTCGATACAGAACTCGAATCTGTGACCTCCACCATGTCAAGGTGGCGCTCTAACCAACTGAGCTAATCGACCTTAAGGTAGCCCAAAGGTAGAAACTTGCGCCCGCTTTGTCAAGGGGCGTTTTTGGCCCGTTTTTTTGGCCTATCGGTATTCTGCGGGTACCCAGTAGCGGAACCTGCCGGTAATTTTGAGCCTCGGGAGAGTGTCTACGCAGCGCCCGCTCCTGCAGTCCGTGGCGTAGAGTTCCAGGTCGGCGGTCCACGTGGAATCGTCTTTCTGGTCGAAGTGGATTACGCTGTTTTCGGCGAAAATCATGCCTTTTTCGGAATTTTCCGCAACAAACCAGGAGTATTGCCCCTGCACGGGGGCGTTGTCGCCCAGCACGGGCTTGTTCACCATGAAGGCGAACTGGTCTCCCTGGTCGCTTTCCTCGAGGCGCGTCTGCACATACAGGTAGTGGTGACTGTTCTTGATGAAGGGGATTTCCACATCGTCGGGACCGAGCTCGATGGTGCGGTTTTCCCCGTCGTTTACTTTGTACTTAATGTACCCACCGCCCTTGACTTCCCAGCTGTCGTTTATGCCGCTGCAGGCAATAAACGCGAACGCTCCCGCAAAGAGCAGGAAGGCTGCCGGGATGTTGTGGCGGGCGGGCATTGCTTCGCTAGTTCCTGATTTCGCCTTCTGCGCTCGGGTTGGCACGCTTGGCGCGCGGGTCTTCGAGAATGTAGAGCGGCAGGAATATCATTTCCTCATCGTCGATGAGCAGGCGCACGATGTACTTGTCGGGGCGCGCTATCTGCAGTCGCTGCATGTTGAGCACCAGGTTTATGGCCGCGGTATCGAGGCCTTCTGCGACGGGCTCGAAGGGAATGTTCGATTCCATTGCCGGCACGATTGGGTGCCCGCACACGTCTTCTATGGAAAGGCAAAGCTTGTGCGTGCCCGTTTCGGAACGCTGGTAGCGGATGCGGAACGCTGCAGAGCACTGCGGGATGACAAAGGGGAACTTTGCGGGGAATATCCTGTCGAATGCCCCCAGTATGTTGAGTCTTCCGCCTATGCCGTTCGCGGTAGCTGCGTCACAAATCGCTGCGATTTCGATATTCATTGAATTCTCCGTTATTTAAATGCTAGTGTACGGTCCACGTGTCTGCCACGTACTTCATGACGATGGGGCCGAAGTTCTTGCCGCGGCCGCCCGCGTTTTCCCAGGCGAGCATCGAGATGAACACCTTGCCGTTCGAGCCGACGGCTATACTCGGGACAGAGCCGCGGAGGTAGTAGCTGTGATAATTGTAGAATGTAGCCTTGAAGTAGGGCAGTTCGTTTTCGCCCAGGAGTTTCCAGGTGTTGCCGTCCAGGTAGAACACGTGGCTCTGTGCGAGCGAGGGCTTGCCTTTGTCGTCGATGATGGCGTAAAGTTTCCCGTCGTAGGTGGCGAGGTTGATATGGTAGGCGATAATGCCCTCGTGGATGGAATTCCCGTACACTCCGCTCTTTGTCCACGAGATGGAAGATGTTCCTGCCTCGCCCTTGTACACGTAAGGTCCGTACTTTTCGGTGTCGCGGTTCAGGAATCCCATGTAGAGCGTGTTCCCGGTGGCGACAAGATTTACGCCGTTTACATTGGTCGCGATATTCTCGGAATTCTTCTTTACGCTGTACTCGCTGTCGTAAAGCGTGTAGTATGCCTGATAATTCGACGTGGTATCGACAAAGATGAACGCCAGCGAGCCGTTCTGGAGGTACGCCGGCTGCAGTTCGCGCATCTTTAGCTGGTGGTTTGTGTATGTGGTGTCGCAGACGGTTTTCTTGGGCCTTGTGGTCGTTTGGCGGCAGTTGCTTGTATCGTATGTCTGGTACGTGGGTACACTCACGTTTGCGGTAACCCATTCTGTACCGTTCCAGCGGCTGAATACGGATGCCTTCGTGTCTGTCTTGATGTAGCTTACGAGCGGGTTTCCCGAGGTGGGGTGGCAGGCAATCGCAATGTTCGTGGCTCCCGTTATGGAGTCGCCGACGGTTGCCCAAGTGGATGTGCCGTTAGCCGACTTGTAGACGCTCAGTTTGCCTGCACTTGTGAGGACGGCGAGATAGAGGTCTGTCCCGTTGTTTGCAATCTTCAACGCCGTGATGGAGTCGCTGGCCTGTATCGCGCTCGCGGTAATTTCCTGCCAGGTCGTGTCGCTGGTCGGGTATGCCGATTTCACGGTAAACTTGTCCTTCAGGTAGACAATCACGGGCTTGTTGCCCGCAACGGCGAGCACCGGTGCGGTCGTCATCTTTGTGGTTTCGATAACGGTATCCTTGGCGAGGTTCCGCCATGCCTTGCGGAAGTAGATGTTGCGGCATACCTCTTCGGCACGGTGCTTCGCGAGGAACGACTGCGTCACGAATTCCGCCGAACTGTCGCGGTAGTCGAGGCAGATGGTCATGGAGGTTTCCCTCGAGCTGCGGATGAACGCCTGGTTGAATTCGAGGATGTTGGTATCGAGGGTGCCGTCGGTATTACCCTTATAGTAGTTGCCGTCCACGTTGCTGAAGTTCCACCAGAATTCCTGCATGCTGGCATTGCCGATGGTACCGAGCGTCGAGTTCATGCCGCCCCATTCCGATGTGTAGAAGTAGTACGATTCGCCGCTGTCGAACGATTCGTCGCCACTCCACATGTACACGGTGTCGGCCGCGGTAATTACGCCCACGGGCAACTGGCTCACGGTCTGTACGCGCGTGGTGTCGGTGAACGTGACCTTGGTGCTCGATTCCTCGGCGGTCACCACGCAGTACATGGCCTTGCCGCTCTGGGTGAATTCACCCGGACGGTAGTCGTAGAAGCTCTGGTTGTTCGCGTAGTAGTCGTACTTGTCCACCTTCTCGAGCGACTTCTTGGTTTCGGCGTCGAAGCATTCCCAGGTGAACCAGCTGATTCCCTGCCATACGTCGTTCACGCTGGCGTTCAGTTCGAAGGCATCGCCGGCGTTTATGTAGATTTCCTCGTCCTTTACCGAGATGATGGGTGTCTCGGTTGAGAAGCTGATGCTCATGGTGTCCATCGCGATGTTGCCGTCGTTGTCGGTGACGCGGGCGATGCAGTAGAACGTGGCTGCGGGTGCGGGCGCCTTCCATACGGTATCGAACTGCGAGACCGTCTTCCAGTGGGTCGGGATTTCGGAAGGTATTGCACAGCTCCATTCGCGCTTTTCGATGTAGCCCGGATAGTCGGGGTAGTCGTAGGCGGTAGCGTTCAGCACGATGTTGTAGCCTTCGCGCACGATGGCTGTCTTGTTCGCGACGATTACGGTCGGCGGCGCCTGTATGATGTCTATGATTGTCGTGTCGCGGGCCGTGTTGCCGTCATCGTCGGTGACGCGGATGATGCAGCGGTAGTCTTCCTGTGCGGTCGCGGGCATTATGGCGGAGTAGCTCGGCGAGGTCGTGCTCGAGTAGGTGAACCCGATGCTTGTTGCTCCCGCAGAGCCGCAACCCCATTCGTAAAGGACTATTTCGCCGTAGCGGTCGTTCGCGATGGCGTCGAGCCTTAAGGTGTCCTTGATGGTCACGGTGTAGTTTCCGAGCACCTGGACTGTCGGCGGGTCTTGCAGCACGGTGAATGTCGCCGTGTCGCGCGACTTGTTGTTGTCGTCGTCGGTCACCTGGATGGCGCAGTACCACGTGCAGGCCTCTGGCGGCATTGTGACGGTCGGTGCTGCCGGCCCGCTAAAGGAAATCCAGTTGCTTGCCAGGTTCCCCTTGACGCTGTCGCAGGACACCTCGTAGCCCACAAGGGTTCCGAGCGTGTCGATGCCCACGAAGTCCATTTGCACCTGGTCCTTGATGGTGAGCGTCTGGTTCTTCTTGTTTATCGAGACAAAGGGCAGGTCCAGGAGTACCTTGAACTGGAGCGTATCGCTTGCAGTTTCGCCGTCATCGTCGGTGACGCGGACAATGCAACGGTAACTGTCGGTCGCCGTTCCCGACATGTGGAGCGATACGGTTTCGTCCGTGATGCTCTTTGCGGGCGGGTCAATGTCCTTGCTTTCGTCGAAGGTGAACATGGTGCCGTTGGTGCAGCCCCAGTCGATCTTTGTGATGGTGCCGAACTTGTCGCTTGCGCTTACAGCGACATCTACAAACGAGTTGATCTTGTGCCGGTTGTCATTGCCTTCCTGCGTGGTACGGATGGTGGGCGGATCGGAGATGACGTTCACGAGGAGCGTATCCTTCCTTTTCTCGTCATCGGCATTGGTGATTTCTACAACCAGTTTCTTCTGGCCGATTGTGCTCCAGGAGATGTTCCCTTCGGTCGAGTTGTCGCTCGGGCAGGGGGTTCCCTCGTCGCAGTTCCATGCCAGGGTAAAGGTATTGTCGTTGGGGTCGGTGTTGTTGCCGAATGCGAACAGGTTATAGTGAATGGTGTCGTTGATGGAAATGGATGTGTCGTTCACGGGCGATTCGAAGTAGACGACGGGGCCGTCGTCGAAGAAGCCGAAGCGGACCTTGTTCGTCGTGATGCCGTCGCTGGTCTTTGCAATCATTTCGTAGAATGTGTTCGACTGGATACTTGTAGGCAGTTGCGTTTTCTCGATGGTGAGAGTCGCAACGCTGTCGGTAACCTTCGTGCGGAAGGTGCTTGCGCCCTCGATGTTGGTTATCCACGTGAGGGAATCCGGCAGCGGTACGGCGTTTTCTACCTTGGCCTGGAACGTGAGCGACTGCGTGGTGTTCACCATCTTGGAGGTTTTGCCGTCGATGGTGAGCGAAATCAGCGATGCGTCTACGTAGAACGTCATTTTTGCCGTGTCGGAGACAAGACCCGCGCTATCGCGCACGACAATCTTGAACAGGTGCTCTCCGTCGGGGACTGCCGTTTCGTTCCTGCTCCAGCTATTGGTGCTGAAGTACGAATGTTCGACTTCTTTCCCGTCGAGCCATGCGGTGGCACTTGCTACCTGCGAGCCGAAGTCGTACAGCTTGAAACTGATCTGGAAGTCGCGGACTCTCAGCGTGTCCATCTTTTCAAATACGATGACGGGCTTTGCCGTGTCGCGGAGGAGCATCGTGTCGAGGAACAGCGTGTCATCGGGGAAAACCTCGCGTTTCTTGAGGAGCGTATCGGCGAAGCGGTAGCCCGAGGTGTCCGTGGCGAGCACGTTGTATTTGCCGGGCTTCAGGTTGATGTCGTACTTGCCCTTCTCGTTCGTGTGCGTGTAGAACTTGTTGCCCAGCGTGTCTTCCACCGTGATGCGGATGGTGGAGTGGTGTCCCGACCAGCCCTGGTACTTGGCGTAACCCCAGATATTGCCGTCGATGTCTTCGAGGCTTGTGGTACCGCTTTCTCCTAGGTAGAACTTCCAGGGGCGTTCCTTGTCGCCATCCTTGACGTGCTTCGCGTAGACGGTGTCGTATCCGTCGGTGACCCACACGTCCCAGTATATGATGCCTGCGAGGCCGACGACGTTGTGTATGGAGGAGTCGGGAGCGATTTCGATGATTTCAAAGCTCTTCTCGACAATGTTTGCTGCGATGAGGCTTTCTTCGGGGTCGGTAAAGATGGGCGGGTTGCGGCCGTCGGGGCTCTTCGCCATGCGGATGTAGTAGCGCAGTGAGCCGGGATTGTCAGAGTCTTCGGCGCGGTAGTAGAGAGCCTGGCGCTTTTTGCTGTTGAGCGATGCGTTGTCGGTCGGCTGCAGCATCTCTATGGTGGGCAGCTGGTTGAAGTGCAGGTATACGGTATCGAGAGTCTCGTTGCCGTCGTCATCGATGACGCTGACGAATATGGTCTGGTTCCCGAGGGAATCCACGTATTCTTCCTTGTACGGTATGGAGAGCGTGAGGCTGTCGGTATTCTCTATCTTCTTGGTTTCCCAGACTTTTGCGGTATCCTTGCCGGCGGCGTCGAGGTCCACCTTGACCTTCTTGATAGAACCGTAGGAATCTGTGGCGAGGATGGTCAACGTGGCCGCCTTCTTGTGGCGGGCCTTCACTGTGTCGCGCGGGACCGAGAGTTGCGGAGGCGTGTCGATAACGCGAATGTAGAGGGGTCTCCTGTGCACACCCGCGGTGTCTATCGCGTTGTTGCCGTCAACGGCACGAAAGATGGGGAAGTACACGCCTGCGCTGTCGAATGCCCAGCTCACAACCTTCGTGTTCTCGCTTGTAATGACGGAATCCCCGAAAATCCATTCGAAGCGGTAGATCTTCTCGGCATAGAGAGGCAGGAATCCCATGAAATACACGGAATCGTTCACGGTGACGGTAATGGTGTCGGCGATGGAGTCGGCGGGCATGTCGGCATGCCTGATGGAATCTGCGAAGGCTTCGGCGTTATCGAAGGGGTGGCTGAACGCGAAAACGATGGAATGGTTGTTTCTCAGCCGGACGTTCTCCACGATGGAGGATTCCCTTGAACAGCCGTAGAGAGCGGCGAGGCTCGCTACCAGGGCAAAGACTAGGCAAGAAATTCTCAAACGCATAAAGGATTCCTTTTTAAACACGAAACAACGGGGCGCCCGTGGGAGCGTCCTGTTTTTTTAAATTTATCTTTTTAATTGGAAAAAACAAACACCCCGCGTTGTTTATATATTCTTGTATGGACTGTTTTTGAGGTTTTTATGGAAGAAATTCCGCTTTGGTATTGGCTAATAGTGTTTTTTGCCCTCGGCGCGTGCGTCGGTAGCTTCTACAACGTGATTGTGTACCGCATGCCCCGCGGGATTTCGCTCATAAACCCGCCGAGCCACTGCCCCCTGTGCAAGAAGCACATCCCCATCCGCTACAACCTGCCCATAGTCGGCTGGCTCTGGCTGCGCGGGAAGAGCGCCTGTTGCCACCAGCCTATCAGCGTGATTTATCCGATAGGGGAGGCCCTTTGCGGCATGCTCGGAGTGCTTGCGCTGTTTTCGGCGTGCGCGGTGAGTGCGGGAACGGTTTCTGCGGAACTCTTCACGGCGCCGGTCACGGAACCCGCGGTGTGGGCGTTCGCGCTCGCGATGTTCTGGCTCTTGCTCGGGGCATACCCGGTGTGCGCGGTGGACTGCAAGTACAAGCTGATACCCGATTCCATCTCGGTCGGCGGCATTGTCGCGGGCCTGTTGATTTCCATAATTCCCGGAGGGATCACTCCGTTTCAGAGCCTGCTCGGGGCTGTAGTTGCTGGCGGCGGGCTGTACCTCCTGGGCTGGTGCGCTACCAAGCTCTTGAAGAAAGATGCCATGGGGTTCGGCGACGTGAAACTCCTTGCGGGCTACGGTGCCCTGATGGGCGTAACCGGTGCGGTTGAGACGCTTATCGTGGCCGCCTTGCTGGGTATTCTCGTGATGGTCCCCTACGGGAAGATTACTGCGAACAAGGGAGACGGCACCGGGCAGATTCCCTTCGGGCCGTTCCTTGCGGTGGCTGCCCCGCTTATGTACCTGTGGGGCGAACAGTTATTTAGTTTGTACGTAAAGTTTGTTTTCGGGGAATAAAAAACACGCCATAAACGGCGTGTGCTAACTGCGTGCATAAAACGGCACGCATTTTTTTTGCGGGTTGCCCTCTATTCGATGCGTATCGTTTTTTGCACGCTGCGGGAGCCTTCGCGGGTCTGCAGCAGGTACACGCCGCGCGGGAGACCCGCGGTATTCAGGGCCTTGCCGGTGCTTTCACGCAGCAGCTTGCCTGTCGGGCTGAAGAGCCTCACGTGTGTCGTGGGTGTGATTTGCATGCGGGGCTCCGCAGTTATTATCCAGTCAGGAATTTCGTCCGCCTTCACGAGGGTGAGTTCCAGCTGGTCCAGGTTCGGACCGTCGTTCCCTCCCACGATGGAGAAGGTGATGTAGCTTGCTCCTTCGGGCAGCTTGACGGTCGCTTCCTTTTTCTCGTAGGTGGTCCAGTTTGTGGTCGCGTCGAAGGCCATTTCCTGAGCGTCGCTCCTGTCAGTCTTGAACGAGAGATTGCGGGCGTTGCCGCTCCCGTTTGCATACGTCATAGTAAGCTTGTATTCGCCTGCCGCTTCGGCGTACACAGGCACCTTCACGCTCGATGTTCCCGTACCGAAGTTGATGTAGCCTGTGCCAGCGAAGCCCGCGTTAGTGCTCTCGTTGATGGCGTTCTCGATGATGCCCGTTTCGGCCTGGAACTTGGTGGTTCCCTTCGCTTCGAAACTTGGGGTCAGCCCGATATCGCATTCCGCTGTAATTTCGAGCGTGGCACTACTCCCGTCGAGGCCCAGTCCTGCGATGTTTGGGCCGCTTCCGGCGTCAAAAGTCCAGCCGGCGAATGTCCAGCCTGCAAACGGCTGCGCGGTGAATGTCGCCTTCTTGCCTTCCATGACCTTGTCGCCCGCGATGTTCGAAATGACGGTTCCGCCAATGGCTTCGCCGATGGTTACCTTGTAATAGGTTGCGTTCGCTTCGACGGTCGTGACTTCGTTGGAACTTGCTCCGAGCCCGCCCATGCTGTTTGCGGCACGGACCGTAATCTTGGAACCTTCGGCGATGCCGTCCAGCGAGAAACTCGGGACAACTACGTTCGCCTTGTACTTGCCGTTCACGAACACTACCCAGGCGCGGGCGTTGTTGTCGTCGCTCCACGCAATCTCTGCGCCCTGCTGCTCGATTTTCGGAGTGCCCGCCTGCGCCGTCAACTTGGTCGGATCCCAGTTGTCGCTACCGCCGAGTACGTTTGCGAGCGTGTACTTTGCGGCATCGCTTGCACTCCAGACCGTCTTGAGCGTTGTCGCTGTCGAGCCATCCTTGCCGCCGTTAAAATACGTCTTGCGCTGGCTCGTGTTTACCGCATTGCCGTTGCCGTCCTTGCTGTTGTATTCGCCGAATACTGCCGGAGCGGAATTCATGTCGGGGCCCCAACCTTCCGCGGTGGGTTGCGCCACCATTTTAGTGTTCAGGAAGACCGTTTTGGCACGGGCCCAAGAACGTCCCAGATAGAATGTGCCGTTGTAGCTGGAATTGCTCACGTTGATGGTCGTGTTATTGAATACGTAGCCCCAGTCCGTATTGCTCTGCGAGGCGGTTATGTAGCCGCCGTTTCGCGTCATCACGAGTTTGGTTCCCTCAAAGAACACGTCGCCGCCACCGCAGATAAAGTCTACAGTGCCGTCAATTTCGCCGCCTTCCCAGTAGGTACGGCCCTTCTTGGTGTAGTACGTGTCTTGCCCGCTCAAAAGTCGCACGTTCTTGTACACATACTTGTCGCCTTCGTTCTGCTGCAAGGCGACCTGCCTGCAGGCGCTGGAGCCGCAGAACGTGCTCTTGTTCTGCAGGGTGATATCCTGCAGGTACATGCCGTTATTTTTCGGGAAGTAGAGCGTCGCCGTGTGGCCGATGCTTTCGGTATCCGTCTTGTTCGAGATGACGGTCTTTTCGAGGCTCTGCCCGATGATGGAAACGTACGAGGCACTCACGGTGGTCTTACCGTGACTGTCGGCAGTGAGTTTTGTCAGTTCGTATTCGCCGTCGGGCAGGAAGATGATGAACTGCTTGGCTGCGGATGCGCCCGAACTGCCGGCTGCCGCAAGGGCCGCCTTGAAGTCGCCGTCAACGCCGACCACGAAATCGATCTTGCGCTTTTCGACGGCAAAGGAACTTGTTGCAAGGGCTGCACAGAGGATGATGTTTAAACGCTTACTCATAGAAATCCCCTTTATCTAGATCCTTCGAGGCTGCGCCTCTCATGATGACGGGAGGAAGTTCCGTTCACGCGGAATACCTTGCCGTTGCCGCGCATCAGGTACACGCCCGCGGCGCTGTTGTTGCTGCCAAAGTCAATGAAATAGCGGTCGTTTACCTGTGCCGGGGCATTGCGCATACTGCGCGCGCCTATGACGGTCGTGGAGTCGCCGCCTTCATTGCCGCCTTCTCCGCTATTCCCGCCGAGTTCCTTTTTGCCCGCGTACAGGTCGGCGCTCATCCAGCCGATGTAATCGATGTTCGCCATGCCGTCTTTCGAGAGGCTTTCGAACTTGAGCACGCTGTAGCCCTTGTCGAGTTCCACTTCGATGGATTGCGTTTTCCAGGTGGTCCACGCTCCGGTCGATTCCATGCTACCGTCCGCGATAAGCGTCTTGTCGCCCACGGCGACGGTGTACCCGCGGGCGGAACCTCCGCCGTTTGCAAAGCTGATGTACAGCGTGTACTTGCCGGCAACTGCCGCTGTCACGCCGTAGGTCACGTAGCTGCCGGTTTCGTTATCGACGTTCGCGTAGCCATCGCCCACGAACCCGGTGTTGGTCGCTTCCTTCGCGCCCTTGATATCGATGAACTTTACGCCGTCGATAAACGTCTTGCAGGTATCGCTTCCGCACATCACTGCCGGCGGGGGCGGTTCCACGTAGGTTCCCTGCATCTTCTCGAGCGCGGTCAGGTATGCGTTTTCTGTGGAGAGGAGTGCGGTGCCGTAGTCGCCCGCCCACTGGTAGCCCGTACGGCGTTCCTCGCTGATCTTGGTGAAGTCCTGCGTCTTGGAACTTGCGCCTTCGCGGTCGCAGAAGAAGTAGTCGTCGCTGTTGACTTCGTAAAAACGGTACCACAGCACGTTGCCTTCGCGCTGTTCGAACGTGCCTGCCTTCTTGTTGAAATAGAGTCCCGTTACCTTGGTGCGCTTGTACCAGGCGATGGCGCCCTTGATGGATTTCTGGATGGCTTCGGTCTGGTTCGGCCAGTTCATCAGGAACCACACCACGCCGGCAGATTCGCTGCCCGACTTGGATTCGAGTTCGTAGGCGCGTGCGGGTCGCGGCTGGTAATTCGCGGTGTCGTGCTGGGCGCACCACACCGTCGGCTGCCCGTTGTTCACGATCTGCGCCTTGAGCAGGTAATCGATTGCCTTGTCGACGGCTGTGCTCATCTTTGCGCGGGTCGCATCGTCGATGATGTCGCTATCGAAGGGCGAAGTCTTGTTCGCGATGTCCATCATGGTCACCATCGCGCGCACCATTGCGTTGTCGTTGAGCGTGATGTGGTCGGAATAGGCGCCGCGCTTGGGCCATACCTGCGGAAGCCCGCCCGTAGAGCGCTGCATGGTCAGCAAAAAGTTGACCGCCTTGTTGAAGCTCGTCTTGAATGTCGACTTGTAGCTGGAATTGGTGGTCTCCTTGTAGCGCACCGCCAGCAGGCGCATTTCCTGTATGGTCGCGTCGTTGTCGATGGTTCCTACGTCGCCTCCGGTCGCGGAGCGCCAGCCAGATTTCTCGCCGCCCGAGTAGGGATTCTTGTAGCTCTCGGCCATGGCCTTGTAGAAACCGCCGTTGTCGATTTGCCACGTGGTCATGTTGTAGGTGTACTTGTCGATATCCATGCCGCTTGCCGCACTCGTGAGTTCCGAGTAGCCGCGGTAGCTGTTGATTTTGGAAACGGCCGTCGCGGGCGGGGTGTAGTCTGCCGCCAAAGCGAAAGATGCCCCGGAAAGCAGGGCGAGTGTCGCGAGAGTTCCAAACCAGTTTTTTGCCATAACATCCTCTGCGTCAAACAGATTCCATACATCGTTAATCTACCATAATATATGTCAAATGTGCCTGTTCGGGACGGATTTTTCATTTACATGTTGTCCATAGGACAACGCGGAAAGGGGAAATTGTTTACAAAAGAGTCCATTTTTCGGCAGAAAAAAACGCAAAAATGCTCAAAAAAAGGGTATTTTGAGGGGTGAGAGGTACAAAATGGACAAAAAGGTTCTCCGGTTCGGAATTCTCGGATGCGGGCACATCGCTACGAAAATGGCCAAGGCGGTCAAGGCGCTCGAAACGCAAAAAATGGGCGTAGAGGCTTACGCGGTCGGTTCGCGCACGCTGGAAAAGGCGGAAAAGTTTGCAAGCGAGTACGGGTTTGTGCGCGCTTATGGCAGTTACGAGGAATTGGCGCAGGACCCAGATTTAGACTTGATTTACATCGCGACTCCGCATTCCGAACACTACAAGGATATTTTACTTTGTTTGGAACGCGGCAAGAACCTGCTTGTGGAGAAAGCCTTTACCGCAAATGCTCTGCTTGCATCCGAGGCGATAGCCCTTGCCGAAGAGAAGGGTGTCTTTTTGAGCGAGGCGATGTGGACACGGTTCTTGCCGGCGGTGCAGATGGTGAAGGATTGGATTTGCGCGGGCAAAATCGGTCGTGTGGAAAGCGTGGAAGCGGATTTCTCGATGCCGCTTTCGCATATTGAACGCCTGCGCAACCCGGCACTGGCTGGCGGGGCACTGCTTGACTTGGGCATTTACAGCCTCACGTTCGCGGACATCTTTTTGACCGATCCTGAAATATGCAGCATTGGTCGCGACGAGGCCAAAAAGGAGGGCGTCGCGAATCACATTGTGCAGACGAAGACGAAGTGCGTCAAGTTCCATACGGGCGTGGATGCCACGGACTGGATCGATTTCGTGTATGCGAACGGGCAGGTGGCGCACCTCAAGACATCTATGGTGGCCCCGCTCAAGAACGAGGGCGTGATTTATGGTACGGGCGGCTTCATTCGCGTGCAGAACCTCAACGACATGGTGGAAATTCAGTTGTTCGATGTTGCCGGGACTCTTGTGGAAACCGTAGCGCCGCCTCGCATTGAAAACTGCTACGAGTACGAGGTTCTGGGCTGCAAGGCGGCTCTTGAAAAAGGGCTCAAGGAATGCCCCGAGATGCCGCACGGCAAGACCATGCAGATGATGACGCAGATGGACAAGCTTCGCGAAAGCTGGGGTGTCGTCTATCCGTTCGAGCAGGCTCCCGGCGAAGTGTGGGACCGGAGCGGCAACAAGTCATATCTGGAAATTTGCGACATCGAAACCGGCAAGACGGAACTGCTCAAGGAATTCGACTGCGTTATAGAGGCCCCGAACTGGAGCGCCGACGGGAAATTCCTCACGTACAACAGCGAAGGGCGCATTTACAGGTACGAACTCGCAGATGGTTCCATTACGCAAGTGCCGAGCCATTTCGTGAACACCTGCAACAACGACCACGTACTTTCTCCCGATGGCGAAGGGCTGTACGTGAGCCACCACACCAAGGAAGATGGACTTTCGCGCATCTACAAGATTTTCTTTGACGGTCGCATGCCGGAACTCGTGACGCCGCTTGCCCCGAGCTACCTGCACGGCATTACGCCCGATGGAAAGACGCTGGCCTATTGCGCCGAGCGCGACGGCGAATACGATATCTACACGATTCCTGCCGAGGGCGGAAACGAGGTGCAGCTCACGACATCGCTCGGGTTGAACGATGGCCCGGAATACGACTGCGATGGGGAATACATCTGGTTCAATTCCGTGCGCACGGGGCGTATGCAGGCTTGGCGCATGAAGGCAGACGGTTCCGAACAGACGCAGATGACGGACGACCCGCATTGGAATACGTGGTTTCCGCATATTTCGCCGGACCGCAAGAAAGTGGTGATGCTTGCCTACCACGAGCGCGATGTGCGCCCGGGCGACCACGTGCCCAACAAAAACATTGAAATCCGGATAATGACCGGCAGCGACAAGACCGGGTGGGGCAAGCCTCAGACGCTCCTGAAGTTCTTCGGTGGGCAGGGAACGCTCAACGTGAATTCGTGGGCGCCCGACAGCCGGCGGTTTGCCTTCGTGCGATACTCGAAAGTGTAGAAGCGAATTTCGCTCCTGAAAAAAGATGCCCGCAAACTGCGGGCATCTTGATAAATTCTTGATAGGTGAACGCTATTTCTTTTTCTTGCCGGGAGGGCCGGGCATAAACGGGCTCGATGCCTTCGACTTCTCGGTGGTCGTGCCGGCGCTTGTGCTTTCTTGGCTTACGACGACCGAGTCACCCACGGAAAGGCCCTTCAGTATCTGCACGTTCACGCCATCGTTCAGGCCGATCTTGACCGGGCGCGGTGCAGCCTTGCCATCGATGCTTACCCACACGTGGTTGCCTGTGAGTTTCGGACGGTGGCCGGATTTTTTCTTCGCGCCGGGTCCGCCCTTTCCAAAGTTGCCCTTGCCGAACGAACCTCCGCCCGGAGGGCCGAATCCGCCGGGACCGCCAGGGGGCGGGCCGCCTGCACCCATGTCAGGGGGCGGAGGCGGGAAGTCGCTATCCTTGTCGCCGGTCGCGGTGCTATCGCCAGCAGCCGTCTTGAACGCCCCCATCGGCGGGCGCGGGAAATCCTTCGGGTCCGCCATCGGGGTTCCTTCCGCAGGGCTGAACTTGAGTGCCTTCACGGGAATCGCGATGGCATCCTTGACTTCTTGCGTTACGATGGTGCAGGTCGCCGTCATGCCGGGCAAAAGTTTTTGGTCGGGATTGTCCGCCGAAATCACGACAGTGTAAGTTACCACGTTGCTTGTGGTCGTCGGGCTCAGGCGAACCTCTTGCACCGTACCGCTGAACTTGTCTTCTTGGAAGGCATCGACGGTGAATTCCACGCGCTGCCCCGCCTTGACCTGTCCGATATCCGCCTCGTCCACGTCGGCCATCACCTTCATCTGGCTCAGGTCCTTCGCGATTACGAACAGGGTAGGAGTGCTCATGGAGGCCGCTACCGTCTGGCCCACTTCCACGGCGCGCTTCAATACCACGCCGTCAATCGGGCTCTTGATGGTCGCGTAACTTAGGTTGAGTTTTGCCTGGCTCACCTCGTTCTGGCTTTTTTCCACAGCGAGTTTTGCCGAGTTCATGTTGTATTCGGCGGTCTCAAGTTCCACCGCGCTTGCGGCGTTGCTCTCGGAAAGCTTTTTAACGCGGTTATAGGTCGATTCCTTGTACTTGAAATCTGATTGGGCACTCTTGTAGGCAAGTTCGGCCTGCGTGAGCGTGGCGCGGAGTTTCGACTTGTCAAGTTCCGCGATGACCTGGCCCTTCTTGACCTTGGAATTGAAATCCACGTAAATCTTGCTGATATCGCCCGAAACCTGCGTGCCCACTTCCACCTGGTCTACCGGCTCCAGCGTGCCCGTCGCAGAAATCGTGGTGGCGATGGTCGCAAGCGTGACCTTGACGCTTACAAGCGGCCCGGCTGCCGTCTCGGTCTTCGCGTCAAAAAAGAAAGTCTTTACCCCGAACGCGATCCCTGCAACTACGGCTAGCAAAATGACGATTTTCAGCAACTTTTTCATAAATCAGACCCAAAAATAAAAAGAATTCCTGCTTTTTTCGTGTATTTGGATGCACGGGGGCAAGGTTCGGTTGCATGCTTTTTTGGGTGGAATCCTTACTTTTCGCGGAACTTGAACCCGAAAGAGAAGGTCTTTTCTTCGCCGGGCGGGATGACGATGAGGCCGCGGTGATGGTTCAGCGCGTCGGGCTCGGAGGTCATGGGTTCAATGGCGATGCTCATGCGGTCGGGCGGGGTGTACATCTGGATGGCGTTGTACTGCTCGTTGCCGGCTTTTTGCCAGATGTCAAGGGCGAAGCGGTCGCTTTCGAGCTGGACGTGCGCTTCTTCGCTCTGGTCGGCGAGACAGAAACAGTCGTTGATGAATTCGTCACCGATTTTACGGCCGCCCACGAAGCGCGTGTCTTCCTTGAAGTTGCCGGTGGGGAGGTCGGCGCTGTCCAAGAGCGCGAGGTTCGTCTTGGGGAGCGTGAGGGTGAGCCCGTCGATTTTTTCGCCGAGCATAAAGTACGGGTGCCAGCCTTCGGAATAGGGCATGTCCTTTTTGCCGGTGTTCTTGACGCTGGAGGTCACGGTGACGGTTTCACCGGTAAAGACGATGGTGTTCGTCGCGCGGAAGGGGAAAGGGAAGCCCGCGAAGGCGCCCGGCCAGTCGCAGGTGAAAACGGCGGTGCAGCTTTCGCTATTGCTTTCGAAACATTCGAATTTCCATTCCTGATTCTGCAGGAATCCATGCAGGGCGTGCGGGGCCCAACTCACGTTGTTGATTAGTTTGTATGTGCTGCCGTTCCAGGTGAACTTCGCATAGGCGGTGCGGCCGGGGTACGGCGTGAGTCGGCAACCGGCGTTAGTGTCGGGGCCCATCTTGAAAATGTCGTCGCCTTCGCGGTAGCCGAAGAGGAGGTCGAGGCTTTTACCTTCGGAGGAGTTGTCCACGGGGACGCGCCAGGCGTTGAGGCCGCCGCCGTAGCCCGAGAGGATTTCGAATTCGGCTCCGTCGTTGCGCCGGAGGACAAAACATTGCACTGTGCCCAGCGGGCGGGAAATAATCGAGAAGTTGCTCATGTATATGAAAATAGCAAAATTAGAACTTCTAATGTGAAATGTGGGATGTGTAGTGTGGAGCTAGTCATTACGCACTCCACACTTCACACTGCGGCGTAGCCGCATAATTGCTATATTCTCGCGCATGGATTCCCAGACGATTGTTGCGCCGATGACGCCTGCGGGCGTCAGTGCCGTTGCCGCGCTCCGCGTGAGCGGCACCCGCGTCCGTGACGTGGTTCGGCGCCTGTTCGGCGACAAGCATGCTTCTGCACTTGAACCGCGCAAGGCAAGTCTCGGGACTGCGCGCGACCCGCAGACAGGCAAGGTGATCGATAGTCTGCTGTATCTGTTTTTCGAAGGCCCGAATTCTTACACCGGTGAAGACGTGCTGGAACTCTACCCGCATGGGAACCCGCTTATCGTTCGTGACCTGTTGCAGGCGATTCGCGGTATCGAGGGCGTGCGCCTTGCGGAACCGGGCGAGTTTACGCGCCGCGCCTTCCTGAACGGCAAGATGGACTTGACTCAGGCGGAATCCGTGGCCGACGTGATTCATAGCGCGAACCGCGCGGAACTCGAGAATGCACACCGCCTGCTTTCGGGCGCTCTCTCGAAAAAGATTGCGACGCTCGCCGCGCAGGTCAAGGACATCTCGGCGCGCCTCGAACTCGATGTGGATTTTGCCGAAGAAGAGGCCGACCCGGATTTCGCGGGTTGGGAAACGCGATTTATTTCTGTCCGTGAATCCATCCGGCAGATTTTGAACAGCTTCCACGGGAAGGCTTCCTTGAGCAGGCTCCCGCTGGCTGTGCTTTACGGCGCGCCCAACGCGGGCAAGTCTAGCCTTGTGAACGCCCTCCTGGGCGAAGACCGCGTGCTCGTGAGTAACGTGCCGGGCACGACGCGCGACTTTGTGGAAGTGCGCCTGTTCCTCCCCGGTGGGGAAGTGCGCCTTGTTGATACGGCGGGTATCGCGGACCGTGCGACCGATGAACTCGATGCGCTCAGCATGAAGAAGAGCAAGGAAATTCTCGAGGAAGCGGATCTCAAGATTTTGGTCGTTGACGGCGTAGCTTCCGAAAACGTCATTGCGAGCACGCAGTGCGAAGCAATCCAGCCCGACGTTGTCGTTTATTCCAAGAGCGACCTGCGCGCAGTCTCCTGCCCGAACGAACCGGCTCGCGACCCGAATACAGTTCCCGCGACCAACGCGCTCCAGGTTTCTTCTAAGACAGGCGAGGGGCTTGCGGAACTCAGGCGCATCATGAACGCAGCGCTATTCAAGGAAAACGCGAACGCGGAAGACCTATGGATCACCAGCGAACGCGAGAAGGCCTGCCTTGAAGATGCCCTCGCGGGTGTCGACCGCGTACTCGACCTGCTCAAGAGCAATCCGGCGGTGGAACTGCTTGCCTTCGAGATGCAGCTGGTGCGCCGCGCCCTCCAGAGTATAACGGGCGAAATTTCGTCCGAAGACATTTTACAATCCATTTTTGCGGGGTTCTGCATTGGAAAGTAGTACGCTCAGCATTATCGGCGTCTTGATCGGCGTCTTCGCTTTCGGGACATACATGGTCCCGCTCAAGAAATACCCGAATTATTCCTCGTGGGCGTTCCTCGCCGTGATGGCCGTGGGCGCCCTGTTCTGCTCGGCGATAATCGCGTGTGTTACAGGCCAGTTCAACTTGCATCCGGTCGGTGTCCTTTGCGGGCTCCTCTGGGTTGTCGGCGGCGCGCTCTGTTTCTGGGCGGTGCAGGCCGAGGCTGATCTCGCGGGCACTGGGCTGCGTTCCATGAGCGTGAGCATCTTGCTCTCGTTTATCACGGGTGTCACGCTCTTTGCAGAACATTCGCTTTTCTACTTCTCGATTCCCGCCATTGTGTGCATGCTCGTGGGCATCTGGATTCCGGCGGGGCACATCAAGCACATCTGGAAAAACTGGCGCTCGCTCCTTTCGGGTGCTGTTTTCGGTACGTACCTGATTCCGTACAAGCTAAGCGGCATGGGCGACATGGAATTCCTGTTCCCGTTCGCGTTTGGTATCTGCGTCGGAAGCGTTGCCCTCTTCATTATCCTGTCGCTTGCTCGCGGCAAGCGCTTTGAAATGCCCGTGGTCCCGACGATTTTCGCTTTTGCTGCCGGTATGCTCTGGATGCTCGGTACGCTCGCCATTTTCTGGGCGATTGTCGACGACGGCCTGTTCGGTTACGCGGTGGGTTACCCGTTGCTGCAACTCAACCTTGTGGTGAACCAGATGTGGGGCGTGTTCGCTTTCGGGGAATATTCTACGCGCACGGAACGCATAAAACTGGCCGTGTCGACGGTCGTTATTCTTGCAGGTGCAGCCCTGCTTACACTTTCAAAGATGTAATTTCCGCTTCGATCTGTTCGGCGGTTTTCGCATCCTCGTTGTAGAGGGCGCTTATCTTTTTGCAACTCAGTTCAAGCACCTTGCGGCCGAGCTTGTTGTCGCTCTGTTCGCGCAAGATTCGCAGCGATGCGTCGATACGCTTCACATCCAGCGGTTCGGGGTAGTCCTTCATGAACTTGTAGAAGAGCGCTACCTGCTGGTCGTATTCCTCGTCGGTTTCGCAGGCGAGCAAGAAGGGTATGACCTTCACGTTCAAGAGGTTGCTCAGGTCGCCGACGAACGTGTTGAGCGAAGCCCCTTCGGGGAAGAGCTCGACGGTGTCCTGCATGATGTCGTCGTTGTCGAGGAGTTCGCCGTTCTCGAACTGCGAAAGCATGTCGTTCAGCAGCTCCATCTCGTGCTTCTTGGTCTGCTCGCGGTAACGCGCCTGGTAGTAGATGGGGAGCGTCGTGAGGCAGAAGTGCGCCTGGTTTGCGCCGATGAATTCACCGACAAAGTAAATGTCGGCGTCTTCGTTCAAGATGTCCTCTTCGCGTGTGAAGTTGCCGATGCGAGCCGGTATGGGAATCACTTCCATGTTCGAAAGTTCGTGCAGGCGGTCGCGCATCGTTTCTACGTCGAGGTTTTCCGGCAGTTCCACTCCGTTCTCTTCCATGGTTTCGAAGAGTTCGTTCAGGCGTTCGTCCATCACCTTGTTGCGCTGGCGGCGCGACGGCACGGTCGGGTTGAACTTGCGGAAATCGCCCTCGAGCGTCAAAAGCCCGTTCTTGATCATGTCGTCGAACGGCGTGTTGCTTTCTTGGGCGTCGGGCGTGGGCAAAATCCTTGCGTAGGCAATCATCCTGCCGCAAAGCTTTTCGTCGTTTCCTTTTTTCTGTTCAATACCGAGCATGTTCTAAATATAGCAATTTCTATCTTTCTCCCTATGGACCCGGCCCTCTGGCAAAAGATTCTCGACCTGTGCAACAGGCTCTCGAACGTGACGTACGAGAACCTCACGAAGATCATACGCCTTGAATCTACCGGCAGCGCCACGGCTGCACGCAACCTGGACGACAGCGACCAGAACGACATTGACACCTGGATGGGTGGCGGCACGTGCTTCAGCATGACGTGGCACCTGTACCAGAGCCTGCGCGACATGGGGCTTGAACCGCGACTCGTGATGGGCCACAAGCGCAAGGAACGCAATATCCACTGCGCCTTGATTCTGCCAGATGCGGATCCAGGCACGTCATCGCGAGCCGAAGGCGTGGCGATCCATTCAGAATTTCTTTTTGATCCCGGCTACCTCATCTTTGACCCGCTGCCGATTCCGCTCCCGCAACCGTTCGGTACCGGCGAATCGCTTTTCCCGCTTGTCCCCAACAGCGTGCGTCTCGTGCGCTCGACCCTCGACAGCATGGAACTCTGGACCGGCGGCGCCCTCCGTTCCGACGGCTCGCTTTCTGCTCCCATGAAGTTGCGTTTTGAATACCCGGTGGCGGGCGTGAGTGTCGAAGAATTCAAACAGCACTGGGCCGAAAGTTTCTACCGCGAGATGATGACCTACCCGGTGTTGAACCGCCTCGACCGCGAGCGCGGCGTGCAGTATTACTACCAGAAGGGCAACCTGGTGACTCGCGATGCGAACGGGAGCCGCATGGAACGCCTTGACGAGTCTGTCCGCGTGGAAAAACTGAGCGAAATCTTCCGCCTTTCGCCCGAACTCGTGTCTAAGGCCCTCGGCATTTTAAACAAATAGTTACACTTCGCCCTTTTTAATTATATATTAGTCAACAAACCTATAGGAGTCCTTTATGAAAAAGATTCTGGCCGCTTTCGCCATTCTCGTTTCCGCTGCACTCGTTGCCTGCGGTCCCTCCAAGCTCGAAATCCAGGAGATGTCTTCCTCTTGTGACGTCTCTATTGAGGTGGGCAAGGTGCTTGACGACACCATCAGCCTCTACGTGGGCAACATGTTCTTCTTGAACGCGAAGCAGACAGTGAACGAAAGCCTCTTCCCGCTTTCGGCTAGCGTCCGCGACCCGATGAACATCGAGGTCAAGGGCCGTACCGACGTGATCGCCTCCGCCGAAGACTTCATCAACTACCTCCGTCGCCCCGCCCCGAGTGCGGTGACTTTCGGTATCGTGGTGAACGAAGCCGCAAAGAACGAAATCGGCTTTGACGAAGCGAAGACGGTCCAGCGCCTTGTAGATGTGTTCAAGACCCTCGAGGGCGGCTCGGTCATTCTCTTCCACGAGAAAGACGGCCAGCTGACCGACGCGAAGAAGCTGTTCTAAAAATTTGAAATAGCCCTGACTGTGGGGATGAATATGAACCGATACCTAGCTATTCTCTTTGCCATATTTCTGTTGCCTTCTGTTTCCTTGGCCAAGTTTGTGGCTGTTTTGGAAACTATTTCGGACAAGGACTTGCTTACCTTGCAGGAACGCCAGTACTTGACAGATGTGTTGCGTGGCCAAGCGGTGCGCGAACTTCCGGCGGTGCAGAATTGGACCATAATGACCCGAGAGAACATCAACGTGATGTTACCCCCGGGCAAGTCTATCGAGGATTGCGAGGGTAGCTGTCTTGCTGAAACCGGAAAAAATATTGCGGCAGACTTTGTTGCCCAGGCGCGTATATCGAAGTTCGGTAGTTCGCTTGCGATAAGTGCCGAACTTTACGAAACCGCCGGCAACAAACTGGTGTCGAGTTTTTCCGGTCGCGGAGAATCGGTTGTCGATCTTGAAAAGATCATCAAGGAACAGGCGTCCCCGTTCTTCAAGAAAATTCGTACCGAGGCGTGGACATCGGGTGGTTTTGGCGAATATGAGTCGGGTCGGGCATTCTCGTTTGCGGGCACGCAGAAGTTTATTGTTGAAATAGAAACGACTCCTCAGGGAGCCATTCCTACGGTAGATGGCAAGGCAATCCCCAAATGCACGAGTACTCCGTGCAAGGTCCCGATAGAAGCCGGTGAACACCGCCTGGTTGTATCAATGGAAAAATACGATGATATGGACACTCTGGTGAATATCGTATCTAATAACCAGAAGGTTGAACTCGTCATGGTTCCTAATGTGGGCTATTTGGAGATTGCCCCTGTGATGAAAGAAGAGTGGAAAAACAAATTCCCGATTTCGGTTACGATTAATGATGAAGTGGGAACAGCCGAAAAGAAGGAACTGCCTCCGGGTGTGTATTCTATGCGTGTGACACATCCGTGTTACGATCCGGTGGAATTTAAGGTTGCGGTGCAGAAAGGGAAAACGGAAACGTTTGCTGATACGCTGAAGCCGGGAATTGGTGGAGTAGAACTTGAGGTAGAAAAGAATGGCGAACCGGTGGCGGTACCGGTGTTTATCGATGGTAAGGAAGTTGGTAGCACACCTTTTGCAGGAGAAGTTCCGGTATGCGCCGACATTACGGTCGGCGAGGATAAACAGTCGGTGCCTGTGGCTGTTAAGTGGCACGAGGTCGTGAAGGCTACGTATGCGCTCAAGGATGCGAAAACCTTGATGGAAGAACAGACTCGTGCAAAGGCTGCCGCTGCCTATGCAGAACTTGACGGGAAGGATACGGCGGTGGTTCCCTCTGCAAGTAAACCTGCCGAGAAACCGACAATTAAGAAGCGGTTCTGGGGTGGCGTGTTCTTGGGCGCCACGTACAATGATTTTTATGATACGAAGTTCGGGTTCGCAAACTTGAAACCTACGGGTGATTATACGCTGAAGGTTGTTGGCGCAGATGGACTTCTTGGTAATTACTGGGGCCCCGGAATCAATGGTGGCATTGGCGGCTTGTTCCTTGTGTCGCCTTACTTCGGGGTGAATGCGGATCTTGCTGTTGCTTTCCGTCGAGGCTCGGGCAAGTCGGATGTTTCGGTGAAACTGTACTGGGATGACGATTCGCGCCAGTCGGAAAAATCGGACTTGAACATAGAATACTACGAACGTCAGGTGAATATTGACATCCCGGTAGCGCTTCGCGTTATGGTGCCCGAAGTGATGTATGTGGAGGCCGGCCCGCTAGCCTCGTTCAATCTGTATTCGAGAAACAAGTCCATAGTTACGGACATATACGGGAGCAATACATATCGCGAGAGTGGGAATATGAACTTGTTCGAGTTCGATGTGGTTCTTGGTTTGGGAACCATGCGCCACCTCGGTAAGGGGATGCTCGATTTCAACTTGCGGTTTGTCCTGGGAATCACGCCGCTGAGCGATGCCGAAGATTCTCCCAAGACATGGCAAGGCCAGTTCAACATTGGATACTGGTTCTTATAGGAGGTGTGAAGATGAGGAAGTTTGTTAAGACAAAAAAATTGTTGCACCACGTGCTGGCTTCAGCACTTCTCCTTGTCTGCGCGCAGAATGCTTTGGCTCAATGTGCGGGAACAGTGTACTTTAAGGCGCCGAGCGATTGGACCGAAGCTTATGTTGGCGGTTATGGCGCCAGTTCCCTAGGGAAAATGACGTTGAATGAAAATGGTTATTATGAGTACAATCTTTTGGACTTAAAGATACCGAGTGGATATGATCCAAAATTTGCCATCGCAAATCAGGACGATACGGATGGATTGATAATTGTTTCAACAAAGGGTTTTGGTATTTCCCCGACAGTTGCTAGTGCCTCATGGCCGACGTACGATGCAAACATCCCTTGTCCTGGTGCAGGAAATATACTGTATGTGACTCAAAATCCGAATAATCCCAGTAGAACCTATACGGGAGATGTTCCTCCTGATGCAAAGTTCTTCTATGTGCTGCTTCCTGAGGGAAAGGAATGGTTGTTCGATGAATTAATGTTGCGATATACTATGTCTAATGGAACGGTAAAGGATACCGCTATGGTTCCGGCAGGTAATATGTGTGGATGGTTCTACATGTTTTTTGCGGAATTTCCGAGTGATGCTGTGCTTTATCGGAAGAATTCGCCGGACTCGCGGATAGGCCAGAATGGTTTGCAAAATGATGGTGGTGCTGTAAATCCGATAGATCTTAATAAGCTGGTTAAAGTGTTTGACTCGGAAAACCTCTATTTTATACCTGATGCCGCTATGCGACCTGGTGCCGGTGATGGCGGTTGGTATGGCGAGGATCCTGGTGTTGATGGCGTGTGCAAGTTTGCGCTTGCGGCTTTGATATATGACACTGATATGTATCTCAATGAGGTTTTTACAGATTGCTGTGCAGAAGATCGCAACCTGAACTCAAAATACGAAACCTGCGTTGGTGTTCATCATGGTATAGTAAATGTTGACCTTGGCGCCGACAATAAACCCGTATATTCCGGCAGTGCTAATGCTGTCAAGTGTTTTGGAAATGAAGAAAATTTCAAAACGCTTTTCAACTACACTCCTAACAAAAATGAGGTTGTTTGTTACAACATTCCTTTCCGTCACTATGGCAAGGATGCCCGCTGGGGATTTGATTCGGATTCTATGGTTATGAATGGCTTGACTGGCGGTTTTTACCCGGTTGAAAATACAACAAATGCAGACATTCTGACAATCAATGGCGAAACGATGGGACCGGAACCCAGGGCGAGAATGAAACGCCCGGCCGCCGGGCCAGTCCCCAATAATGCGGAGGCGGTATTCGGAGTGGACATGGATCATGTGTGTTCTACTCCGGGTTATGCGGGCAAAATGGATTGTGAAGGCTATTTTGCCAGTGGTGACGAATTTTCAAGTCCAGACCTCTGGTGCTGGGGAAGCTATTGTGAACCAGGATTCACACGATGGGGTTATGATGGGGAATCTGCAAAAACAGAAAAACGCAATCAGCATTATTGCTTTGAATCGCATGCGACATTCACCTATCGCGAAAATCAGGAATTCTCTATTCGCGGAGATGATGATATATGGGTATTTATCAACAAGAAACTTGCTGTCGATAATGGCGGTACGCATCTTCCGGCGCCTGGCTATGTAGTTCTAAAAAATTTGAATGACACCTATGAAGGAACTGATGGAGGTCCGTTCCTGGTTCCTGGCCAAGACTATCCGCTTGATATTTTCTATTGTGACCGCCGCACAACGATGAGTAACTTGATTATCAAGACGAATATCGCTTTTTCTTCCTTGGTGCAATCCTCATCCATTTCTATTTCGCCGCATAAGGTGGGCTCAAGTGCTGAACGGTTGGATATTTGTGTAGAATGGTCTGGTGGTGGTGACTGCGCCTCTGTTGCTTTGGGTGGCACGAGCCAGCCGAGAACCGAATGTGGCGACGATATCTCTTCTGAGGTTTATTACTCCATCATTACCAGTAAGGGCGAGGCTCCGGCAAATTGCGACAACTGCAGCGCGCTTGCCCTTGGTAGTGTTGGCTATGGCGGTATTGACCTCACGAATCCAAAGAAGCCTGTTGTATACTCTGACAGGATTGCTGGACTTGCTTCGGGCGACTATCGCCTTGTTGTGAATATAGATGGCCAGAAGGCTTACTACAATTTCAGTGTGGCAGGCGAGTCTGAAGAAGATGTTTCCAGTTCCAGCGCAAAGGCTTCGTCATCTAGTTCTGGGGCAAAGGCGACATCGTCTTCTTCGGGAAATAAAACTCCTGGTTCTAATGGGAGTGGTGACAACGATTCCGGCGAAGGTGATTCCGGCGATTCTGACGACGATTCCGACGAAGGCGTTGAATTTGCCAAGCCGTCTTTCCGCGTCAAGATGGTAGGCCCGTTCGAATTCAAGATCGTGATGGACGAGGAACTCCCTGCAAAGGCCCGTGCGTATGCCGTTATGGACATGCAGGGGAATGTCCTGCGTCAGGGCGAAATTGCCTCGGTCGAGACACCTGTCGAAGGACTGAAATCCGGATCCTACATCGTAAAGGTCGGTCTCGGCCACCGCCGCGTGAACATCCGTTAGCTTGTCTTACTCTATCCTAAAATGCGGTGATTAATCGATTAATCACTGATTAATCAGTATTTCTTTTTTACAAAAAACGGCGTTTTTGGCTTAAAAACGCTGTTTGTTGTTTGGCACGTTTTTTGCAACTATATATGCAAGACTTTTTCAATTTTTACTCTTGACAGCGTATCAAAAAGGAGATACATTTAGGATGAGAGAAATAATTGCTTATGAAGGGCCTTGCTTTACCGTTGAATGGTTCTACGATGAGAATGGTGTGAGTCAATCGTTGGATTATTTTAACGGAATGAATGATGTTCAAAAGCGTAAGGTGCTGATGTTGTTTAAACGAATAGGAGATTCTGGGCGAATTTCTGATATAACGAAGTTCAGGAACGAAGGTGACAAAGTTTATGCATTTAAACCGCAGCCAGACCGTTTCTTGTCATTTTTCTATACGGGAAGAAAAATTATTGTGACGAATGCATTTTGCAAAAAGTCTCAAAAACTTCCTGATAACGAAAAACAACGGGCTTTATTTTGTATGCAGAATTATACTGATCGTGTTCAAAAGGGAATTTATTATGAAAAAGACTAAATCAACATTTGAACGGGTTATGGCGGACCCGAAACAGAAGAAAGCTTTTGAAAAGGAGTATGCAAATTTCCTTTTGTCTGAATTATTGTTGGATGCGATGACTCAGCAGGAAATCAGTGTGCGAGCCCTGTCGAGGGCTTCAGGAATTTCAACGTCTGTGATTCAGAATCTTAGGGCAATGCAACCGGTGAATATAACTTTAAAAACACTGAATGCTTTGCTTTCGACGCTTGGCTATGAACTTGTGGCCCGTAAGGGCCGTCATTGCGTAAATCTTTCGACTACTACTTCAGTTTCTTCAGTTCATGCCGGAGCATGAGCACGCCGATGATGGCGGCTCCCGCATCGGAAATGGGCTGTGCGAGGAACACGCCCTTCAGCTCGAAAAAGCGAGGCAGTATAAGCAGGAAGGGAATCAGAAGGATCACTTGACGGCAGGCGTTCAGGAACATGGACCTGAGCGCCTTTCCTGTACCTTGGAAGAAACTTCCGGACACAAGCCCGAGCGGAATCATGAAGAATGCCGCACCGAAAATCCTCATGGCCCAGGCGGCGGTCTTTTGCAGTTCCAAATCGTTCGGGGCGAAGGGGGCGACGAACACTTCGGCCTGCCACATCAGTATGGCCCAAGCGATGAGGATGAATCCGAAAGCGTAGAAGAACGTGAACTTGAGGGTCGCCTTCACACGGTTGTTGAGGCGTGCGCCGTAGTTGTATCCGATAATCGGCTGTGTTCCATGAACGAACCCGAGCAGCGGGAGCAGTATGAACGAGGCGATGCTGTTCACGATGCCGAATGCGGAAATTGCCATGTCGCCGCCGGAGAGCTGCGCAGTCGCGGCAAGGCTGATGTTGCCGTAGGTGGTGAGGCTCCAGGCGAGAATCGCGTTCATGAGGCTGTTGCAAACCTGCATTATAGAAGGCGGGATGCCGAGGATGATAATCTTCCTCACGTACACGAAGCGCAACTTCATGTGGCGCCAGCGGATGCGGATAGGCGTTCCCTTCTTCACGAAGAACTGCGTGATGAGCGATGCCGAGACGAGCTGCGAGCAGATGGTGGCCCAGGCGGCGCCCTCAATGCCCCAGCGGAACTTCATGATGAACAGCCAGTCGAGGAAGATGTTCGTGACGGCGCCGATGACTTCGCGGAACATGGCGGTCTTCGGGTGGCCCATGCTGCGGATAAAGTGGTTCATGCCCGGCGCTACTGTCTGGAATACAGCGCCGCAAAGCAGAATGCGCATGTAACTACTTGCGACGGGCAATGTCTGGTCGCTGGCGCCGAACAGCTTGAGCAGCGGCTCCATGAAGATTTCGCCGAGCGTGAACGTGGTCGCTGCCATCAGCAACAGCAGCGAGAACGAGTTGTTCATGATGATGCTTGCCTGGATGTACTTCTTTTGCCCGAGGCGGATGGCGAAAAGCGTGTTGCCGCCGACGCCGATCATCATCGACATGGCCATGATGAACAGTGTGATGGGAAAGCAGAGCGTGATGCCCGCGATGCCGAGGCTACCCACTCCCTGGCCCACGAAGAGTCGGTCGACTATGTTGTAGAGCGCGTTCACCAGCATGCTGATGATGGAGGGGACCGAG
>Ga0310696_10001184_pt1 | contig 38340 bp, 58 predicted proteins | sample AusTroGonzalo_MG_4_FD_203885 | JGI IMG/M metagenome (GOLD analysis project Ga0310696, IMG submission 203885) | Bovine rumen microbial communities from tropical cattle in Woodstock, Queensland, Australia - Gonzalo_02 (v2) (version 2) | ecosystem: Host-associated > Mammals > Digestive system >... | reverse complement strand
AAGTGGGAAATGGGTTCAAGTTGAAGTTTGCAATGAATTACATAAGAAAATAGATGGCTTGTCAGAGTATATGGTGAACTTAGGAAATGATAAGCAGGAATTAGAGGATATGAATAAGAAGTTGAAAGAATCTAATACTATACTTCGTAGTTCTCGCAAAAGTTGTGAAAAAGGCAGAATCCAAGACAGAAAATCATTTGAAAGTTTTGATAAGATGAGATTAAGAAGGATTAGATTCCTAGAACGAAGATTAAGTGAGAATGGATTGAGTTACTATGAGAATGAAGATGCTCAAGGGAACAGAATAGTTTGAACTAAAAAAGAGAATAATAATGGGGGAATAAAGTTGCATAATCAAGCATTAGTAATATATCCAAGGGATATTGAATTAAAGGATGTGATGTATCCTTATCAAGAAATAGACAAAACCGTGCCTGATAAGATACTTGATAACAGGTGTGTTTTTTCTTTAGTTATACCTGAAGAGGATATTGAATCAGCATTGAATTGTATAAAAGAACATTATCAAAATAGACGGAATGAATCTTTAGAGATATTACAATATCGTTCAGAACATACTTACGCAGAAACAAAACAGAAATATGGTAACTCAATTGAATATTGTTTTGAGCTATACAAACACAGTTATGATGTTCTAAAAAAATATGAGGAAGTTAAGAACTTGCCTTCTGATGATCCAAGGCAAATATCTTTCATAAAAGACTATTATGATTGGGCAAATCCTAACGCTTGGTTAAATATATATATTAATGGCAAGGGCTATGGGAATATAGATAATCCTTATGATTTATGGGATTTTTACACTATTGTGAATGAGCATAGGTTTGCAGAGGATGTTAATTTTTTAGTTAGCCGTGATGGGCAGTATAGGAATATTATGCCTTTCGAGCGGTTGGATGTTGATAGAACCGTTGAGAACATTGAATCACTTACTCATGTATGGCGTTATATTATTTTTTGTGAAAAATATTCAAAAGATAGTGTGGTTTATGTGAAAGATAGGGTATTTGAGGATATTTCGGATAAATTTCATCAAGTGTATAATCTTCGTGACAAGTTAGATGAACTTCAAAGAAATTATTTATCTGGGTTTTATATGGTTACTGCAATAGATTTCCATTTTTAGAAAGAGAGGAGAATTCTATGATTGATAATAGCAAGGGCAATATGGTGCTGAATGTTAACTTTTTAGGAGTAGATGATCATGACACTTGCGAATCATTTATTGAGGAGTTAAGGGGAATAATGAGAAAGTTTGAGGAGCAGCCTGCAAAGGAATCTACCATTTATGCTTTGAAGTCTGAGATTGGTTGGTTGTTGGCTAAGAGAGAGTATGAGGGTGTTATGGTTGATTGTGACCAGTTCTTTATTGAGGAGTATTGGTGTTTGGATAGGATTTTGAGGGAATGGAGACGGCATTATCCTGAGCGTTTTGATGATAGTAAGGTTAGGTATACTGTGATGGAGGTTAATAATATTTTGTTTGATTTGCAGACTGTTGGTGTTGTTAAGGGTTATGAGTGTATTGCTTATCCTTTTGAGTGTAGTGATAGGATTTTTGAGGATAGGTCTGTTCGTGTTTGTGTGCCTATGATTGATTTTAGGTAAAATCTTTTTTTAATTATTTTTTTTAACTATTTTTTTTATTCTATATTATACGAACTTATTTCTTTTTTTTCATAACACTAATAGTGAGAAAACATTATTTTCTCCATATATACTCTGGATAAGAAAAGATAAAAATCCTGATAAAAAAAGGGGAAACACTTTTTATTTTGAAATATTTTTTTTATCATGTCTTATTGAATTTCTTTATTGTTGAATTAGTTTCTATAAAATAGTTTATCTGTATCATTGTTTAATTTTCATTGAAGTGCCTTGAGTTTCTATTTTTTTTTAGAAGGATTTTTACTTTTTTATCCAAAAAAAGAGAATTTTAGGAGGGTAAAAAAAGACTGAAAGAATAATAAAATTTTTTTTGCTGCTAAAAAATAGTTAATAACCTTTGATTATCGACCATTTTTTTCACATTTTTTAGGAGAACATTTCATTTTATCCGTATTCTTTTTTGATAGTTTTATAATTTATAGATTCGTTTTTAATAATTTTATTTTCTTATTCATAAAATGGGACACATTATTTTACCATCTTATATAAAAGTTTTTTAGGATTTACAGCACAAAAATAAATTAATTAAATTTCCTATTGGGGATATTTTTTTTCTTTCAGTCTTTTTTTACCCTAAATATTCTTTTTTTTTCAGTTAACCTAATAAAAAAAAATAGGATTTTGGGGTAAAAGAACACTACTATTTTTTTTTTAACAAATCCATTTACATTTTTTTCCTAAGAAAAGGAAAAAGACGATTAAAAGATAAAAAGCCTATTAAATTGCAATCAAATACCAAATTAATTACCTATGTTTTTGACCAACTAGTAAAAAACTTTTTTTACTGGTTGGTTATTTTTTTTAATTGATTATTTTATAAGTGATTATTGATGCCGACACATGACTATAAAAAACAACATTACTGTGATAATGACTACTGCAAACAAGAAGCCAGACTGTCGGCGATCGAGACAAAGCTAGAGAACAAGAAAGAGCATTTGCATGAAGTAGATGAAGACTATTATCATCTACGAGACAAGCTCGATGTTATCAATCTGAACCTGACAAGCATATCAACAACCATGGACGCCATAAAAGACAATCGTAAGGAAACCGACAAAAAAATAGTTAGCCTACAACTAGAATTAAAGGAATTAAAAACTAACTGGAGCAACCTTAAATGGATTATTGGTCTAGGTGTTCCTGTCATAACTACTATTCTGACTATTATTGCAAATTACATACTATAACAATTTTCTATTAATTTTTTTTTCAAAGGAGAGGATAAAAAAATGTTAGGTTTACTAGAGTTCAGTTTTTTAGGAGTAACATTAGGATTCTTAGCAATAATATGCTTGCCATTAATATTGACTTTAGTATTAGGAATCACACTTGTTGACATTATCGGATTAACAGGAATTATGGGATCATGTTTCCTGTTAGGATTTTTCATAGTGATAAGTCTGATTATTACTTTCATAATCTATTAAAAGAATCATTAAAGAAGTGATTGATTAAAGCAATACTTTAACCAATTGCTTCTATTTTTTTTATTCAACAATTTAATTATTATCTTATTCATTATTTTCATCTAAAGAAATAGACTAACTAATACACATACTATAAGAACTTTATAGAAGTTTTGTTGCAATTCTTATTAGAAGGGGAGGATAAAATGACAGAAAACTGTTACTGGAATTATGCACTAACTGGTTTGAATGGTAGACCTGAAGGCAAAACGGTAAGAAAATATAGGGACTACTATTTTAGACATTATGATGACATAACTCTTAAGCAACTGGCCGACCACTTCGGCATATCAGAGAGTACAATGCAAAAGCATAGTCATAATTTTCAATGGAAAGCTGTCATGAGAGACAAGAAGGCCTATGACAGTAAAGTCGAGAGTGAAGAATGCAGACAAAAAAGAGAAGCAATTTATGAATCATTCATTGAAAAAGATTACAAAACAGTTGATGGTCTTTTAAGTCTCAAGTATACTCAAATGCAAGTATGTGCTATAATATTAGGTTGGTTGCCTAACGAGAATGATATTAAATTGCCAGACATTTCCGAGAAGGAAGCGTTTGATTATATTGCAAGCATCAATCCGAATACATTGCATAAGATGTTGTTGCGTGACCTTGAAAAAGATAATTATCATATGAAAATCGCATTAGAATCCAAGAATACAATTGAGCATAAGTTTGAGCCTTTGAATCCTTTTGAAGATTTGGAAAGAATTGAAGATGAGGAGCTTGAAGAGCTTGCGAATGAACTTGAAAACTTGTGATTACAATGAGGATTGAAACTAATGATTTTAGTCTGAAACAATTTAGCAAGAGCACACAAAGATTATGCAATAAGACAGTATTCACAAAACGAATCAGCAAGTATAAGAATCCTTATTTGAAAGTTGAACCGTATGGATTGCAGAAGATTGCGATATTATATGCTAATGACCTAGAGAATACTCTTAATCAGTTGCTTGCAGGAGCAGGAGCATTCGGAGGGAAAACATATCTAGGCAGCATATTATCTGCACAGTATTTGCCATATGATAGGGATTACACTTGTCTTGTAACAAGAAAGAACTATGCTGAATTGACAGACACCAACAGTATCTGGGACAACTTGACTGACTGGTGCTGTGATGAGAGCCTTAATCCTGATGTCAGATGCGAATACAAGCAAAGCCCTCCAATCATAGAAGCCCCAAACGGCAACAAGATATATTTCAAGGCATTTGACCATGAAAAGAAAAAGCAGAAACTGAAAAGTGCAAGTTATGATCGTGTTGTCAATGATGAGGCAAGTGAGTTGCCACTTAAGGTGCTCAAGTTCATGTACCGTAGTTTAAGGAACACTAGCGAAATCCCCTTAAGCTTGATTCACTTGAGCAATCCTTCAGAGGATAATCCTGAGAGCAATGATTATCTTGTTGAGAAGTTTGTTGATGGACCTTACCCTTATATTCAGATGGATTGGCGTGACAATCCTTTCATTGACAAGGCAGCGTATGAGCAATCCTTGAACGAACTGGACTATGTCAGTCAACAATACCAGAAATATGGTAACTGGAAATACAAGCCGACACATGGAGACCTTATCAACCGAGAGGACATACTCAAGCAAAGACTTAACTTCATATTACAAGATAATGATGTTGCCTATAGTCTGATTGGGATTGACCTTGCTGGAAAAGGAAAGGATAAATTTGCAGTATGCCGTTATGATTATCTTAGGAATGGCTTGGAAGTCATTACCGATTTTGTGCAGACACAATCAAGTATGCCAGAGGATATGCTATATAATTTCGTATCCAAGCATAATCTTAATCCTTTTTATCCAGTCACTGATTTGATAGTGATTGAGCAGGAAGGAGGCGGTTCGCCATTGTATGCTCAAAGGTATTTTCAGGAATTGTTGCAGGATTTCAACATTCCTGTAGTTTTGCAGACTCCTAAGGGCAGTAAATATCAGAGAGCAAGGCCATTGATGCGAATGATAAAAAATGGGATGGTCAAGATAGGTATGGATTGTGGCTGCATGGAAGAGTTCATTGATGAGTCAGTAAGGTTAGGGCCTGTAATGAAAGTCAGTCCGAACCTTGTTGATAGCGCAACATTATGTCATAATTATTTGCATGAGAATGTATTGCATAGTGGAACTAATATTCATATTGGTGGGCATATAGGAGCATAATGGTGGAAAAAAAACTAGATTATTAAAGGATGTGAAGAAGAGTGTATCCTTATATGTTCCATCAATTAATCTTTTTTTTAGTTTAATTATGATTAGGATTTAAATTAACTTTTAATGGAATAGTGGGGGGAATAAGTGAAAATGAAAATGGTAATACAAAACCCAATCAATAATGAAATCGCAACAGTTTACAAGAGTGTCAATGACAATCTCAAGAAAGACAAATACTTTCAAGGCTCCAACTTGGACAAAGCAGATAAGAATATAAAGCTTAAGCCTCCAGTACCATTCAAAGATTGTGAATTCGTATTCAAAAATAGTAGCTATGTTGCGAAATGCTGCCGAATCAAGGCAAGTGACATAATATATAATGACATCACTTTGACAACAGACGATCCAAATGTTGAGGATAGGAAATTAGAGATTATACAGAATATCTTATTGGAGAATATTGATGAGGTTTATAATGCCTTGGTTGATTATGGTTATGCAGGTTTAGGTGTGGTGGAATATGCTTATGGAGTGCATCGTTTTAGCTTGAAGCAGATTCCTGTCAATACTTGCGATATTATTCGTGTGACTTTTGAGGGAAATGAATATTACTTGTTGCAGCAGAAGATTCAATCTACAACCAATTACTTCAGGATAATGGGAGAAATATATCCTCCTAATTTCTCCCATTATAATAATCAGGTTCTTGGATATTGCAGTCTCATTGGAGGAGACAATTTCTATGAATTCTTTGCGACTCCAGTTTGGGTGCAGGAACGTAAGAAAATATTTACCGAGATTGCAATATCTGACAAGAATTATAATACCATCAGCAACGGTAACATTGCGACTGGAGTATTGAACATAAACCTAGAGCCACAGTTAAAGAAGCCTGTGACATTGGATGAGAACGGCAATCCAGTAGAATCCAAATCAAGAGAACAAGTCATAGCCGATGAACTGACTGATAATACGAATGGTATTGCTGTAGTGTTCACCGAATCAAGTAGGCCTGTAACTTTTGATTTCACAAAGTTGGAGAATGACAATTACGGTTACCTTGAGAGTCAAGAGGAAAAGGCAGAGCAAGCAGTCTTGAATTGTTACAACATCCCCTTAGCGAGGATGATGATTAATACAGAAAAGGAATCAATGAACAGTAACAAGACACAGAGCATCTGGGAGATTTACACTATTGAGTTAAGGAATGACCAGAACCATCTTGCAAAGCCTTTCATACGTGAACTAATCTATGACTTGTATAATATTCAAGTGAATGTTGATATGAGCTTGCCAATATTTAGTGATCGCCGTGAAATCGAAATCAACAATATACTTAGTCAGTGGGAGAAGGGAATCTTAAACCTTCAACAGACAATTACTGCGTTGTCTGAGTATACTAAAGTTATTGACTTGAAGGATTATGATTTCACAGTCAACCGAGAGTTGTGGGAATACAGGCAAATTGATGGCTATTATGAATTATTGAATGAAGTTGATATGTTGAAACTGGAAGCTGTTGAAGATGACATTAGTAAGGTTGTATAATTTCGCATTGAAGGACCGTTTGCATAATCAGAGGATTTCTATTATTCAGAAGGCTCGCACTCCTTTGCAGGTCAAGATTCAGATGATTAACAATCAGGCCATAGATGAGAAGATATTGTTGTATTATGGGGATTATGATGTTGATAGTCCTACCAGTCCAGCATATAAGGAAGAGAAGATGCGCAATGAGATTGGACAAGCGAACCTTATGGCCACTTATGTTGATTTTGATAGATTACTAAGGAAGAGTCCGTTGGTGACTCAGGATAATATTGTTAAGATGGAGCAGTACAATGCTTCAAAGAAGATTGGTGACAAGATTACCAATGTTGAGATTGAAAGGATTAACAAGAATCTTGAGTATGTTGAGCAGACCTTGAAGGAGGCTGAACTGGACATTGCGAAGTATAAGGAAATCGTTAATAAGGTTCCTCGTACTGTCAGCCGAAAAGACATACTGGAAAAGGCCTTGACTAGTGGACAGAATTATAAAGGCAGAGAATATTCCTTTAAGGAGTTGAACCAGTTGTCACGTGACCTTGAAAAGTACCGTTTGAGCAGCGCAGATTTTGAGGCTGCTAAGATAGCGAATGACCAAAGCCAGAGAGAAGGGAATGGTAGTTTGAATCAGACTAAGACTTGGATTTGGTCAAGGCTTGAGAGAACAAGGCATAGTGAAATGGATGGCGAGACTGTTGGCTTGTATGAGAAGTTCACTGTTGTGAATGAGACTAATGGGATTACTGATTATTTGAGGTTCCCTCATGATATTGAGAATGATAATAATAATTGCAGCAATATCTGCAATTGTGGTTGTTCATATGAAATCAATGTGAATTAATGTATATGTTTTATTTGATAATTTATTGTTTAATTCTTATCTTTCATAATTGTTGAAGAGTCAATCGATTTAAATAAAAAGGGATTTTAGTCCTATTGTTTTAATTGATGGGTTCTTTGATAATCTGAGATAAAACAAAGTTTAGAGAATATTTTTTCCTCCAAAAATATATGAAAAAACAATTGAATCTACGTCTAAAGTTTTTGGTGGAGGAGGTCGGAAATGATAATATGATGCTAAACAAAGAAAAAGCTCTGTATGTGAAAATCTGTGTAATACAGAATGGAGTGCAGGACTCCGATGGAGACACATTGGATGCCGTGGACATTAAGAGGATATTCACAAGTTTCAACAATCAGAACAGATTTGAAATCCAGCATGACAACCTTCCATTGGAAGAGGTTAGTCTGATGGAGAATTATATCAGCAAATCTGTCGAGACGATTGCTGGAATTGAAGTTCCAATTGGCTCTTGGAATGGTATTATAAGAGTGGATAATCCTGATGTGCAGGACCTATTGTTGCAGCACGAGTTTGGAGGAGTCAGTCTGTACAATAGAATCAAGAAGTCCTGTCAGTTGAAATTAAACTTGCCCCATGAGGCCACTTATTCACAACTCAAGGACAAGGATTGCTTAATCCCCCTATATATTAGTTTTGTGAAAAAGCCTGCTAATGGTGTTGGTTTAGAGATAATGGATTATAATTCATATATACAGAAAAGTCAAAAAGAATCAGAATCAAGAATCAAAGAGGATAATAGCATGAGTTTGATTGATAAGCTTAAGAGTCTTATTGAAGAGGCTGAGGCTGAAGGTGAAACTGAAGCGGTTACTACTGTTGAAGAGGAAGTTGTTGCTGCGGAAGATGCACCTGCTGATGAATCTGAAATAAAGAAAGAAGATGAAGAAGAGAATTCTGAAGCTGAAGAGGAATCTGATGAGGAATCTGAAGAGACCATTGAAGCTGAAGAAACAGAATCTGAAGAAACTGAAATACAGAAAGCAGAAGACATAGTTGAAGCAACAACCGAAGAGGATAGGATAACAGCATTGGAAAACCGAATCCAAGTTATCGAGGATAAGGTTAATGAATTGGTAGGGCTTGAGAATACTCTTGATGAGGAAGTCAATCCTGCTGATGTCGCTGATGAGCCTGTGATTACTAAGTCCTCCAAGATTGATGTGAATAATGTAGAGAATTCTGTGAATGTCAGTGAAGAGTTCTACAAAGCAACTAATCGTGATCCAATTACTGGAAAACGCATTAGGCATAAAAGTAGAATCTTGAATTGAACAAGTGTTCAACCTTTAGTATAGTGTTGTTGAACACGAAAAATGAAATCCTAGGGGTTTTGTTTTTTTGTAATGTTAATTGTTTAATTTTTTTAAAATTTTTTTGAACAAAGTTTTTATTCAAAGTTTATTTTTTTTTAGGAGAACAAAAGTATGATAACTGCGAACGATATAGACGCAAACAAGCCAGTCATTGTAAAATGGGCTAAAACCATCCAATCAAGTGGCGTAGCTACTGATGGGGTAATGGCTGGACAAGCAACTGAATTTATCACCAGATTGGAAGAGGAAGCTGAACTTTTAAGCGCTTTGAGATATGTTGAAATGGAAGGGGAAACCCAAGACATCCAACAATTACGTGTCAAGGCTAACTTGATGAACATGATGAAATTGTCTGGAGCAAGCGGTGCAGGAACTCAAATCGACAAACTGTCTGATGTTACCGAAACCACTCCTTCACTTCTCAAGCAAACCCTTGTCGCTCAACCATTTACAGCTTACACTTACATTCCAAAAACCTTTTTGAAAACTAACATTGAAAAAGAAGGATTTATATCCAAATATGAGTCCTTGCTTGTACCTTCCGTTGCTTTCAGCGCAGAGCAAATTGCCATCTTCGGTAAAAACACTCAAGCTGATGCAGCAGGTATTCACGCATTGAAAGGTATATTGGCACAATTGGATGAGATTGCAACTGCATCCGTTGACACTTCAACCCACGCACTCAAAGCAGGATACAAGCTTGGAAAATACGGTTACTATGATGACACCACCTCAGGCCACACTCCTGCATGGGCACCAATCAACGCAGGAACTGGATACAAAGTAATCCCTCAAATCGATGCAATGCTCCAAGCATATACCGCTCAAGGTGGAAAACGTAAAGAGGCAAACATTTACGTTTCCAGTAAACTTGAATCCATCTTGATTGCTGAAGCAGCACAAAGGGAAACTGACGGTGGAGACAGATTATTCTTTAATGATAACGGAAACCTTATGTTAAGAGGCCGTGAAGTAATCCAACTTGACGCACTTGACAATCCAGTAAATTCATATGCTGATGAAATTATCATAATGAACCCAGATTCCGTTGCATATGGTCCTGTAATGGATATGGAATCCGAATCCGCTTATGTGCTTGAGAAAAAATCTTATCTCACCAGTATTGATGTGATGTTTGACGTTGCGATCATATTCGCTGAAGATGTATTATATGCGGATGTTGATTACACCCCCAGTCAATCATAGTGACTTTGACGTTATAGTCACAGATGGTACAAATGCTGTCTCAGGCGCTACTGTAACCATTAGTGGAAACAGTACAACTACTGATGCAAATGGTAAGGCCCATTATGAGGATGTGACTGATGGTAGCGCTAGCGTGACAATCACAAAGACTGGATTCCAAGACAAGACTGCAACAATTACTGTAGGTAGTGCATCCAGTTTCACTATTGCATTGACTCCTGTCGGAACCTTGACAGTTACTGTTACTGATTCTGAGGATGAGCCTACTCCAATTGAAGGGGCAAGTGTTGTAATCGGTGAAACAACAAAGACAACCGATAGCGATGGTAAAGCGGAGTTCCCTAATTTGACTTTTGAGGACAAGTCCGCAACCATATCTGCTGATAGTTACACTACAAAAACTGAGACTTTAGCATTCCGCAGCAATCATAAGTCATTTACTGTTGCTTTAGTTGCAGCGGAACAAGGTGACGGATAAAAAAAATTTTTTTTATGAAGGATTAGAATTTCCTAATCCTTTTTTTCTAATTTTTTTTGTGTGGTGTTAAAAAGTGAATAGTGTTACATATACAGAAGATATACAGGATATGATACTCAGTTATCTAGATGGCTGGGCGATATATTCTCCAACACCAGCACCAACACCAGTTGAAAATAATGAGAATGAACAAGTAGAAACGGAAACTACTGAAAGCAATACCATACAGCCTTTCATAACTAATATTGAAGAGTATAAGGACAATCCAAACAAGCGAATCACAAGCAAGGAATTGGAAGATTTCTTCAATAGCAGCTATAACAAGAGTCTGATGTATTGCAATCGAATGAACATTGATGACTTGACTGAATCAGAAGCAGAGTTCTATATTCAAGGAGTCTGTATGCTAGCAGCTAGTGACATATGGAACAAATACAATATCCGAGTTAATAATGAGGACATGGAAGACACTTACATTCAGAGTTACGGTGGTTTGCTATACAAGCAGGCTATTGATATTCTCAAGGGGTTCATTAATCAGCGCATTACTGGTTTGAGCAGTTTCCGTGAAAATCGCAACAATAACAATAGCAACGTTTGGATAATATGAGTGGATTTATACCTGAGATCACAACTACTGTTAAGGTGAACACTAGGATTGAAGGGCTTGATGCTGCAATTGACTTGATGGAATCAGATGAAATCACTAATATTTGCTTTGATGATGTTATTCGTGATTTGAAAAGCAAGAAATCTGAACTGGAAACTGTTAGTGATGACATGGCTTTGGCTGTGAGTGAAAGTTTACAAAGTCATCAGGAGCAGATTATCGGCATGAAGCACAAATTCACTGGTATGATGATGAATAGTGTTGACATATCCAAGGATGGGAACGCTCAATACTTAGTGGGCAATACTGCCATGAGCGTTGATGGTTTTCCGTATCCTTTGGCTATTGAAACTGGAAGACGTGAAGTTTTTCCAGTTAATGCAAAGTGGTTGCGATGGTGGACAGGTCCTTATTTTAGCGGCGATGTGGTTTTTGCTAAGAAGAGCAAAGCTGTTGATGCTGACCCATTCGTGCAGCCAAGTATTGACTTGACTATGCAGAATGTTGAGGACATTGTCAATGAGTTCATGAGTAATCTATTCAGGTAAAAAAAGAAAATTTTTATGGTGGGTGTTTTGTTTGATGGTTGATACAGACTTGACAAGCGATTTTTTAATATATAACATTCTTGTCAATAGTGATGACCCTTTCATTAAGGAATTCAACATTAAGTTTATTGACAGGAGTGTGCCTGCTGAGGAATCAAATACGATTTATGTTGCGAATATGGATTTGGAATTGGTAAGGGATACTTTTAACAGCACCGAGTACAAGGCCTTAGTCAATTTATTCGTAAAAACAAAGAATACGAATTATATTGAAGCTAGCCAATACTTGCGTACTGTTGTGAAGCACATTAAGGAAGTTCTTAAGACTAATGTGACTTGCAAGCGTAGGCATATTAGTTTCAGGAACATTACTTACGAGTATGGGAGTGTTTACACACTCAAGGGATTGCATATGATAATCCAGTTGAACGAAATGGAATCAAATAACATGACTGAAGACCCTGCTATAATCTCTGAGGTTGAGTTGGGCGATCTTGATATTTATGTTACTACTGATGACTTACACCTTAAGGGTATAGATAAGAAGGTGTAGATTTATATGGCAAAGAAAGTTAAGAAGATTGAAGAGGAGAAATCTGATGCTCCTTTTGACTTGATTAAGGCTTTAGAAGGTGTTGAGCCTTATTTCCGTGATGGATTGCATAAGCTAATCTATAATTTGAAGATTGATATTAAAAGTCAAAAGGAATTTGATAAATTACTAGAAGATTATGGAGGTTTTAAGATTGGCGAATATTGAGCCTCATATTGAAGTTTACGATGTTGCGAAGATACAGCAACAAGGATACGGTGCTGCTGGGAAAATAGCTGTCATTGGAGCATTTCCAACTACAGCTGCATCTACAAGAGTCAATGTGTATACAAGTTATGACAAAGCAAGAGATGATTTGAAAGGTGCATACCGTACAATTGATGATAATAGCATTGCTAACAAAAGCTTAGACCCAGTTCCAGACACTTACATTAGTTTTTACTGTCTTGACTATTTGTTTGGCAGATTCAGAAAGAGTACTGGGGCGGAAAGCATTACAATCGTAAACACTAATGCGAATGGGTCATTGACTCCTGAGATTACTAATGCAGATATTCTTGCAGCTACAAAAGTTTTGGCTGAAGAGGACTTTGACATTTTGACAATTGCAGACAATACCACATTGGTAACCAGCACAACTGTAAGCAATGAAACAACTTATATTTTGAATCCAGTATGGGAGACCCTGAAAGGATTTGAAAATGATATGTTCAAGGCACAGAAACCATTCGGTGTAATCACAGGTATTGACTTGACAAGCAATGCTACAACTACATTGTTAGGAGAGTTCAAGAAGTTATGGAATGATCGTGGAGTGTTCAAGGCTGTTGTCACTCCAGTCAAGCTCAATGGTGCTAGCGCAGCATTGAACATTGCAAGTAGTGGATGCTGGCACGCTGCATATACAGCAGGAAGACCAGCCAACAAGTCAGAAACTGCTAAGGTCTATGATGAGTTAATGGGAGAAAATTCAAAGGACAAGTTCCCTACTACTGAAGACATTGACTGGCAAGACTTATTGGACAATGGTTTCCACACCACAAAATACAAGAATAGAAGATTGCAAACAATCCAATGCTTATCTAACATCACTCCTGCGGATTACGATATGAAAATCGAGAGAGTCAAAAATTACATGATAAAAAGGTTGACTCTTGAAGACTGGTTAGGTGATGACAATAACAATGTGACAAGGGACAGCATCAAAGGTAAATTTGAAGCTGAAAAGCAATTAGCTATTCAGAACAAATTCCTTGTTGATATGGAATATAATCTTGTCAACTTGGAAACTGACAAGGTCAAGGCTAACTTGAAATTGTACATTCCTGACATTATACGTGTCTTGAGACTTGATGTAACCTTGGAAATTACCGCTTATGAGGAGGCTTAGATTATGAGTGCTGAATTGTTTGATGTGGAAATCAACATTGATGGTTTACCATTGTTGTATGCTACAAAGGTCTCAAGCAAAAAGAACCGTGACAGCAACACAACATTGACCTTCAATGGGGATGTCACAACTGGAGCAAGAAATACTGGTGGAACAATTAGCATTGAAGGTTTATATTTCCCTTCAAGTGTTGCGGAAGCTGTTGAACTTGAAAACAAGTTGAACTCCGACAATATTGAAAGCATAACTTGCAGCGGAACAAGCTACACTAACGGTGGAGTTCCATATAGGAAAATCATTATCGGTACTGGCGTGACTGTGAATGGTGATGAGGAGGACTGGTCACCAAGCGATGGTATTAGTCAGAAGCTTGAGTTGGTTGTTGACAAGCTTGTTCGTAATGCTGAAGCGTTATAAGAAAACACTTTTTTTTAGATTAAATTTTTTGATGGTTACAGTTTTTTTCACTTTTTGTAATCATTGAAAAATTCTACTTTTTTTTATTATTTTATACATGGATTGGGAGGATTTTGTGTATGAAGGAAGTTAATCTTGAAGATTTAATCAAAGAGACAGAGCAGAAGATTCTTGACAATGAGTATTATGAGGATGTGGACGTTACTTATAAGGACACTATTATTCATGTCAGGATACGGCCTATTAGTCAGGCAAAGTTCACAAAGATTACAAACACTAGCAATGTGCAGAGTGTTGCTTTTAATACTGATTTGTTGCATGAGTGTGTTCTGAACAAGTATGATAATTCGCAATTCACAAAGCAGCAGATTAATGACTTGTTTACTGGGGGTCTTGCTATTGAATTGGCTTATAAGTGTTTGGAAGTTTCTGGTATAACTTTGAATCAAGCTCAATTTAATAAGCAAAAAAAGTTTTAGAGAATCTGCTTGATTATGAGAAGGGAGAATTGAGATATATTACTCATTGGGTGGATTCTAATTTTTTAACGATTACTTTGGATGATTGGAAGAATTTGACTGTGTTTCAGATTCTTGCGTTTAAGATTATTAATATGGAGATTCGAAAGTGGCGTAGTAAGAAGAAGCCTTTAATTTTGTATTGAAGACTATTTTTTTTTATTTATTTCATTAATTCATTTTTTTTGGACCTATGTGCCATTTTTTTATCGCCTCTATTTTATGCCTATTAATTTAATTGAATTATCAACTGATTATTTTAAAAAACAAATTCTTATGTTAATTTTGATTAGTTGGTTTTTTTAATTATTTTAATGGGCATTTTTTTTATAGACAAAAACCAGTAATCCCAGTATATATAAAATAATAAAAAAACAGTAGAAAAGGATTAGAAATGGGAAAAATATAAAAAAAGGGAGAAATGAGAGAAAATGCCTGAATTTGATATAGACATAAATTTCAATGTCGAGACAGGGCAACTTGAAGAGGCAAAGATAAGTCTCAACGAATTAGTCACAGGTGCAGAAGAAGTGAGCGAAGCTGCTGAAGACATAGACAGTAGCAACATCGAAGACCTCGGCACAAGTGCAGATACTGCAAGCAGCAGCACAGATGACTTATCCGACAGCCTTGAAAATGTTGACAGCAGCAGTCTTGACGAGGCAAGCAGCAACGCTGAAGAATTATCCGAAAGCCTCAACGATGCAACCAACAGCGCCGATGACTTATCCAGCAGCATGGGAGTGCTGGAAGGTGGAATGCTCCTAAGTGTAGGTCAACAGATACAAGGAATCAGCTCAAGTTCCGAAAGCATGGCTCAAGACATGGACAATGCAGCAATCAGCATTGGACAGTTAGCCACAAATGCAGGAATGGCAGAGCCACAAATGACAGACCTCATAGCAAACATAAGTAATGCGACATTCCCTAAGGATGAGGCAATGGCTTATGTTGATGCCTTGAATCAGATGGGAGTCAGCGCAGACCAACTAGGCGATTCCGCAACAAACATGGATAAGATAAATGATGCTACTCAAATGGGCTACACAAATGTACTGGGCCTTACTCAAGGATTGAGGAGTATGGGCATAGAGGCAAATCAACTGCCTAGCGCATTCAATGCAATTGCATATGCTGAAGCTAATGTGAATGGTGGAGCACAAACATTATCCACAGTATTGAAAAGACAGGCTTCAACAATCAATGAGTATGGTTTGAGTGTTGATCAGACTGTATTGATTATGAACAAGTTGTCTGAGAGTGGTGTTAGTGTTTCAAAGATGGGTAGTGCATTGTCTAATGTGCTTAAAGAGAATAATGGTGATATTCAAGCGATAGAGCAGAGCTTGGATATGGAAGCAGGTGCTTTGGCCAATGCTAGTGATGTGACTGGTCAGTATGAAGGTAATTTGCAGGCTTTGGCCAATCAGGAAGCGGAGCATAAGACCATTACTCAGCAGTTTGGTGCTGCGTGGGATGATGTCACCTTGAAGATGAGTGGAGTATTGTCTCCTATGGCTAGCATAATGGGTTTCATCGGACAGGTTGGCAGTTTCGGAATGACCATAAAGGGGTTGAAGGAATTGGCAACCACAATGGGTGGTGCTCGTGCAGCTATTGACACTATAAGGAATAGTGAATCAATTTGGATTGGTGTGAAGACTGTTCTTGCTGGTGTGATGGGTACAGAGACTGCGGTTGAGGAAGCGAATGCAATTGCGAAAGAGGCTAATGCTGCGGCTACTGCGACAGAGACTGTTGCGAATGAGGCAAGTCTTGGAGCGAAGATTGCCGCTACTGCGAGCAACTGGGCATTGGCAATTAGTGAATCAGCTGTATTGCTGCCTTTGTTACTTGTTGTAGGTGCTGTCTTGGCAGTAGCTGGAGTTCTATGGTACTTGTATAATAATAATGAAACTGTACGTGCAAGCATTGATGGATTGATAGGCACGTTGTGGGGTTTCATAGGTGTTATTGCGAATGTTGCTCAGCAGGTATGGGATTATCTTGTTGGGTTGTGGAATAATCTTGTTCAATGGTTTATGGATTTGCAGGCTATGACTCCTTTGCAGATTCTGCAATTAGTCACAAGTGTAATAGCAAACTTGAATCCTTTATCTGGGCTTGTCAATAATGTATTGGGAAATGTCTTGTCTGTATTCATTACTCAAGCGACAAGTTGGATTACAAATACTGTAAGCAAAGCAAGCAAGCTAGTAACTGATGTGCATAATAAATTGCGAGATTTGCCTAACAAGGTGACAAGTGCTGTTAGTGGTGTTTCAAATGCATTGACAAAACCGTTCACTCAGGCTTGGGATACAATAAGTGGAATCTACAATGACATAAAGGAAGGCATCGAATGGATTGGAAACAATATGCCAAGCTTTGGATTCACTGGTACTGAATCATTTGGTTACACTCCGAGCTTTGGATTCACTGGTACTGAATCATTTGGTTACACTCCGAGCTTTGAATTTGATGGGACATTGAACGAATCCTTCTCCAATGGGGATATGAATAAGACTGTTATTAACAACAATAACACTTTCGATTTCAATGGCATAATCGACAAAGAGGCTGGAGAATACATTGTTGAACAGGTCAATGATTATATTGTCCGTGAAAGCTTGTTAAGAGGTGATGTATAATGTCTCATATAGTATTTGGTGGAATGTATCTAAGCAATATAATTGAAGAGATTAATATCAAGACTAATCAGGCCTTTCATACAAGCCCTTATGTTGGTGGTGAAGGCTCAGATACTAGCCTTGTAAGCAGAGATGCAAAGACATTATCCTTCAAGAGCATTTGCAAGCACGATCAAGAGTCACCTCATGGAAGAGGTCATAGAATCAATGACTACATCCATTTAGCAAAAACTTATAATAAAATATCTGCCGTCTTGACTAGCGAATCAGCTAGCAACATTGATGGGAATTACATCTGCACTAAGATGGATTATACTGAGGACACGGCAGGAAATTATATCATTGACTGGGAGTTTCAAGAAATAATAAAATTCAATGTCACAAAGACAACTTTTCGTGTTTGGGGAAAAGCTGTCACTAAGAATTCAAATCAGAATACTACTAAGAAGACTGTGACAAAGACTGCAACAAATAACTTGAGCAGTAATGTTAAATACCTACTTGGAACCTGCGGAACAATGAAAAAAGGTAGTTCTGCGAAAAAGTGTGTTCAAAGCCTTCAGAAGTTCCTGCAATCAAAAGGTTATTACAAGGGATATAAAGTCGATGGGATTTATGCTGTTTACACCGAAAAGGCGGTGAAAAGCCTTCAGAAAGCGAATAAGAACAAGGTGACTGGACAATGGGATAAAAATACTCGTTCCTATTGGCAGAAAAAGTATAATTATCCTGTAAAATAACAACGGTGTGATTAAAGAATGATTGGAAAATTATATTACAGTCATAGCACAACAAGGGGAACGGCGAAATTCAATAGCATTCCCTTCCATGATGCTAGCATTGACTGGAACCGTGAGGAAGCATCATTGTTATCTTTCAAAAGCCCAGTCAAGTTATTTGAAGCTGACAGAATCTATTACAAATCAGCGAATTTCAAGGATTTCGGTGGGCAAATATACAAAAGGAAAAAATCATTGTCAGGGGATTACGAATATGAAGTAATCAGTTATCTGAGATTGTATCATGATAAGGTTACTTGCTCATATTCAAACTTGACTTCTGCACAGATACTGCGAAAAGTATTGAAACTGTCAAAGAATGATTTCAGCACCAATGGAATCAAGGATACAAGTATTGTTCATCAAAGCTTGAAATGGGAGAAGACAAGCATATGGGACATTGCAATGCAATTGTGCTGGCTTGAACACAAAGCAGGATATGAAGTCAGATGTTCCGTTGATGCAACTGGAACATTGATATTCAAATATATTGATGAGCAGCAAAAAGGATACACTTTCACAAATGCTTACGATTACAATGAGGAGTATGATTCAACAGACATTATCACAGCAGGAACTGTTACTTACGAAGGAAATGTCATTGCAACTAGCGAAGCTAGCAAGGAAATGATTGCAAAATGGGGTTACATTACTGAATATGATGAATGCAACTCAAAAACTGTTTCTTCTGGAACCAAATCTGCAAGCAAAACAAGCTCAAGCAATACCAGTTCAAGTCTGCGTGATGATGCTCAAATAAGAAAATACAATATTCCTAACAAGATTGTCAAGCAAGCATTATCTATAGCAAAAGTCGGCAATAGTCAATACAACAATCTTAAGCTCCTTTATAATTGGGTCAATAAGCATATTGGTTATGTGGGTTACTCAAACAGTAAAAGAGGGGCGTTAAAGACTTTAAATAATCGTGGAGGAAATTGTTGTGATAACGCTAACCTTATGATTGCATTGGCGAGAAGTATTGGTATAAAATGCAGATATGCTCATGCAAAACAAGGCGCTAACGGTCATGTATATGGTGAATATTATGTTAATGGAAAATGGTTTGTTGTTGACACAGGAACTAGTTCCACTACGAAATATTGGGGATCCCATTGGAATGGATTTGGAGATACAAAATACAGATATGATGTGCTAAACTTTTAAGGAGTTAATAAAAATGGTTTTAAAGGGAGTGAAAGCAACATTCAAGGACGATACAGTTACCACTTGGGCTTACCCATCGAAAGCAGGTTATGCTTACAAGCTTACTCAGAAGACGTGGAAAAATAAGTGCCCCTTCTGCGGCTCTACATTTAGTTTCAATCCAAAAAAGACGCCTGAAGGGGAGTTGACGTGCAAGAAATGCGATGCGGACTTCTGTGCCGTGAGTGGCAAAGACAAGGCAACAAAGGTTCGTAAGACTTTGACTCCTGCAACTGTCACTCCTTCAACTGGTGCAAAGGTTGCAAGCAGCAAGACACAATCTCAGAAATGTGAATTGACTAAGGCAGAAGCTTTGACAAAAGCAAGTAGTGAATTGAATGTGAAACATAGTTTTAGGGCAACCTTAAAAATACCTGTTTTGTCAGGCATCAATCTTGGAGACCTATGCCTATTGGATTTCGACAATGTCTTCAGCGAACACAAACTTGTCTATATAGACAAGATAAAAGAGGACATAGACAATCAGACATTGACACTTGAACTGATTGAAGGCAGAAATCATCTCAACGAAAAGTATGGTGGCAACTATGTTTTCCGTGACAAGAGCGGATATATAATTGGTGGAAGTGGAAATCCTCTAAATGCAAAATGCGAAAACATCAACATCAACATTGGCCTGAAAGACAATAGCGCAATCGGAAAGAAAATCAAGCTCAAAGGTCAGGAATTAGGCACAGTAGCAAAAATCTACAAATGGTTGCGTGTCAAGACTGCTGGAGGAACTGGCGGATGGAAATATAAGAAATATGGTGATCATGTTGTCAAGTCTGAAGCGGCTGAGAAATTCGGTCCGAAAAGTGCAGAGAAATGCTGGAAGATAAAAACTGCTAACTGTCTTGATTTCGCTTGGATTATGGCAAAAATGGGTGAAGGTGCAAAGAAAAGCATTGGAATCCGTAGAGGAACTTACAGCAATGGTAAGGAAACTACTGGGCACGCTTGGAATTATAGTGGAACAAAATGGTATGATTGTTCAAGCGCTACAGACCACACCATTGAGTTCAAGAATGTTGAAAAGGTAAAATAAAGAGGGATTTTAGATATGGTTGATTATGATGAGATTTACGGTTGCGATTATTCAAGCCTTGGAGAAGTTACTGCAAATGGGGACATACAGACTGTTTCTGGGATAGATAATGCAAAGCAAAGTATTCGCAACTGGCTATTGACTGACAAGGGATTTTATCCAAGCATTGACACGGAGTATGGTAGTGAGATTCGCAACATCTTCGGAGAGGATTTTGAATATGAAAGTGTTGCTGCATTAATAGTGTATATTCAGAATGCATTGATGGATAATCCACGTGTAAGTGAAATCACTGCGATTGAGCCTCATGTTTTGGTTGATAAGCAATTGAGGATGAATATTGGGGTCAAGTTAGTGGATGGAACTAGCGAGACAATGAGCATTACACTTGAAGAGGAGGTATGATAGTATGGAAGAGGATATTGAGTATATAACTTTCGATGGGGATGTGTTGACAAAGTCTGATTTTCGTGATGAGATCATTAATATGTATGTTACTGCAAACTTGGAAGGGTTGACTAAGATAACAGATTTTAGCATCGGTTCTGAAGCTTATCATATTTCAGATGTGGTTGCTTCATATGTGCTTGAGCATCGTGAATTGATAGACTTAAATTACCGTATGAGTATGATTCATATGGCTGAGGGTGAATTCCTTGACAATATGGGAGATATGAGGGGAGTTCACCGTATAGGAGCAAGCCCATCGGTTGGGGAAGTGACCTTGACTCGTCTTGGTGATGACAATAGTGTTCCTATTGTGGTTCCTGATGGATTGCAGGTTGCTACCATTGATGCAATCAGTTTCCTCATAGACAATGATGGGGAAGACATAATAATAGATGCAGGAACAGACAGCGTGGCTGTCAATGCAATCTGTGAGCAGGAAGGCTATTATACAAATGTATTGGCAAATACAATAACCCTAGTGCTGGGAGATATGGGAAATATTATAGGTGTCAATAATGAATCTGCTTTCACAGAAGGAACAGACATTGAAGACGATGACACTTACAGAAACAGGATACTGTTAAGTCCCTTCAATGTCCCTACTGGTACATTGGCATGGTATGAAAACTTAAGTAATGAATTAGAATCCATTCACGATACTTATGTTGTTAAGGGCACAACTGTTTTAGACCCTGACATTATCATAAATTTCAATCCGAGTGATCGTACTGACATTGTGACAAGATTGGATTTGAATGACTACAATGAAGACAATAGCATAGAATCCACTTCATCAGGTGAGATGACAAAGGCTAGAGCAGACCTGATAGAATTGTTCAGCATGAAGGAGTATGATATAGTTGGAACAAAGAAGGGTTTCCACTTGGCCGAATATAAGGAGGTGCTTGCAGATACTGGAAGCATAAGCTATATCTATGGTGTTATATTGGATACTGGTTATGCTTTGGCTGCTGTAAAACCTTTTATTAAGCAGAAGATAATTGATTTCAATAATGAAGCGATGATTGGTATTGGATGCAATGTCGGTGTATTGGCAAGCATTATCGAGAATGAAATTGAAGGAGTTAAGATTTGCAAGATTGTCTCATATGACGGAACAGATTATGTTGAACTTGTCGAGCCTATTAGCGTAGGTGCTACTGAAGTCTACAACATTGACTTGACCAGCATTGAGAATAAGATTCAGCTTATTAACTTCAACATGAGTGTGTCTGTAGAGGAGTGAAATATAATGGCTTATGATGACAGCAGCTTTTATGGTGACTTGATTGTTGATGAGTATGATGAGCAGAACAATTTCATGAACCCCCCATCGTCATTCGGTTTTCTTGTGTATTACCTGTTAGGGCATAGTTTTGACATGATGAGTGATATGTGCAATCAGTTCATGAACGATACAAGCATATTGACTTGCGCAGGAAAAAACCTAGATAATATCTGGGGCGTTGAGTATGATATGATTAGGCCGAAGATTCAACGTGAAAGAGAATATTTGCTGTTTGAGGACAAGGCAACAAAAAGCGATCATAACGATGATTACACTACCCTTGAAGGAAAGTTCAGCGTGACTAGGGGAGCTGTGAGCACAAGTGTGTTTGGGCAGCGTAACCAGAACACAGTTCAGATTGGAGAAAAGTATTCTGATGATTTCAAAGTGGAAGTTGCAATTGTGGAATTTCCTAATTCTCTTGATGATTTCTTTTTCATATTGAAAAATGAGTCTGGTACTGAAAAGAGCATTAGTTTGTCAAGCATTGCATCAGCAAATAATATTACACTCACAAAGATTGAAGGTGTGGTCTCATTGTATGCTGATTCTGTCTTGATGGTTGAAGAGTCCGTGTCTGGGTCAACATTTCAGATATTGTTCCGTATGCCGTCAAGCCATCGATTCAGTTTTGACGATTTGAAGATTACTAGCTTGACTCCTCAGTTAAGTGCAATGACTGATGACGAATATCGTATTTACCTTTATCTCAGAAATTGTAGGTTAATGACAAGGGAAGATATTGAAATCAACATGAATAAAGCGTTTGGTTTCGATGATTATACTGTCTACTTCACTGAGGAGACTACTTATCTGACTGCTACAGACCATTTGTCTTATTCTGCTACTGTTACTGATACAAGTAACTTAAGCAAGAACAATGATGATACAAGCAATGATTATCTTGTCAACTTAGGTTCTTCTGATTCAAATGTGCATCTGCTTGAAGGGAATCTGAGTACTGGGGAGGAATTTGTTGAAGTGATTAACATTCCTTATCAAGGATGGGACAGCAATTTCCTAGCGTTCATGGAGCAGTATATTTCTGTGAAAGGCGATTTACGTATTAGGGAGTATAACCTATGAGCATGGATTATGAGAAACTTGAAAATGCAATCTATAGTGTTCTTGATGAGAGCATAGCTGATAAGTATGATGTCAAGACGATTCTTTTGAGCGCTCAGTATTGTTGGGCTGGAACTGGGATTCAGGTCAAGGCTAATGATTTCACAATTGTTGTTGACAGTTTGACATATGATGTGCTGGATTATACTGGTTATGATGCATAAGATTTGATTAATAAAAATTTAAAGGGGAGAATGTTAAAAATGAGCGAATACGATGATTATTTTACAGCGGATGACAAACCATTCATTGAGAATATCAATGACGCATTGTTGATTTCTAATGTGTTTGATTTTACTGTGCCGATTGCTTTGCCTGATATGTTCAGCAATCAGACTTGGGTAAACAGTACAAACAAAAGGAAAGCAGGGGTTGCTATAGTTGAATTGGCCGAAACATTGCCAAACACATTAAGCATCACTACAGCAAATGATAAGTCTGTAGTGTCTGGAACTGGGACAATGAAACTGTTATTTTATCCTAATTTCAACAGTTTCGGACAATTCAAGGCTTTTGATTGGAGTAGCAGCAATAACAAGATACAGGTCAATCTTAAGACAAAGACTGGAACAACAATCTTGTCAAACATCAGCAAAGGAAACTTAGCAAGTATTCCTTCAGGATTGAAGGTTTTGGATCAAGTGATGATTGAGATTGTGTTTACTGCATCCGACACTTTGACTGGTTTTACTGTGACTATGGAAAATAAGCAACAGACTCGTTATGGTGCTAATGTTAAAATAAATACTGTAGATGGATTAGAAACACGATTGGAAAGTATTGAGTCAAAGAATACAAGTCAAGATTCTGCTATTAGCAACAAAGTAGACAAGGTGACAGGAAAAGCATTGTCAAGTAATGATTTCACTAATGCTTTGAAATCCAAGTTAGAAGGCATTGACAGTAGTAGGATTCCTTTGGAAGAAATAGTTGCGAATGATGACTTGAACGATTCAAAATTTTTCCCCTCAACCGTAAAATTCTATATTTGTAGGGGAAACACTATAGCGACAACTTTAAGTAACTGTCCGTACGATAAAGCATTTCTTTTAATATCATACCCAACTTCTAGCGGTACTGTAACTACAGTTACTCAAGAAATTAGGCCGTATGAGTACTCAAAAAATATGGTTTGGTCTCGTAAGTATTATTACAACAATTCAACTAGTGTTACAAACTATTCAAACTGGGATAAATATGCTGTGTTAAATGATGACAATAATGAAATGCAGATGAACGGTATTGCTAGTGCTGGTAGTAGCAGTTATGCTGCTAGGTCTGACCATGTCCATCCATCTGATAATACTCGTGCTTCTGTTTCTCATGTTCATGGAAATCTGTCTGCTGACGGTAAAATTGGAAGTTCCACAGGAAAAATAATTACAACTGGAACCAATGGGGTATTACAAGCAGTAGATACTATCACAAAGTCAAAGATTAGCGATTTCCCAACATCTATGACTCCAACAAGCCACACTCACGGAAATATTAGCAATGCTGGAGCAATCGGCTCTGCAAGTGGTAAAATCATTATGACTGGAACAGACGGAGCATTGACGGCGGTAAGCAGTATCCCAAGGGGCATGATTGCTAATTTCCCTTCTACTATGCCTCCTAGTAGCCATACTCACGGAAATATCAGTAACGATGGGGAGATTGGTAGTGCAAGTGGTAAAATCATTGTGACTGGAACAAACGGAGCATTGCAGACCACAGACACTATCACAAAGAGCAAGATTTCTGATTTCAGCCACACTCACGGAAACATTAGCAATGATGGAAAAATTGGTAGTGCAAGTGGCAAAATCGTGATGACAGGTACTGATGGTGTTTTGCAGACTGCGGATACTATCACAAAGTCAAAGATTAGCGATTTCCCAACATCTATGACTCCAACAAGCCACACTCACGGAAACATTAGCAATGATGGAAAAATTGGTAGTGCAAGTGGGAAAATCATTATGACTGGAACAGACGGAGCATTGACGGCGGTAAGCAGTATCCCAAGGGGCATGATTGCTAATTTCCCTTCTACTATGACTCCTACAAGCCACGCTACATCAAGCACTACATACGGAGTTAGCTCTGCAACTAATTATGGACACAGTATGGCAAGTAGTACATCTCCAAAAATGGATGGAACTGCTAGTGTGGGTTCTGAAACTGGAAAATTTGCAAGGGGAGACCATATCCACCCTTCCGACACTACAAAACAAGATGTAAGTGGGTTGAAGTGGCAAAAACTTGCTGGATGGGGAAAAATATCTCCAAATGCAACTTTGCAATGTTATTATAACGACATTTTCGTGGCAATTGAACTGCAAGGAACTTTTTATGAAACTCCATCATATATCACAACAAGCTTCTTGAATCTCACAACTGATCTGTCTCTTTCTGCATTGCCTACAGAGTATTGTCCAAGTTATGAAGTGAGTCAAATGATATACCCAAAAATCGAAGCATATGTTTCAGATGTGGGGACTTTGAAGGTACGAACTCTCGAGGGGACAACTAATAAGTTGAATGGATATGTCATATATCCAAGAAAAAGTGCATTTGAATAGGAGATTATTTATGGAAGATAATTTATACAATAATCTTTTGAGAGCAACAGACAATACGAATGACATTACAACAGAGAAGTATGCCACGATAACCCAAAAAAATGGAAACACATATAATGTAAAGGAAACCACTAATAGTCTTGACCATTTTAATGTGCCATCAGTCTGTTCTTGTAAAGTTGGAGATATTGTAATATTAGGGTTTGTAGAGAATGATATCTACAACCCAATTATTATGGGAGTGCTGGGGTATTCTGGCGAAGATTTAAGTATTTATGAGTTAATTGAGAACAAGGTTTCAAGTTGGTCTCCAACTACGAACAATTCCCATTATCCTACTGAAAAGTTAGTTAAGGATTCATTGGATAGTAAAATAAGCAAATCCTCAATAAATGGATTGGTAAAAAATGATGGAACAATTGACACGAACATTTATGCAACAATACAAAATATCAATTCCTTAAATATTGGTGTTGAGAATTTGATTTTAAATACTCGAGAATTCACACATACTGTTGGTTCGCTAACTGGTAACTCCTATAGAAACTGTGCAATAAGAAGGATTGATAATTCAAATTCATCATCATATCTGACTTGGACTTGGGATATAAGTGCTGGTGAGTATGAATATGGTGATTGTTTTACATTAGGTTTTTATGCCAAAGGTACTCCTACGACTACTGGTTTGAGAGCATATTTCTATAATGGGGTCAAATCCAAGCCGATTAAGGGAAATTACAACAGTTCAACAAATCAAATATTTGGGGATGGCTTATCTTATTTTGACCTTACAAACAATTGGAAAAGGTTTACTGTTACTTGGGAACTTGACACAGTAGGGAATTTGGAGACCTATAAAAGGCTTGGTATCCGTGTAATGAATGGTGTAGACATGTATTGTTGTGGTGTTAAGCTTGAAAGAGGAGAATATGCTACGGATTATAGTCCCTCAAGCCTAGATTAACACACTCTTTTCAATTTACTCAACCAACTACCTATTCCATTATTGTTCGTTATACAAGAATATACCGAAGAAGGAGAAAAGAGATAAAATGAAAAAAGAATTATTATTTTCAGAAGCCCAACAAATCAAAACCTATTATGAAAAAAATAAGAAAATGCCGAAAACCTGCAACATTAACAATACGATTTACAGCATTTACTCAACAAGTTATCTGATGTCTGATTTGATAAATTCAAATTTCAAAACAAAAGATTATACTCCTGTTGAAGTCAGAATATATAACACTACAAAATTTAGTGATACTATTAATGAACAAGTTTCTAAATCAGATTACTTGAAAATGATTAATAATTTCATTAAGTATTGTAAAGATAATAGAAGAGTTCCTGCATATATAACTACAATTAACTCAAAAATTAAAGTTAGTTTTGAACTATTTGTTTTTTGCTTATCCAAAATTATAGTTTACTACTATAATCATCATGCTTTGCCTAACTACTGCATTTTTAATAAGGCAGACATTGCAGATAGTGGAGGCGATGCTCCAATTGGTAATAATTGTGTTAATCCATATAAGTCAAAGCATCAAACCTCAAAAGGTTGTGATGGAATGGGACAAAACACTTCCTATTTCTGTGGTGTTTCAGCACTTCATAAGGTCTTATATAAATTCGGTATTAAAAGATATACTCAAAATGAACTGGCAAAAATAGCTGGAACTACAACAAGTGGAACAGACCATAGAGGATTAGAAACAGCAGTTGCCTATGTGTCAAAAAAGACAGGCATAAAGTTATCCTGCAAATGGTACAATTTCAGCGAACTTGGTTTTGAGAAACTGGCCAAGATGATTTGCAAGGAAAATCAAGATGCAATTATACATTTATTATATCGGAATAAATATGGGCACTATGAAGTAATTAATGAAATTGACTTGAAAAAACAGACTGTGAAAGTTGTTAATAGTCTTGGAAATAAATGTAGCTCTTGTTACTGTGGATATGTTGAAGAGAGAAGTTTTGCTCTTGAAAAACAATATATCCGTGGAATAAGTCAAAAGAGTGTCTGCATAATCACGAAGGGATAATCATGACTGCAAAAATCAAAAGAAAAGAACTTAGCAACAGACAAAAGGAAGTCAATGAGTTATATGAAAAAAACGGACTGACTCCTGAAGTCTTGGATAAACAAGTGAAAATCAATCATGAACGAAACAAATATGACTTGCCTGACGAAAATGAATATTGGTGTGGAATTATAACTGAAAATGGATTTAAGGAGTTTGTACAATGAGCGAACTGGATTTGGGATTGGTTACAAGCATAATAACCTTCATATGTTTAGTTATTTTCGGATATTTTACTGGAGAATCAATCGGCAAAACTGAAGTTGTCGGTTTTGCAGGATCATTGGCTGGGTTGATCGTGTGGTACTATACTGAGAAGTATAACAGTCATTTGGTCAGCGGCTCTGGTGAAATCAATACTGAACTTATTCTTGGCAATGAGGAAGTTATGAATGCTGAATATGAAGAAGAAGTTGTTTATGATGAGGAGCAAGTATAAGCAATATGGGAGCATTTACACGGAATATTGTTTGCAATGTGTCCGAGAAGGTACTGCTTATTGCAGATATGAATTTGAAGATAACAAGTGCATTAATTTTAAGAGTTTGGATGATATGAAAAAGGAGTATTCCGTTTAAAGTTAGTTTTTTTTATTCCTTTTTTTTATTTTTTTTCTAAAAATAACGATAACTTTATATATTATGTAAACATATTTAATATTATACAAGTATTTTTTTTAGGAGGAACATTAAAATGTACAACGAGGAAACAAAAACACAATACTGCATAATGACAGAAGAAAACAAAAACATCGCAAACTCATATGTGCCAGACTGGGACAAAATGATAAACGAATGCCCAGACGAACAAATGAAAGAAAAATGGATAGAATGCAAAGAAAGACACTCAAGAATGGAAAATCCAAAATGGCAAGGATTCGCATTCAATGCAATCTACATGATGGAAATGAAATGCGGACACTTTGAATTATTCCAACATCACGTAAGAAGTGAAGATGAGCTTGTCGAATGGATAAAATTAATGCAGGAACCTAGAAATTACCACAAATGCACAATTTGCATATGTGGCAATTAAATTTTAAAATTATTTTTTTTTATTGGAGGTTTGTTAGTATGGAAAACTATTTCGAAAAGGGGCATGGGGATTTCGATGACGATCACATCAATCCCTGTGAAGTATGTGACTATTATTTAGATTGTTGTGGAGAATATTGTTTTATGGAGGCTGAGTATGATGACTGAAAGGTATGAGATGCTTGACAGTTATACCTTGCATGATTATGAAGACTGCAGGAGTTACACTACAGGGGTTTCACTTGCTGACTGTGGAATCCCTTTTGTGGAGTTGCTTAATAGGCTTGATAATTATAGACAGTTCCATAAGGAGAATCAGATTAAATGCCAGAGGGAGAACAAGAAGTTATGGGCAAAACTTGAGGAGTATGAGAAATTGCTCAAGGATTTTGAGGATTTATATGAGTCAAGTGTTGAGGAGATGGTGGCAGCAGAGCAAGACACTTATTAAATTAAATATCCTATTAATTATTTTTAATACTATTTTTTTCTTTTTAATATTTTTAATCATTCTTTCAATTATTTTATACTATTTACTTTTTTTATATTTTTTAAATATTTTAATATACATCACATAACTAACATATAATATTTTAATGTTTTTGCAAGAAATATTCGCAAAACTCAAAGAATCCTTAATTTTTTGAGTAATACTTTTTAAGCGATTTTGACATAAAAATAGGCACATAAATACTGGATTTTGCAGAAATTCTATGAATAAACTCACTACAAACCCAACACTTATCTAATATGAAAGATAAAAAATACTAATATGATACAGAACGATTTCAAACTACAACAAATGTACATAAGAAAAGACATAGGTGAAACAAGAAAACAACAATACGAAAGAGTATTCACCAGAATCCACAAACTAACTGGCTACACACCAACAGAACTACTAGACATAGCAAGAGACGAGCAAAAACCAAAAATCCTCAACGGCCAGATTGAATTCAAAGAACTTGAAGATAGATCCATAACACGCATACAATATATGCTATATCAGGAACTCATCAGAATCGAGCTGAAACCATCAACAATCAAATCTGAACTTGCAATCTACCGAGCATTCCTGAACGAATACAACATACAATTGCCAAAGAACATAAATGTACGAGTCAATCAACCACTTTACGAGGAAGGCGATTTGCCACAGAAGCAGCATATACTTAAAGCTGTCAATGCAACAAATAGCAAAAGGAACAAGGCATTATTCTATTTCATGTCCAGTTCAGGAATTAGGCCTGTTGATGTTAGGAACTTGACAATCAATGATTTTCTCAAGGCTTGTGAATATTACCTTGAAGATGACTTGACATTGGAAAACTTGTTTAAGTCTGATTATCAGCATTTCATTCCCTGCTTTTACTTCAGACCTCAAAAGACTGACAAGTTTGATAATGTTTGTTGTACTTTTTGCACTCCTGAAGCCGTTATTGCCATTGTTGATTATTTGCAGTCAAGGCATATCAACAGTTATGATGAGTATTTGTTTGCAGCTCCATCTGGTCGGAAGCTTGGACAGACAAGTTTCATAACATTATTTCAAAGATTGAATGACAAGGAGTTTGGTTTGAATAGTCAAGGTGAACGATTCTTTAGGGCAAAATACTTGCGTAAATATTTCATTACCACCTGCAATCGTTATTCTGGTGACTTGCTGAAGGTTCGCCTGTTGGCAGGCCACACCTTATCTGATATTGATCGTGCCTATAATGAAATTAACATTAATGCAATGAGACGTTTTTACACTACTTTGATTCCTTTCCTGAGCTTGAATGATACTGAAGTCAAGACAATCAAGTCAAAGGAGTATATGGATTTAGAGTTGAAGCTGGAGAAGCAGAAGCTTGAGAATGAGAAGTTGAAGGATGAGATTGATGAGCGTATTGATGCTGCTATTGAGAATGTGCTGAATAGGTATAAGTGAGTTTTTTTTGTAAAATGGTTTTCGTTTTATAGAAAAAAATGTATATGTGTTTTGGTTTAATTGTTTTACAATTACAGTTTTACAGAAAAAAATATTGTGGAGTTTTTGTTTAATTGTATTACGATTACAGTAAAACGAAAACCCTAATATATTTTTAATCGTAAAATGGTTTCCGTTTTATAAAAACTAATTTTTTTTATAAAAAATAGAAAACTTTATATATTATGTAAACATAAGTAATATTATACAATTACATTTTTTTTAGGAGGACAAAAAACATGAAAAATGTAGAAATTCAAATGAACGAAATTGACAAAATTAGAGAAATGAATTTTGAAGACTTTAGTATGTTTGACCTTTTGAAAATCCAAAATGGAAAGAAAAACGTTTGCATGGTTTTCCCTTACAATGTCTTAAAATATCTTGAAAAAGCTGAAGATGTCAAAGTTTATGAAGGCATCAGATATTGTGCAGAATTTGATACCAGAATGGGATTCAATAGTCCACGAGGGGTAATTGCAAAATCTTACGATTATGATTTATTGTTAAGGGTTTTGAAATTAATCCTTAACCAATAAATTTTAATTATTTTTTAATTTTTAAATCTGGAGGATAATGAATATGAAAGAAAGTGAAAAACAAGTAATCATTGAAGGACTAATTGAATGTGCCGACAATGTTGCTGAAGCAGAAAAAGAATATGCAAGAGCATATCACGATCTAGAATTGTTGAAGGCCAATCATATCAAGTTGAATGATTGGGAAAAACTGTTAGGCAAGAAAAAGCCTACAGTAGCAGAAAAAGAGGCCCATATTACCTTATCTGTTGAAGAGCAACAAAACAAGGTGAATGAGTTGAAAGTTGAACGTGACCATTGCAGGAGACTATTCGAGGTTAATATGTTATGTGGAAAATTGTAGGGTAAAAAAAGTGGTAATAGTTAATGATTTCCTGAAGGCCTATGTTTTTTTTTATTCCTTTCAAAAAAAAATTTAAATTTTTTTTGGTAAGACAAAAGAATATAAAAAACTTTTAGTTGGGCCTTCAAATGAAATCATTGGCCTTTAAAAAATATGGTATATAAAAAAATAGTAGAATGTTTTTTTTAGGAGAACATTTAAATATTTTTTTTTATTTTATTAAAGGTTACTATTATTTATGTTCAACAAAGTATATAAACATTTAAAAAAAAAATAGAGGGTATAATTGTTTGGGGCATCAGGCTATAAAAAAAATAAGAAAAGAGGATAAAAAAAATTTTTTTTTTACTCCTCGTCTTTTTGCTTGAGCTCGACTGTGATTATGTTGTTCTCAATGTCAATGTCCCAGAGGATATGATCGCCGTCTTGAATGTTCAAGAGCTGAATCACTACTTTGGGGATTGTTGTGAGAAATCCAGTTCCGTTATGCCTTATTTTTGTTTTTGTTTCTATGTTGTTGAATTTCTTTTTTATCTGCATCATTTTTCACCTCCTATATTTTTTTGATATTATTATATTTGTCTTTTCATTGTCAATAATATTTTTTTATTATTTTTTTTAAATGACAAAAAAATGACAAAAAAATATATATATTAAAAAAGATATATTAAAGAATACAGAAAGAATTCCTTTTAGGAGTAAGACCCTTAAAGGATTTCTCGAACAAAAAAAAAGGCTGATTAAAAATTTTTTTAGGAGAACATTTAAATGGATACTATTATAATAAACGGCAAATCCTACGAAGAAGGATTTGTTGAAAAAGCAATCAATTTCTATGAACTCCTACTTGACGGCTCCATAAAAGAGCAAATCAAGGAGGAGATGCAATGTGCGAAATAGACGAATATGATGAAGTGGACCAATACATTGAGTCACTCATAATATTTGGAAATGAGTTAACTGATTATGGCCTAGAATTATATTCCGAGGAAATCTACATCAAAGACGAGGAAGGAAATGAGACCATGATCAGGAAAGAGGATTATTCCAAAAAGGAGTAAGACACTTTTTGAGAATATAATGATTTTTAAAAATATTTTTTTTTAGGAGGACAAAAAAATGGCGAAAGCAAGGCTTCAAAAGAAACAGGAAAAGTCTTTCAACGATTTCCTGTTTAGAGAATTTGCAATAAAATTCACATTCATTGGATTGTTAATTTTTGCATTATTCGTTTTCATTGCGGTCTGTTTCTTGCTTGTTCCAGCAACAAACGGATTTTACTGGTGGTAAATTTTTTATTATTTTATTAGAGGTGATTAAATATGGTATTAAAACTTCGTAAAAGAGGAGAAGCTCCTCGGAAAAAAGTTCTAATTTATGGCATGGATGGCAGCGGCAAATCAACATTCGCTGCAAATTACTGTGTTGAGCATGGGCTAAATCCAGTCTGCATAGATGTGGACGATACTAATTTTACTAATGTTGACATTCTTGATTTGAGTTTCAAGGGAGATGTCCAGACTTATAATTCAATCAAAGACATAATAGACGAAATTGAGAAGTCCAATTATGATACAATCATATTGGATGGAGTTACTAGTTTGTTAGAAATGTTAACTTCAAAGGCTCGTGGCATGGCTGCGTATAGCGATCGTGCCAAAAGGTGGAATGACATACTCCACAAATTAAACAATAGTAAGAAACATCTTATCTTTGTCGGTCAAATCGATATGGAGATGATGTTCAATGAAGATTATCAACCATCCAAAGCGGTTATTCATGTCAATTCTATGGTCAACGAGAAGTATAAGACCTTCGTTGACAAGGATGGGGAGTATAAGTTTGAGACTTTGAAATGCAGAACAATGGATATGGTGGAAGCTCAAGTCAGTAAGCCTGAAGTTGTGAAGGAGGAACCTAAGAAAGCAGTTGCAAATAATATTGATTCTGTTAGTGACATTGCTGAATCCATCATTGCAGAATTGCCGAACAAGAGCATTACTGATGCGAAATTGGAAGTTATGGAATTATTAAAAGCAAGTATTATTACTAGAGAGGAGTGTCCAGAGATTATTAAAAAGTTAGAGGAGCGGCTATAAATGGCAGCTTCTTTAAAATCTCATCAAGTTCTTGGAAGTGCATTTAGAGGTAAAGTTCAAAAAAGATATAGGCATAAAAAGGACTACACATTTTTTAAAGGGGATAAGCAGGTAGGGTGCTTAAAAATAGATATTAAATTATCTGATGAGGAACTTCGTGAGGAGTTACTAGAATTTAAGGAAATGTGTGGTGCAGACAAATGTTTCATTACTTGGACTGCACTTGAAGGATTTTGCAAAAAGGAAGTGATTTTATGAAAATCATTTCCTTTACAAGTAATCCTTATTGGGAGGATTATTATCTTGAGAATGATAATGGTGACAAGCAATATCTTGTCACTATAGATTTGAAAGAGGGTACAGTATTTTGCACTTGCCCTCATTTTCTGTATCGTTGCAATAGGTCTGAAACTCGTTGCAAGTTCGGAGGATTACGATTGTCTGACACAGAGAATCATTGCAAGCACATAAGATATGTGTTAAAGGTTAGGGAGGTGTTGCGTGATGGGTAGGCCAAGAAGCAACAATCCCAAATCAGAGCATATTGGAATCAGCACCACTAAGGAGAAATATGCAAGGTTCAAAAGGCTCGGATTGGTCAATGATGAGGTTATTGATGTCTTACTGTTTCATCTTGAGAAGGAGAATCAGAAGCTGCAAGTTGATAAGATTTTCACGATCAAGAGAATCAAGGAGATTGATAAGCAGATTCAGAAACTTGAGTTTGAGAGGTTAGCTCTGGAGACTGAGCTTGAAGAGATTGATAAGCTGATTGGCTTGGATGAGGATACTTGTTTAGGTGTTGATGTTGAAAAAGCTGTTGCTACTATTTTGCAACGATTTAATAATCAGAGTGTTTATAATATTTTAGAATTCTTGACTAATAATCAGGAATTGGTTAGGAATCAGGCTTTTTTGTGTGGCTTGAGTAGTGGCGAGCTGGAGGATATTGTCTTCAGCAGAGCAGAATAAAAAAAAATTTTATATTAATAAGGAGGATTAAAAATATGAAAAAAAAAAAACAATTCTGAAGTGGAAAGTTACCTTAAACATATGGGGATTGATGAAAGATTAGATTATAATCTGCCTTACAGTATTACTGTTAAAAAACAGGAAATTAATAATCGGCTTACTGTGCCTGACAAAAGGATTAATTTTTATCCTGAGGAGGAGTATGAGGTCAGGATTATCTATTCTAATTTGAGGACATTAGGATGGAACATTGATCGGATTGAAGACTTTTTTAATTTTTGGTATGGGATTAAAAAATTAAAATTTGATAAAAGTTTGTTCCGTTACGTAGAAAATGGAAATGGGAGAGGATATCTTTTTTATGACCATAAGAAGATTTTCACAATATCTGAAGAGGATTATGATGAGGCTGCTGAATTCTGTTTGCAATTGAAGTTGAATAAGTGGTCTTGGGCTCAGATTCAAGAGGAAGGAGTGCAACGTTTCGGAATACGTAAATTAAGATGCAAGGATAAAATTCCTTACTGTCTCAAACGTAAAATTATTGAACCTTCTGCTGATGAAGGAAGGCTTAAGATTGAAAATAAAAAGAAATCTAATCAAACTGAAAAAAGGAGAATTAATAATAAGTGTATTATTAAGCCTGAAGTTAGTTGCGATACAATTATGTCTTATCTGTTGCAAATAGAAGTTAATGCTTATAAGATGAAAGGACAGGATGATAAAAGAAAAATGATTATCAGTACTGTTGAACTGCTTAAAAGGTATTTAAAGGACTGTCGTGATGGAAAACTAATTGTTAAAATGTGAAATTATTATTTTATTTTTTTTAAATTTTTTTTAAGGTACTACCAAATGTATTATTTCAAGTATTTTTAATGATTTTTTTAGGAGAACAAGAGATGAGTTATCGTGAATGCAAATACTTATTTAAGAAAGATGCCTTGCTGATTTGTCGAAGCAAGGAAAGACTAGAGAAAGAAAAGTGCAGGCCTTTCTGCAAGAGAGGACACTGCAATTACAACAGAGAATAAGAGATTATGAGCGAAAAAAAAAACGGTACAAGATAACTGTATACGATACAGGAAAGGCGATAATAGAAGACACTTTCGAGAAACGAAGTGCCAGCATTGACATTTATGATACAAGATTTTTCTATTTTGTAGATAAATTGAATGAATATGAAGAGGCGTTAAATTATGTGTAATGATTATGAGATAACAATCAGCATGCATTCTGTGCCTGCTGATGACATTGAACAAGCGGAATTGGAATTGTGGGATATATTGAAGGCCTGCAATCAACTTCCTTATGATTTTGATTTACATTTTAAGAAGGTTGGTGAAAGATTATGAGACTGGAGGAAAAACGATTAAGGATGAGAGTGTTTACAAAAGCATTCCTGTTCCTGAAAGGAGGCAAGTATTCTGCTAAGGAAATTGCCGAAGCTATGAATGAGTGTGGGATTGGCTTGAGGATGGGAACAAACAGCAATGAAGTTGCAAGAGATTTGCATAATGTGATACGGAATAATAAATCCACGAAAGGATTTATGCGTGGCTTGGCCTTTGAAAAAGGAAAAGATGGAAGAGGAGGATTATATTACTTGGAAAAAAAAGGGGATGTCTAATGTGGATTTGATGGAATTCATAAATGAGTATCATGAGGATGTGGCCATGATTGTCCGTACAGGCAACATCATAAGTTTTCATTGTAAGGATAATGTGAAAGTTCAGAAGGCTTTCCGTACTCAAGAGTTAGCGATCAAGTATTATAAGATTTTTCTTGATGAGTTTGAAAGGTGTAGGGTTAAATGATTATGATTAGTGAGAACATTATTGGTTTTGAGGAAGATTTTAAGCAGGGTATGAGTGCAAGAGAATTGAAGGAGAAATATAACTTGTCCAATAGGGGTTATAGGTTCCTGAAGGAGAAGCTGAAGTTGCATCGCAATACTCCTGTGTGTAAAGTGAAGACTGTTCCCAAGAATTATTATCCGTGCAGCACAGGTGGTTTCACCATTACGAAGATGGTGAATGGCAAGATGATTTATTTCTGTCACGTCAATACTGAGGAGCAGGCGAAGGAGGCTGTTGAAAAGTTCCGTGAATGCGATTGGAACAAGGAGGAAAAGCATAGAATTTTGTATGAGATCATGAAAAAATAAATTAGGGTTTTTTGGGGAGGATGGGCTTTTTGGATTATATCTGTCCGTTTTGCAAGACAAGCGAGTATGTTGTTGAGGATAAGAAACGTGTTGAAGTTTACTGCGAGAGATGTGGGTTAGTGTTGGCTTCTGCTCCTCCATATTTTGCGAGTACGATTCGCAAGTATTTTTATCCGTATGGTTTCTTATTATGAAAATATTTTATTAAGGGAGTATTGTGTAATGTTGAAGAGCATTGATTTTCCTGCTGAACACGTCAAGTTGGTCTTGACTGGTTTGATTACGCAGAAGGTGTTAAAGTATAATAATGATTCGTTGGATTTAATGAAAGGGATGATTGTCCCTTTGAGCTTTGAAGGGGAAATCTTCAAGGATTATAAGGTTGAAATATTGAACATCAGGATAACTAGTTTGAACAAGTTGTCAAATAATGATGTTTTCTTGAATGGGTTTCTTTATAAGCCTCATTTTTTGAGGTATATGGAAGATAAAGGTTTTAAACCTGATGACACTATTATTAGGATTAATTTCAGACTAAATAAAACAGAGTAGGATGGTGATTTGATTTGAATATTTTGAATGAGAAAATAAGGAGCGTTAGGGTTCAGTTGGAAATGGAGAAAAAGAAGCCTAATCCTAATGATGAGACTATAAGATTTTTGGAGAATGAGTTGAAAAGTATGGTGTCTCAATTATGATTGTTGAGACTGATATTGATGGATGGGAGAGCAGGCAATATCCTAATTTTAAGCCATATGCTCCTCCAGTCAAAGGTTATGATTGGAGGGATTATCATGACTGGATTATACGTGATGGTGTTAAGGTGGAGATGATTAGGGATAGTTGTCATGCTTGTGACATTCGTAAGTTTGGTTGTTTGGATCGTAGCCGTGCTAGGTATTTTTGCAAGAAGGGTGACAGACAGTCTACTCTTTTTGAATTTTAATATTCTTTTTTTTATTGGAGGTATTTGGTTTATGAAAGAAAAAGTTAATGTGGTTGAAGTTGCAAGTGTCAATAAGGTTCTGGATAATCTTTTAGGAAATTATAAGTCTGTTTATGAGAATGGGGGTATGGAATTTTATGAGTATGCGATTGTTGAGAGTATTATGTTGAAGCTTAATGTTTTTTTGAAGGATTGTGGGGTTTTTGAGGTTGAGCGAGAGGTGAAAGAGGAATGAACTTATTGTTTTTTTCTTTGCTTGTTTTTGATATTCTGCTTTTTAGTTGGATGGCTGTTTA
>Ga0310696_10001183_pt1 | contig 38366 bp, 17 predicted proteins | sample AusTroGonzalo_MG_4_FD_203885 | JGI IMG/M metagenome (GOLD analysis project Ga0310696, IMG submission 203885) | Bovine rumen microbial communities from tropical cattle in Woodstock, Queensland, Australia - Gonzalo_02 (v2) (version 2) | ecosystem: Host-associated > Mammals > Digestive system >... | reverse complement strand
GACCAGCGGTAGCTCTCGCCGCCGTCGGCCGTCAGTGAGATCGAGGTGTAGTTGCAGTTGAGCCATTCCGAGCCTGTGTTGTTCGATATGGTAACATCGGGCGGGGTCAGGTTCTCGGTGATTTCAACAGACGCCTCGGCGGTACAGCCGTTCGGTGCGGTGGCCGTTACCGTATATTCAGCTCCGGTGGTGAATACCGTCGTCGATGACGGTGAGCCGTTGTCCCACTGGTAGGTGGCATCGCTGCCGATAGCTGTCGCTGTTACAGTGCGGTGGCGGCAGTCGATCTCTTCGTAAGGAACTATTATCGATACCGTAGGATTAAGGTTCACTGTAACGGTTGCCGATGATGACAACTCATTAGCCAAACAACCGTTGTTATCCTGCAACGAGACAACTGAATAAGTAGTAGTCGAAGTCGGAGTTACATACATGGTTACGATGTTATCACTTGTAGTTTCCAAATATGTACCATTGCCGTCGCTCCATGTATATTCGTATGGTGCCACACCCGTGAACGACATTGTAATCTGCTGTCCTTCTGCATTTCCTTCACAGATTTCAACGCTTCCGCTAACCGATACCGTTGGACGGTCATGGATTGTGACATCAATGCTAGTCTGCAGTGCACAGAAGCCAGCATCAGGTGTAAATGTATAGGTGGCAGGAGCGGTCATATCGACTGTTGCAGGTGACCATGTTCCTGTGATGCCGTTCTCAGATTCGGTCGGCAGTACTATCTGCGTATCGCCATTGCATGCCTCGTAACTGCTGAATATCGGCAGGATGTTCTCACCTACGCTGACGGTTGTTTCTGCAGATGCCGTACATTCGTTCGCATCACGGACTATGACGCTATAGGTTGCATCATCCGAAAGTACTCCTGTATTGTAGCTGTCAGTGTTTCCGAAGTTTGCTCCACCGTCCCACGAATATAGGTATGGTGTTGCTCCTCCGCTTAGGCTTTCAACCTCTACCGTGGTCGACTGTCCGTCGCAGATGGCTGCCGGCGTTGCAAGGGCTACTGTCGGCAGTTCGTTGACGGTAATGGTCGCAGACGATGCCATGTCGCCGTCAGTAGCCGCGCAGTTCGCATCGCTAAGTGCAACTACAGAATAGGTTGCCGTCTCGCCTGGGGTAACCGTTATGGTGACTGTCGAATTGCTTGTGGTTTCATCGTAAGTATTTGTTCCGTCGCTCCAGGTGTAGGAGAATGGTGCTACGCCTGTGAACGTGAAGGTTATTTCCTGTCCTTCGGTATTGTCGGCGCAGATTGCGTTCGTGCCGCTTACGGCTGCCGTCGGACGGTCGTGGATGGTTACCTCAACTGTGGTCTGCAGTGCGCAGAAGCTCGGGTCGGGGGTAAACGTGTAGGTGGCAGGTGCGGTCATATTAACAACTGCTGGAGCCCAGGTTCCTGTGATGCCGTTCTCGGATTCGGTCGGCAGTACTATCTGTGTATCTCCATTGCAAGCCTCGTAGTCGCTGAAAATCGGCAGTATGTTCTCTCCTACGCTGACCGTTGTTTCTGCAGATGACGTACAGCCGTTCGCATCACGGACAATCACGCTGTAGTTCGCATCATCGGCAAGCGTACCAGTATCGTAATGGCTGACTGTACCGAAGGTTGCTCCGCCATCCCACGAATACTGATACGGTGTTGCTCCGCCGTTTACACTTTCAACCTCTATCGTGGTCGACTGCCCGTCGCAGATGGCTGCGGGTGTTGCCAATATAACTTCCGGCAACTCATTGACGGTTATGGTAGCATAAACTCCAGAATCATCTCCGATTATAGGTAATTGCCATGGATCATCCAGTGCTGGTGCTATACCTATGTCAACCGCCTCGCAATTAGCATCGCTTAGGGCTATTATCGAATAGGTGGTTGTTTCGGATGGGGTTACAGTTATAGTCAAGGTAGAACCTGCATTGGTTACCTCGTACTCTGTAGTACCATCTGTCCACGTATAGTTGAATGGTTCCGTACCAGTAAATGTGAATGTTATCTCTATGCCTTCAGTGTTGTCTGCACAGACTGCCGTGCCACTGCCTGCTTCAGCATACGGACGTGGATAAGCGGTTACATTTTCTGTTAAAACAACTTCATCGGTACAAGTTACGGAATTTACAATATTGGTTGCCGTGACTGTCACGCTGTATTCACCGGAACTAGCAATAAAATTAGATGTTGCACTGCTACTATTTCCTGTTGACCATACATAGCTCAAGTTACCCACATTGTCGCCTTCGGAAACAACAGTGAGCCTTGTAGCGTTGTATGACATAGATGTGCTAGCACAGAATTCTGTTTCTCCATCAAGGCTAAGAGTTCCAACCGATGCCGTGTTGACTGTCACTGTTGCTGTTGCCTCTCCTCTGCAGCCGTTGGCATCGCGCACTATTACGCTGTAGCCTCCATCAGACGAAATGTTGCCGGTAGAGTATTCGTTTCCGAATGTTGCACCGTCATCCCACGAATATTCGTACGGTTCAACACCGCCAGTTACAGATGCCACTTCAACCGTTGTCGATTCTCCTGCACAAATGGTAATGTTATCGTTAACAAGCATGACCGTAGGATTCTCGTTGCTCTGTCGAATATCAACAAATTCTGTGTTGGCACAGCCATTTTCATCGGTTATAGTTACGGTGTATCTGTCAGGTGTTGACACTGTTATGGTTTGGCCAATTTCATGAGTTGACCATTCAAAAGTACCATCTCCAATTGCAGTAAGATCTATTTCCGAATCATAGCAAGTAAGAATATTGGTATCTGGATTCTTTACGATAGATACTGAAGGTACTACGGATTGGTCGTCAACCTCAATGGTCATTGTCATCGAACAGTCGTTTTCGTCGGTAACAGTTACTGTATAAGAACCAGCCATAAGACCTGAATATGTAGCATTATGATCCGTATCGCTCCATGCATACGACAGAACGCCTGTTCCGCCATCTGCGCTGACAGTTATAGAACCGAGTGTGGTACATATCTGTGGCGAAACGGTTTCTGGAATGATTAATATTGCAGGTGGCTCGCTGATTACAATTTCATCAGAAGCAGGACATCCGTTTGCATCTGTAACAGAAATGGAATATGTCACTCCTGCCAAAAGTCCGCTGGCCGTACCTCCTATACTGCTAGGAACGTTTTCGCTCCAGATATAAGTATATTCTTCTGTACCACCCGTAACATCTACGCTTGCGCTTGTGGTGCCACCGTTGCAAGAGATTTCTCCTGGAATGATAGATGCTTGCAGCTGTTCGGGCTGACTAATCTCTATTTCAGCAGTGACTGAGTAACCATGTCCATCAGTTACAACAACACTGTAGGTTCCTTCCGGTACTGGCGATGTCACATTTGTGTTGCCGGTAGCAGCATTTTCACTCCAAACGTAGGTATAAGGTTCTGTACCACCGCTAACAATCGCTGTTATTGTTGTTTCATCACCGAAGCAAAGCAAGGGGTTCAAGGTTGCTTCCAGACGAACTTCCAATACTTCGGGCTGTGTAATCTCTATGGTTATCGAAGCGGTACAGCCGTTAGCATCCTCAACTGTGATTGTATATGTATCAGCCGGAAGCCCTGTGAACAAGCCGTTGTCCTGCTGGTAATTAATTTCAGAACCGACGATGGTGTATTGATAGTCGGGTCTGCCGGATGCAATAACCTCTATCTGTCCGTCGGACAATCCATTGCCAGAAACGTTAATGTGGCTAGTATTGACTTCGTCTAGAGACAATGCATCTGGAACACTCAGCACAATGTCAACGGTGCTGCTGGTTCCGCACTGGTCGGTGACGGTGACTGTTACTGTCCTTTGGGCATCAATCTCCTCTCCTGCCGATAGGTTCTGCGTGATGGTAAGGGCAGCAGCATCCGTGCAGTTGTCGCTCGATATTGCACGAACTTCATCTGTAAAGTCAGGTACGACGAATATACAATCTGTAGATGTAAGGGTTCTGTCTAAATCTGCTGTACCTATCACTGGTGCTACATCATCAACTACTGTAATTTCCATCGGTATGGCATCTGCTGTACATCCATTTGCATCAAATACGTGCAGGTTAATGCTGTATGTCGCACCACAACTGGTTGTGCTTGCCTCAGGTGCTACAACTGAATTTGTAGTTGTTGTCGCATCGGTGGTTATGTCGCTTGTTTCGGCAAGCGTCAATCCTGCTGATGCACTCCATGTGTAGGTATAATCTGCTGTGCCTTCGATGGTAAGTTCTGCATCAAGGTCGATGACTGCTTCTGGACATACGGTTGTATTTTCCGTAGTTATGTCAACTTCCGGTTTCGGATTAACTGTCACTGATATGTTATCGGTTACAACATAGTCTGAACCTGTATTGCAGACGTCGGTTGTCAAGGTTGCCGTATAGGTGTATGTTCCTGCAGATGCGGGGGTGACTGTTATTTCATCCGTATTCGCTGGGTCGGGCAGCCCTGCGCCTGTGTCACTGCTCGTCCATGCAATTGTGTAGTTACTGCCTGCGTTGGTAACGGTTGCCGTCAGTGTTGCGTTGCCGCCGTCGCAGATTGGGGCGTCAGAGCTTGGCAACAGTTGCGGGGTGTCGCCGATGGTTACTGTATGTGATGTCTCTATAGTACATCCGTTTGCATCAGTAACGACTACATTATAGGTAAACGGCGTATTGTTGCCATCAAGTGGCGGCGTTGTTATGGTTTCGCCAGTTGTAGATAATGCATCGTCCCATACAAATTCGTACGGTCCTGTGCCGTCCGAACCGGAAGCTACTAGTGTCGCTGTCGTGTTGTTACAAACTTCCGTCGGTCCGCTGATTGATGCCGAAAGTGCTGCTGCCGGGCTTGTTATCGTCCAGCTTGTGCTGGTCGCGCAGCCGTGGGCATCGGTTACGGTTACTGTGTATGTGCCCGTACCGAGTCCGCTAAGGTTGCCGTTAGCATCGCAGGTCACGGCATTGTCGTCCGCATCCGTCCATGCGTAGGTGTAGTCCGGTGTGCCACCCTCAGCATGTATCTCTATCGTGCCATTGTCCTCACCGGAACAGCCGTTGTTGTAAGAAGTAATCTCAACAGACGGATATGTAAGTTCGTTGCCGATTGTTACTGGATAGGTCTCCGTACAGGTATGTGAGTTCTCCGTATAGGACACTTCTACGGTGTAGTCGCCAGACTCAAGTGCCGTGAAGACGGCTGATTCGTCAGACGCCACTGTCTGTGAAGGTTCGCTTGTACCTGCAAGGGCTACCGTGTACTCGCCTGTGCCCGGGCCGAAGCCGTCAACTGTGATTACACCGCTGTAGGGTGATACGCACATCACATTGGCGGTCGTAGCCGCTGCTGCGTGCGGCATTTCGTTAACGATGATTTCTATGCTTTCGGTAACAACATAGTCTGATCCTGTATTGCAGACGTCGGTTGTCAAGGTTGCCGTATAGGTGTATGTTCCTGCAGATGCGGGGGTGACTGTTATTTCATCCGTATTCGCTGGGTCGGGCAGCCCTGCGCCTGTGTCACTGCTCGTCCATGCAATTGTGTAGTTACTGCCTGCGTTGGTAACGGTTGCCGTCAGTGTTGCGTTGCCGCCGTCGCAGATTGGGGCGTCAGAGCTTGGCAACAGTTGCGGGGTGTCGCCGATAGTTACGGTATGTGATGTCTCTATTGTACATCCGTTTGCATCAGTAACGACTACATTATAGGTAAACGGCGTATTGTTGCCATCAAGTGTCGGCGTTGTTATGGTTTCGCCAGTTGTAGATAATGAATCGTCCCATACATATTCGTACGGACCTGTACCGTCCGAACCTGAAGCCACCAATGTCGCTGTCGTGTTGTTGCAAACTTCCGTTGGTCCGCTGATTGATGCCGAAAGCGCTGCTGCCGGACTTGTTATCGTCCAGCTTGTGCTGGTCACGCAGCCGTGTGCGTCGGTTACGGTTACTGTGTATGTACCCGTACCTAGTCCGCTCAGGTTGCCGTTAGCATCGCAGGTCACAGCATTGTCATCCGCATCCGTCCATGCGTAGGTGTAGTCCGGTGTGCCACCCTCAGCATGTATCTCTATCGTGCCGTTGTCCTCGCCGGAACAGCCGTTGTTATAAGAAGTAATCTCAACAGACGGATATGTAAGTTCGTTGCCGATTGTTACTGGATAGGTCACCGTACAGGTATGTGAGTTCTCCGTATAGGACACTTCTACGGTGTAGTCGCCAGACTCAAGTGCCGTGAAGACGGCTGATTCATCGGACGCCACTGTCTGTGAAGGTTCACTTGTACCTGCAAGGGATACCGTGTACTCGCCTGTGCCAGGGCCGAAGCCGTCAACTGTGATTACACCGCTGTAGGGCGATACGCACATTACATTGGCGGTCGTAACCGCTGTTGCGTGCGGCATTTTGTTGACGATGATTTCTACCGAACCAGTAAGGTCGCTACTTATTGACGTACAGTTGTTGTCGCTGAGTGCGGTAAGTGTATAAGTTGTTGTTGCAGTCGGTGTTACGGTTATCGTTACGCTGCTGCCGTTATCTAGTGTCTCGTCATGACTGTCGGTGCCGTCATACCATGTATAGTGGTAAGGCGCTTCTCCTGTGAACGTGATGGTGAATGATGCGGGCTCGCCGTTGCATATTGCTTCACCACCAGATATTTCAGCTGTCGGGCGCTCATTGATACTTATTGTCTCCGTCGCCGAACCAGTACAACCATTCTCGTCCTTGACTGTCAACGTTACTGTCGTTGGTGTGGTAACATTGTATAACGAGTACTGGATTTCATCACCGTAGATACCACCGTTCCACGAATATTCGTAGTTGGGGACTCCGCCTGTCACAGAAGCCACTTCAACAGTAGTCGAGCCTCCAGCGCAGATGGTGATGTCATTTTCCACTAATGCTACGGTCGGATTCTCGTTGCTCTGGCGTATTGTTATAGAAGCGGTATTTGTACAGTTGTGAGCATCTGTTATAGTTACGGTATAAGTGCCAGGACTACTTATGGTCTGGTCGGCACCACTACCAAGTCCGTCCGACCATGTGAAGTCACCGTCGCCTTCCGCCGAGAGAGAGATTCCAGTTACATCGCAGGTAAGAAGTTCTGTACCAGTGTTATTGGTAATGGAAACGGGGATTAGATCTGGGTTGGATATCGTTTTCGTTGCCGTCGTTTCACAACCATTTTGGTCTCTTACGATTACTGTATATGTCCCTGCCTCAACATTTTCAAGGTTCTGAGTATTTTCACCGCTCTCCCATTCATATGTATAGTCTAGACGACCTCCACTGACGGTATTAATTATGTTTGTCGTACCATCATGACATTGTATTGCATCTGCAGAAAGCAATGCTGTCAACGGTTCTGGAATTGTAAGTACAATATCCTTGTAACTGGACTTTTCGCACAAGTCAGTAACGGTTACCCTGACAGTAGTAGACTGTGCTGTTATTACTGTTCCCGCAACTGGACTCTGTGAAATTATAAGGTCAGCATTTGCTGTACAATTGTCAGAAGATATTGTACGGACTTCATCTGTAAGGTCGGGTACGATGAACTCACAGTTTGTCGAAGTAAGTTCGCGGTCAAGGTCGTCAGTACCGATTGTCGGTGCAGCCTGGTCGCCACCGCTTACGCTCATGGAATTAGTAACATCATTACAGCCGTCTGTGATTGTGTATGTCCTCGTTACTGTCCAGCCGCAGTTGCTTGTCGGATCTTCAGCGTCGCTGTGGCTGACAGAGATTGTGCCGCAGTTTGCGGTGTACATATCCGCTACATCATCATCCGAGAGAAGTTCGCTTATGTCGCGGTCGGCATAGCAGCTGTTCTGCCCAGAAATGTTTTCAGGCCAAGTTCCGCTGAACGATGGATCAATGTTACGCTCTATTGTATAGGTGTATGTCCAGTCGTGGGCATTGCCCTTGCAGTCGGTGAAGGTATACTTGTATACCACATCTCCGTTGCAGACTGGCATTTCAGTCGGATAGCCGGACTTCAATTCTCCTGTGAGTACATTTCCGCAGGCATCGGTAACTTCAGGCAATGTCGGTGCAGTAATTTCAGATGCACAGGCAACCGTACTGCTACCATCTGACGGCATGTCAAAGTCGTCGTATTCTATTGTGTAGGTGTATGTCCAGTCGTGACCGTTGCCTTCGCAATCGGTAAATGTGTACTTGTACACGACATCGCCTTCGCATGCCGGAACTTCTGTCGGATAGCCGCTCTTGAGTGTGCCTGTCAAAACATTTCCGCAAGCATCCGTAACTTCAGGCAATGTCGGTTCACTAATTTCCGATGCACATGCAACAGTACTGCTACCGTCGGACGGCATATCAAAGTCGTCGTATTCTATTGTATAGGTGTAGGTCCAGTCATGACCGTTGCCTTCACAGTCGGTATAGGTATATTTGTAAATTACATCGCCTTCGCATGACGGGGCTTCTGTCGGATAGCCGCTCTTGAGTACACCAGTCAAGGCATTACCGCAAGCATCTGTAACCTCAGGCAATGTCGGTTCACTAATTTCCGATGCACATGCTACGGTACTGCTACCGTCTACTGGCATATTGGCTGTGAAATCGTTGTGCTCTATCGTGTAGGTGTAGGTCCAGTCGTGGGCGTTGCCTTCACAGTCAGTAAAGGTATATTTGTAAATCACATCACCTTCACATGACGGAGTTTCTGTCGGATAGCCGCTCTTGAGAGTGCCTGTAAGGGTGTTGCCACAATTGTCGGTGACATCAGGCAATGTAGGTTCACTAATTTCAGATGCACAAGCAACTGTACTACTACCGTCGGACGGCATATCAAAGTCTTCTAATTCTATTGTGTATGTATATGTCCAGTCGTGGCCATTGCCTTCACAGTCAGTAAAGGTATATTTATAAATTACATCGCCTTCGCATGATGGGGCTTCTGTCGGATAGCCGCTCTTAAGTGCGCCTGTTAAAACATTTCCGCAGGCATCGGTAACTTCAGGCAATGTTGGTGCGCTAATTTCAGATGCACATGCTACAGTACTGCTACCATCTGACGGCATATCAAAGTCGTCGAATTCTATCGTGTAGGTGTAGGTCCAGTCGTGGGCGTTGCCTTCACAGTCGGTAAAGGTATATTTGTAAATTACATCGCCTTCGCAAGATGGAGCTTCTGTCGGATAGCCGCTCTTGAGTGTGCCTGTCAAAACATTTCCGCAAGCATCTGTAACTTCTGGCAATGTCGGTGCATTAATTTCCGATGCACATGCAACAGTACTGCTACCGTCGGACGGCATATCAAAGTCGTCGTATTCTATTGTATAGGTGTAGGTCCAGTCGTGGGCGTTGCCTTCACAATCTGTAAAGGTATATTTGTAAATTACATCGCCTTCGCATGACGGAGCTTCTGTCGGATAGCCGCTCTTGAGCACACCGGTCAAAGCATTGCCACAATTGTCGGTGACATCAGGCAATGTCGGTTCACTAATTTCCGATGCACAAGCAACTGTACTGCTACCGTCGGACGGCATATCAAAGTCGTCGTATTCTATTGTGTATGTGTATGTCCAATCGTGGCTGTTGCCTTCACAATCGGTAAAGGTATATTTGTAAATTACATCGCCTTCGCAAGATGATGGGGCTTCTGTCGGATAGCCGCTCTTGAGTACGCCTGTCAAAACATTTCCACAAGCATCCGTAACTTCTGGCAATGTCGGAGCAGTGATTTCAGATGCACAAGCAACTGTACTGCTGCCATCTACTGGCATATTGGCTGTGAAATCGTTGTGCTCTATCGTGTAGGTATAGGTCCAGTCGTGATTATTGCCTTCGCAGTCCGTGAAGGTGTACTTATACACGACATCACCTCCGCATGATGGAACTTCTGTCGGATAGCCGCTCTTGAGTGTGCCTGTCAAAGCATTTCCGCAAGCATCCGTAACCTCTGGCAATGTAGGTTCACTAATTTCCGATGCGCAAGCAACTGTACTGCTGCCGTCGGACGGCATATCGAAGTCGTTGCGTTCTATTGTGTAGGTATATGTCCAGTCGTGACCGTTGCCTTCACAGTCAGTAAAGGTATATTTGTAAATCACATCACCTTCGCAAGATGGGGCTTCTGTCGGATAGCCGCTCTTAAGTACGCCGGTCAAGACATTGCCACAATTGTCGGTGACATCAGGCAATGTCGGTTCACTAATTTCCGATGCACATGCTACAGTACTGCTACCATCGGATGGCATATCAAAGTCGTCGTATTCTATCGTGTAGGTGTAGGTCCAGTCGTGACCGTTGCCTTCACAATCAGTAAAGGTATATTTGTAAATTACATCGCCTTCGCATGATGGAGCTTCTGTCGGATAGCCGCTCTTAAGTGTACCTGTCAAAACATTTCCGCAAGCATCGGTAACTTCCGGCAATGTCGGTGCGGTGATTTCAGATGCACAAGCAACAGTACTGCTGCCGTCGGACGGCATATCAAAGTCGTCGAATTCTATTGTATAGGTGTAGGTCCAGTCGTGGGCGTTGCCTTCACAGTCAGTAAAGGTATATTTGTAAATAACATCGCCTTCGCATGACGGAGCTTCTGTCGGATAGCCACTCTTAAGTACGCCGGTCAAGGCATTGCCACAATTGTCGGTGACATCAGGCAATGTCGGTTCACTAATTTCCGATGCACATGCAACAGTACTGCTGCCGTCGGACGGCATATCAAAGTCATCGTATTCTATTGTATAGGTGTAGGTCCAATCGTGGCTGTTGCCTTCGCAATCGATGAAGGAATATTTGTATATTACATCGCCTTCGCAAGATGGGGCTTCTGTCGGATAGCCGCTCTTGAGTACGCCTGTCAAAACATTTCCGCAAGCATCCGTAACCTCTGGCAATGTCGGTTCACTAATTTCTGATGCACAGGCAACAGTACCGCTACCATCGGACGGCATCGTAAAGTCGTTGCGCTCTATCGTGTAGGTGTAAACCCAGTCATGGGCATTGCCTTCACAATCTGTGTATGTGAATGTGTAGATCCTTGTACCTTCACAATCATCGTAGGTGCCACCAACTACTGCATCGCTAGGTGTAATTGCGTTGCCACAATTGTCGTTAACTGTCGGCGGTGTCGGTTCGGTAGCCTGGGCTATACATGCGACCGTACTGCTGCCGTTTGCCGGCATATTGGCAGTGAAGTCGTTGCGCTCTATCGTGTAGGTATAGACCCAGTCGTGGGTGTTGCCTTCACAGTCGGTATATGTGAATGTGTATGTTCTTGTACCTTCACAATCGTCGTAGGTGCCACCAACTACTGCATCGCTAGGTGTAATTGCGTTGCCACAGTTGTCATTCACTGTAGGCGGTGTCGGTTCGGTAGCCTGCGCTATACATGCGACCGTACTGCTGCCGTTTGCCGGCATATTGGCTGTGAAGTCGTTGCGCTCTATCGTGTAGGTGTAGACCCAATCGTGGTGATTGCCCTCACAGTCGGTGTAAGTGAATGTATATGTTCTCGTACCTTCGCAGCCGTCATAGGTGCCACCCTGTACCGCTGCACTTGGTGTAATTGCGTTGTCGCAGTTGTCTGTAACTGTCGGTGGCGTAGGCTGAGTAGCCTGGGCAATACATGCGACCGTACTGCTACCATTTGCAGGTATATCAAAATCCTCATATTCTACCCTATATGTGAATGTCCAAGTCTTTGTATGACCTGCACAATCGGTATATGTATATACGTATGCCGCTGTACCTTCACAAGTAATACCGCTCAAATTCGGTGATGTTGTCAATGATGCAGAAGAAGAAATATCTCTTCCGCAAGCATCTGTAACTGTAGGCATAACACTTGGTGTCAGTGTATGTGGAGCCGCTATGTCGCCCACACATTCCACAGTCTTCGTATTGGTACCGCCTGAAATAGTTATGTTATTTCCAACGGAAGCGGATATACTAACAGATGGAGCATCGGCAGTACAATGGTGAGCATCTTCCACATGCAAATTTATCTGGTAAGTTCCGCTGCAAGCCGTTGGTATTGTTGCCGTACTTGTAACTGAGGTTGCGCTTACTGTAGCTGGATTTGAGGTAAATGTCACATCCGATGTAGTACTCCAAGTGTAGGTGTAATTTGCAGTACCGGCTGTTGTCAATCCTCCAGTAAGATTAACAGTAGAACCCGGACACGCATTCTCAGGAGCATCAATGTATGCGACGAGAGCTGGTGGCTGAGTTATCTCAACACTAGCCGTTGCAGAGCAACCAAGATTATCAGTGATAGTTACAGTATAGCTATCGGGAGAAAGACCAGTTGCTGTACTTGTATTACCAGAGTTTGTTATGTTTCCGCTTGCAACATTGCTGCTCCATGAGTAGGTGTATGGCGTTGTTGCATTTGTTGTAGTTGCTACAATTTGACCATTGTTAGCACCGTTACAAGAAACATTTGTTGGTGTAAGAGTTAAGGTTGGTTGACTGAAAGTTCCAGTTACCTCATCGTAGAAAGATCTGCCGCAATGCGTACTTGTAATTGTCCACCTGAAAGTTACAGAATGTGGCATATCGGAACCATTGTAGGTTACACCACTATTATATAAGGTATTGTCGGCAATTGTCGTGTTTGCTGCATCGGTAGCATTCGGGATTGTCCACTGACCGTTCCATTCCGAGCCGATTGTACTATTACCACGAAGAGTTGCATCCCTACCACAAACAGTAAAATCTGTACCTGCAAATACGGTCTGGTCATCATCATATACTTCAAGAGTATAAGCCTCATTTAGATCCCATTGGCAAGAACCAACCTGCACTGTTCCTATAGTAAGTATCGAGTTGTGCACAATAGTGTAGTCAACATTCTGGGCTACGCCAGCTGTTAAATTCAATGTCTGTGATGCACCACTGTTAATTGTATTTATATTATAGGTAATAGTTGTATTAACATCCGAAGTAATTGTAAAGTGGGTTGCCTCGTTTGCACATACAGGCGTTGTAGTTATAGTCAGATTCGGTATAGGATTTACGGTTATGTGTGCCACATCGGCTTCCATACCACAATCAGTAGCAACATACACCGAGTAATCGCCTGCCATACTTGCTGTAGCATTTGAAATAGTGTAAGTATTTGAGTTTGCACCAGTTATAAGTTCACCATCGCGTACCCACTGGTATATTGGATGACAAAGTAGGCTCTCGTCAACCGAAATGCTCATAGTATAGTCCTCGCCTTCACATATTTCGTGATCGGAAAGCTGGTTGATTTCGGGCGGAACAGGCATAAGAACCACCGTATCGCGCACTATCTTAATTATACCGCAACATCCCGTAGATATTTCGGCCCGCAGATAAGCGTACTGAATTGCACTTGATGTATTTTCGACATCAATTGACAGACAAGTGCGGTTTGTTAACGAAGCAATGGAAGCCACATCGTCCTCCGATGTTGTAAGCGACCAGTTGACCATAACAGGCGTATTGTTTGGAAGATTTTCGAGGCAATACTCGTAAACTCCTGCACAGCAAAGCGTATCTTCGCCGGCAACCACAACATTCGACACATCTGGCGCCGCCTGTATTATGTTTATGAATGAAGAATACCTATTGGCATCACCCGTACCAGTCTGCGGTGTCTTATAGCCAGCACTGCTGTACTCGAATACAGTAGAGCTATTGCCGCTTGCTGGACTTGCACCAGTGCCAAAAGTTGTATAAGTACCGCTACCCATCTGCATTTCCACATTTGCACAACTAGCTATAGGATAATCAGGCGTTCCTGCTATAATTGGAGTTTGACCAGAAAGGTTGTAATCGTAACCAGTAGTAGCGGATGATGTAAGACCTGATGCGCCAACTACTGCTATCTTATATGATACACCATTGGCGCCCTTACCACCAGAGCCACCACGACCACCAGAGCCACCAGAACCGCCAGCACCACCTGAGCCGCCTTTAGCAGTTCCAACAAAAGACCCAAAACCAAGTCCCCCGGTTACAGTCCTTGATGCTCCTGCATAACCAGAACTTCCAGAACTACCGGAACCGCCAGCGCCACCAGAACCACCGGAACCACCAGTACCTGCAGTACCTGATACAATATATGAATCAACTATTGTTGATATTGATGTGTTATATAGATAAAGTCCAAACGATGAACCACCGCCATAGCCACCATTTCCGCCATGACCGCCACCGCCACCATTTCCGCCGCGGCCACCACTGCCACCAGATGCACTAGCCCAACTTCCTGAACATTTTGAACCAGCACCGCCGCCGCCGCCGCCGCCGCCACCACCAGTACCGCTACTTCCATTTGTACCGGCCGTTCCCGACGAAGAAACAAAAAATTCTGAATAATTTGCAGTTGATGTTGATATAGAAGCATTAGTTCCTGACGTACCGTTTGAACCAGCAGACCCATTTGTACCAGAACCACCATTTCCTGCTGAAGCAGTGCCACAACCGGTTTCAGTATCACTTGAACCACCAGATCCACCAGAACCACCATTATAAACTGATGCCCCAACAGAACCATTTGTTGGACTACTACCACCAGATCCGCCTGAGCCACCTGAACCACCAGCTATACCTCCACCATTAGCACCAGCTGCCCCATCTTCACCTTTTTTACCTGCAGTAGCCTTTCCTGGTTTCAACTGACACCGTGTAATATTATAGTTTGAACAATGATTCATGTGTATTGCGTAAGTAGATGTACCATAATTCGAATTCATTACCACAGCTTCTGCCGAAGGTGTAAGATTTGGTGTAAATGTATATTTCAAACCAGACAAAGGCTTATGAGAAGAACTAAAAGTATTACCAATCTCGGCAGTCTGCGTAGTAGGAGTTGTCCAACTTGTATTTGCATTGACATAAATTGTACTTCCTGCCTGATAATCCTTTATACCCACACGCGGAGTGTATGACGAAGCATCACATGGATTTATATTCTGATAAATAATATCTACGACATTTGAAGTTTCGTGCAGCTTAATCTGGAAAGTCTCATTGTATGAAGTTGTTCGGCACGAAGAATTATACTGCGCCACCTGATACCATTCCACTGTTAATATTCGGTTTGGCGCAGTTCCCTCGACCTTGTATTTTATATTAGTACCGTAACCATTGCGCGGGTATATATCGTGCAACAATGCCATAATTGAACTTGCGTATGGAGAACTTGCATAAGCACTAGCATCTGTGCCAAACGCCACATAACCGTTTGAAGATATATAAAGATTGCTACCTGTAAAATAAGTAGTTCCGCACAATGTAAAATCAAAAGGCATATATATTGAGAAACGTGTATCATCATCAAAAGAACCAGGACTTATTCCTCCATTTGAATATATTGATGAATATGTATTACCTGTTGTTGCTGAAAAATTCCATCCACTACAACTATACATTACGGACACTTGGGAACCTGCTGGCAAATTCTGTGCATCTTCTGTTTCAACTGTAATATCCTGTAAAGAAAAATTACTTATGTTTTCGGCTTCTATAGCTACCAATCGTGGAGAACTGACAGTACCTAGCGTATAAGTATTTGTCCTTCGTATTGTAGTAGCACCTGCATCCGACTTCTTTTGCATAAAATCATTGAAATAACCTCCTTCAAGAGTAACATTGCTCACAAGTTCTATAGGATAGTCGGTAGTATATAAACCCTCCTCCATACGAATTGTCGCGCCCGAACATTCGGCAAGGTTAAGAGCAGTAAGCAAGTCAGTAGGCTCGTATGCAGTAAGTCCACTACCACCTCCAGCCACACTGACATATAGCACATTACATTCTCCAATATTTGAACTATTTACAACATTTACCACCGAAGGATTGGAAACAGCGGTACAACCATAGGAATTTGTTACTGTAAGAGTGTAAGTTGTTGTTGTCGTCGGGCTTACACCAATATCATCAACATTTGCACCTGTACTCCATGCAAAAGCACAACCGTCGCAATTCTGCACTTCGGAAGTAAGCTCAACTGAGTTTCCTGTACACATACGCGCCTCAACTGGTGAAATACTTACCGATGGTGTTGGATTTACCGTAATGCGGATGTTGTCATACGAGTAGCAAGTATTTGTAACGCTATGGCCTAAGTTAGGATCGTTTACTGTTGTAGTATTTGTCAATGTTACATAATGGGTAGATGATGCACCAGGAGTTATGGTAGTAGAAGAACCAGTGCCCGAAGCCCATTGGTAGCCTGTGATATTTGTGCCCGAAGCATTAAGAGTTACCTGCGTACCAGCACATACAGTACTCGATGGCGAAGCCGTGATGCCACCCGAAGGTCTAGGTGTTACAATAGCGTATGTAAGGAACCTGTTTGTTCGCAAGTTAGTGGAAATATCCATTGCATACCATCCCGTCATGGCAGGAGTTGCATTTGTTCTTGAAAGTGTAGTTCCAGTTCCAAGCAAAGTTCCGCTTCCTACAGTTTCGTTGCGAGTTGCACCGAGATAATACCACTGATAGCTTACTGCATTGTTTACAGTGCTACATGAAAGCCTCAGAGTAGAACCTTCGCAGACCGGGCTATTGGAAGTAAGGTTTGCAATGATGTTGCAGTCGGTTGTTGCCACCGAACCAGACATCCAGCTTGGGTGCTGAGCTACAAAAGTTATGTTACCCTCAGCCTGCGAATAGTTTGTAATCAAGAAGATATACCACTTGCCAACTTGAGCATTAGGGATGTAGCACCATTCTGTAGCAGCAGGGTCGTAACTACAGTCAACCATATTTCCTGTCGGGTAGCCACCCATATTTCCAGAGTGGTTGCCGTTGTCGGGACGATGGTTGCCATTGCCGTTGTCGTTGACATTAAGAAGGCTAATGTTGTCGCAATATGTATCAAGCAATTCTTCCTTTGTGCTTGCCGTGAAGGGACCCCAGCATATAAAGTCTATATCTTGACCATTGCTATGCTCCATGTAAATAAGAAGATTTCCGGGATTGTCGATTCTCATAACGAACCATGCTGGAGAAGGTGTTGTATATAGACAACCAACATTATTGCCATTGTTTCCGAATTCGGTTGCACCAGTACTTGTGGTAGCCGCAGGATAAGTATATGCATCGTTGTCGGTACAGAAAGAAATTGCATTGCTACAAAGCGAAGAACTTCCTGCCTTGAACATATTGGGAACGGTATATTTTGCATCAAGTCCCGAATATTTCAGGTTGGAGTACTCGTCAAGTTCCGCCGTAGTCATTTCGGAAATGCGCATTCGTCGTAACTCCTGAAGTCGCATATACGCTGCGCTGTCGCTTGGTGAATCAAATTTAATCGAACAATAATCCTGTGAGTAGGCTGCTATCCCAATTCCAGCAACCAACCAAAGTGATAATAACAATTTTACAAAGTTCTTCATAAGAATCTATGTTATATTTTCTTAACAATCAATCAAAACCGCTCTTAATGCATCAACATAAAATATTGTATATCAATACAATAAAAGCCTAATATACCAATTTTACACAAAATGCAAAAATAGAAAATTCTTCTAAATTTTACAATAGGTTTTTTTGAGAAAAAATTTCGACGTTTTTTGCATGGTGCTATAACACAATACAACAAATAACGGAAGAATAAAGCAGAATTGTATTGAGGATTATATTTGGAAATGAAATGCGCGTTGAATTTGCAGAAACGTGGCTACGCCGTTTCTGGTTTCAGGGTTCAAGTTTCATGTTGACAGAATGGCTAAAGCCGTTTCTGGGTTTCTCGCTTCGCTGTTTCAAGTTTCTGTGCCTGCGGCGTTTGAAGGTTTCTGGTTTCAGGTTCAAAGTATTCTAACGGTCTTGCAGACTGCTAGACAGGTCTTCTGCTAGACTTTTTGCCTCCTCTTCTTCAAGCCTTTTAGCCCTATAATGTAATTCTAAAATCGTAATTCGTACTTCGTAAATTATATTTATTTTTGCAAAAATTTTCAGAAAGATGTCAAAGAAAGAATACGCACCGCTTCTACCGATAGAACTGCGGAACAAGATAAAGGAATACAGGGCAAAGGGATACAAGATTCCGCCACTGAAAATCATTCGTAGCGAGGAACAAATAGCAGGAATCCGCGAAAGTGCAAAGATAAACACTGCCCTGCTCGACTACATTTCGGAAAATATCTGTGAGGGCATAACAACCCAGGATGTTGACGATATGGTTTATGAATTCACCACCTCGCACGGTGCAATCCCAGCCCCGCTCCACTACGAAGGCTTTCCAAAAAGCTGCTGCGTGTCGCGCAACGAAATCGTCTGCCACGGAATCCCGAGCAAGAAGGAATTCCTTCGCAATGGCGATATAGTAAACGTTGACGTATCAACAATTTACAACCGTTATTTCTCCGATGCATCACGAATGTTCATGATTGGCGATGTGAGCGAGGAGTGCAAACGACTTGTCAAGGTGACAAAAGAATGCCTCGAAATTGGTATCGCTACCGCACAGCCGTGGGCACGTATGGGAGATGTTGGCGCAGCAATACAGGAACATGCCGAAAAGAACGGATATTCTGTCGTACGCGAACTTTGCGGACACGGTTGCGGAGTAAAATTCCACGAACCGCCAGAGGTATTGCACTACGGCAAACGTGGAACCGAGGAACTTATCATCCCCGGCATGACTTTCACCATCGAACCGATGATTAACATGGGCAAGAAGGAAATCTTCATCGAGGAAAACGACTGGACCGTCGTTGCCAAGGACCTCAAACCCTCGGCACAATGGGAACACCAGATACTTATCACAGAAACTGGAAATGAAATTTTGACGTATTAACTTAATACATGCAAAAATGAAAAACTCATACATCATAACATTAGCAATGCTTCTTATCCCATGGTTTTCTTTTGCACAAAGCAACAATCCGCAGGACATTTTTAATACAAGAATAAAAACATCGGCTCAAAACGCTAATTTATTGGACATTTCTCCTGACAACAAGTATATTATATACACAGAAGAAACAAAGTCTGATATTAGCAACAACACACATTTGGAAGAAGGAATGATGCCTCAAAATACACTTATGCTATATGACTGCGTTACAAATAAAAAAACAATAATTGCAACGTCAGATGATCCATTTGAAATTGAAGGATTTGGAAAAGCCAATTATGTTAATGTATCAGAGGCCAAATACTTCAAAGGTAAGGTAATCTTTGTCAATCCAGCATGGGTGACATGCGATGCTATAATGATATATGACATAGCAACGCAAGCCATCAAATTATTATACCATGGCTATGGTTTTTCAATTACATCAACCGGATACATAAATATTGTATCAACAACAGTTCTTGAAGATAGAGGTCGCGTTGGATACGAAATCGACTTCGATATTGATGGCAATATAATTCGCAAAAGCGATTACTACGACTTTTAAATGCAATCCGTAGCGCATGATTTTTTGCTGACGGTTGCGGCACAATGAAAACACCAGATACTGATTACTAAAACTGGAAATGAAATTTTGACGTATTAGGCGAAAAGGCTTGAAGGCTAACAGGCTTCAAGCCGGTTTTAGGGCTTTTAGCCTTCTCTTCTTTCTGCCTTTTTAGCCCTAGAACTGGAAATATATGAATGGCTGCATATCGGCACAAATAGACTGATAAACAACAAAGGCAACCAACAGAACTACTATTGCCTGAACCCAATGCGGAGAAGCAATGAACTTATCACGCAACGAATCCTTGATACTTCCGCTTAGCCAATGCGTCAGGAAGCCAAATGCCATAATTATAAATACTTTTTTGTAAGCAACTATCACATCTAAAGCATTCTGGAATGGGTTCGAGAAAACATTCTGGAACATGGTAATTGCCGTATCTGTATCCTGCGAACGGAAGAATACCCACGTAACTGTAATGAAAAGGAATGTCATCAATATTCTGACAAAATCCATAAACTTACCTTTGATTTTCGCCAAAGGACTGATTTTCTGCCAGTACTTGTCGAAAATCAAGCCCACACCGTTAAGTCCTCCCCATACAAGAAAATTCCAGCTTGACCCATGCCACATACCACCGAGAAGCATGGTTATCAATCTGTTGATATTCGAGTTGATTCCATTTGCCACAGAGGGAACAAACATTATCAGCAGGAACAGCACCATTGCCAAAGACAAAACTACAGCCGTAACAATCCAGCTTGAAGCCATGAGAATGATTACTAACAAAATAAAGCCAAAATTCAAATAGGTTCCGATTGTTGCCTTGCGGTTTCCTCCGAGCGGAATATAGAGGTAATCCTTGAGCCATGATGACAGCGAAATATGCCAGCGTGTCCAAAATTCGGAACAGTTTTTCGACTTGTACGGTGAGTCGAAGTTCTTGCTTAGGCGGAAGCCCATCAGCAAGGCAACTCCTATGGCAATGTCGGTGTAGCCCGAAAAGTCGCAGTAAAGCTGCAACGAATATCCAAACATTGCCATCAGCGACTCAAAGCCAGTGTACATATCGGGATTGGTAAAAATGCGATCAATAAAGTTGACGGCTATATAGTCACCAATCACAATCTTCTTTATCAAGCCCTTGAGAATCATAAACACAGCCATGCCAAATTCGTAGCGAGTAAGCGAATATTTCTGGTATATCTGCGGCACAAACTCCGAAGCACGGACAATAGGACCAGCAACGAGCTGAGGGAAGAACGACACATAAAATCCAAAGTCTATGATATTTTTTACTGGCTCAAGTTTCCGTCGATAAATATCAATGGTATATGACATTGTCTGGAATGTAAAGAACGATATTCCTACCGGCAGGAATATCTTCGACAGATTGAAACTTGTTCCAAAAAACATATTGGACAGTTCAGCAAGATAGTTTGTTGCAACTATATGTGTACCAAACATTGAATTGAAAGCATCTACGAAAAAGAAGGTGTACTTAAAATACGAAAGGATAAACAGGTTTACAAACACACTAATTACCAAATACGTAGTTCGTTTCCTATCCTTATCTGTCTTATGTATTGCATTGCCGATGAAATAATTTATAATTATGTTGACCACCAGCAAAATGAAGAAAAATCCACTTGACTTATAATAGAAGAAAAGGCTTACTATAAATAGATACAAAGACCGCAGTTTTGGCCTATTATAAATAAATGAATATCCGAATAGAACCACCGCAAAGAATAACCAGAAGAACATCTTCGTGAATATCAGCGGAGATTTTTCATGGTATAGAAATATGTCTTGTAAAAACTCAATCACATCCATTTTTTTGAGGGTGCAAAATTAATATTTTAAGATATTCGAAGCAAAGGATTCCTCTTTGATTTTTCATAGCAAAAAATGGTTGTCTCCCCATTGCGCTACAACATATAACAAACACGTTATCAACAAATTACACATTATAGAAATCTTGCTTTGAATATACTAACCTCTACTCTTCAGCGGCAATACGCTTCAAATGGACTTCGTATTCGCGAAGTATTGCTCCGAAAAGCAAATCGCCTTCAAGATTATAGCCTTCGCTTGTAAAATGAATCTTGTCGTTTTGGGCAAAACCATTCTTCAGCCAAGTATATATAGATTTACTCCCACCCATAACTGCATAAAGATTCCACATGGAGGCATGGTAACTGGAACATAGCTGCCTCATTGCATCTACAACCAAAGGCTGGTTGGAATTGTGCACCCCCTTATAACTGCAAAAGTCGTTGTTGCTCACAAATATTATCGCACAATCGGGATTCACGGCAAGTATAGCATCTACAATTTTTCTATAGTTCTGCACAAACCTGTCTTTTGCGAAGTTTTTTCCCGAAGCATCGTTCACACCAAGTGCAATTATTGCAAGATCAGGGTTCACGGCATCCAACTGCTTGAGCAACAACTTCTCCTTCACATAAGATTCAGTTGCAGCGCCATTTGTTCCAATGTTTACAAACCTGACATTAGGAAGCGTATCCTCCACAAGAACTCCATGCACGTGCATCGACGCGCCATTACGGTAATCTACGTTTCGCACAAACTTAAACACCAATGAATCCATCGAATTTGAATAAACAAATTCAGTATATCCGTTAGTGAAATCCGTTGTGCAATCAACAAGCATGGAGTCTGCATTGGTGTATATATTGTAGCAAGTATCATCAATATTATGTATCAGCTTCACTTTGGTAAAATCATGCTTTTCCTTCATCGATCGCTTTGGAAAAGTAAAGGTTATGTCGGCAATGCTGTCCTTAGTAAAAACCACCATTCCAGAAAGGCCAATCGGAGTGCCGGTCACATTTTTTATAATTCTCTCAAACTCCCAGTTGCCAGAATTTTTCGACACAAAATAATACGGATGATTATTCTTGGGAGCAACCGACAATGGCGCAAGCAAGCCAAAGTCCCCTTGCGAATCGTGACAAAGGCTCTCAAAATGCCGCCTCAAGCACCAGGAAACCACACCTGCCTGAATGTGGGAATCTCCAAGATGAAGCACCGTAAATCCCTCATCGCCGTCAAAATAGAAACGGTCAAGTTTATTAAAGAAAGTCTCAAGATTAGGATTGCCCGAAGGTGTGTAGAGTGCCGAAGAATCATAGCACACAAAATCGTACTTCCTTTCCGCGTATGGATACGACAACGACTGTGCAAAGCTAATAATCGAAACGGCTATTAGCATAAGCGTCATGAACATCTTTTCCGTGCACCTTTTTAACTTCATTTCCTACTTTTTCCTCTGCAAATAATTCGTATACTCTACTATTATTGCATTATATAGCATTTGAGCCATTATTTTTGCGCCCGAAGGAGTAAAATGCGTATAGTCTGGTGCAGCCAATGGAGGATCGGCTTCTACCCAACCCAACATAGAATTGTAACCACCCATTGCACTGTATATATCCCAAAAAGCACAATCGTTACGTTTTGCAGCTTCCCTAAGCTGGCTTACAATGGATTCAAGCATAGGATAGGTTTCATAATGATCCTTTACCTTTGTAGCCATGTCGTTAGGGCCAATTACCAGTATTGATGCATTGGGGCACATCGCCCTTATTTTCCGTACCTGCGACATATACAAATTTACAAAATACGTTGCTGCCTCTTCAGTTTTTGTGTTTGGAACAGCATTAGCGCCAAACTGCAATATAAACAAGTCGGCACCAAGCTTTGCATACGACGACGACAACAAGGAACGGTCGGTATTAGAAAATACTTCTCCGCTACATCCTCGCATCGCTATATTGTCCACATATACACCCTTGTCATCCTCAAACGACACACAGTAGAAATCGGGACTGTCGAAGGACTCAAATTCAAATGTAATGTCGCTCAAATATTCCGACGACTTGTAAGCATATACGTTCAACCCTTCCGACATCGGCATACGCTCCTCGCTTAATACTGCACCTCCACTTTTTACTGTAATATTCACATCCTCGGCACAATTGCCATAATATATGTAAACATTCTTGAACTTCTGGGTATTTGAATACCCCGATGCCTTATAAAACTTTAGCCATGCCCTATATGGTTCATCAGGCCTAACCCACGTGGAATCGTGAATAGGAGCAAAACGATTAAATGCCATCATAGGACCATATTTTCTATGAGTGACTGCTGGATTCTTTTTCCCGAATCCAGCACAACGAATCCATCCTTCTGAAGCATCCTGTTTCATGCTGTATTGCGCATAAACAGCTACAGGCGAACACATACCCATACCAAAACCGCCAAAACGACCCTGCAACTTGTATCTTATATACGAAGAAATACGGTCACCTTCAAGCTGACTATCTCCATAATGCAACACTCTTATCTTTTCGTATTCAGCATGATTCGACAACTTACTAAAAAAGTGATCCAACGAAGAACGTGTACCATCAGGAAATTCAATCATCTGAACCGAAGCACTTAGGCTACTGATATCGTAATTGGAAGCACTATCTTTTATTTGCTTATCTGATTTTGGATCGGGCTGTTCTTTGTACTCGGGATTATCTTTAATTTTATTCAGGCTTTCCTCAACTTTTGCTAATTCCTTTTCTATTTGATCCTCCTTTGCATCCTGATCTGCATTCAAAGAATCAACATCAACAGAAAGGACTAAGTTATCTTTAGATGATAGGAAATCTTCAAACGTAGGACAATAAAGAACAAAATTTTCGCCTATCCGTATGCCATCCTTTGGAAACACAGCCATCACCACCGCAATGACCGCAAATATTACCAACATGAATATCAATGTATTCCTAACTTTCATCTTGAAAAAATTGAGACTACAAAGGTATTCGTTTTTTCATTATAAGCGAATATAAAATTTGATCGGCTCACTCTAAATTTTGACAAATAAAAAAGCCACGCAGAGGCGTAGCTTTTTTGTGTTTGTCAAATCTGAATTTCGATTAGTCCTTGTGGTTCGGACATCCTTCGTGATGGTGCTGGCAACCTTCATGGCCTTCGTGACCCTTGCAGCCCTCGTGATGATGACAACCTTCCGGCTTTTCTCCGTGGCACTTATGTCCGCATCCTGGATGAGGACCTTCGCCGCAGCATGGCATATTGTCGAACAACGCTTTCCTTTCATCAAGGCTCAGCTTATCCCAATTTGCCATCTTTGCTTCGAATTCAGCTTTCTTTTCAGCCATTTCTTCTTCCTTGGCACTCTTCTCAGCTACCATCTTGTCGAAGCATTCTTTGCGCTTGTTAAGAAGTTCTGCCTTCTTTTCGTCAGTCTGATTTGCCCAGTCTTCCCAAGCAGCCATATCAGCTTTCTGCTCTTCGGTCATTTCGTGATGGCACTTATGATCACCTTTGCAGCATTTGTGGTCACCATCTTTGCCAGAATCTTGTGCAGCTTGTTCGGTTTTCTGTTCTTCACCATCCTTAGCATCTTTCTTAGCTTCATTGTTGCAGCTTACTACAAGCATGAAGGCCGGAACTAATAGAAAAAACAATTTCTTCATATTCGTATTAATTTAAAGTTTAAAATCACGCAAAGGTAATTCTTTTTTTTATTTTATCCAGTATTTTCCTTAATTTTGCAAAAAATTTGAAGCTATGAGACTTGACGGACGACGCGAAAGCACAAATGTTGACGACAGACGAGGAAAGAAAGTTGGAGTAGGACTTGGCATCGGTGGAGCCATTATTGTAGGCATAATCGCGCTACTGCTCGGCAAAGACCCGTCAGAAGCAATACAGAACTTAAACATTGGCACCAAAAACGAATCGACATACAAGCCAACAGCCGAAGAAGAGGAACTGGCATCGTTCACAAAGAAAATCTTGGCAGGAACCGAAGATGTCTGGACTGCCGAATTCAGCAAGAGAGGCAAAAAGTATGTCGCACCGAAATTGGTACTGTTCACCAACTCGGTAAAATCGGGATGCGGAGGTGCGTCATCATCATCGGGACCGTTCTACTGCTCTGCCGACCAAACTGTTTACATCGACCTGTCGTTTTTCTCCACCATGAAACAGCAATTCGGCACGGCAGGAGATTTTGCCTACGCATACGTCATTGCCCACGAGGTCGGACACCATGTGCAGTACCTGTTAGGAACCCTAGGCGATGCCCACGAAAAGATGAACCGCGTCAGCAAGACCGAAAGCAACAAGATAAGCGTGCGACTTGAACTACAAGCCGATTTCTACGCAGGAGTGTGGGCAAATCGCGACAATGCAATGTTCAATTCGCTTGAGGATGGCGACATAGAGGAAGGTCTGGCTATTGCCGCCCGCATTGGCGACGACTACCTGCAAAAACGCGTAAAAGGATATACAGTACCAGAAACTTTCAACCACGGCACATCCGCACAACGCTCACGCTGGTTCAAGAAAGGTATTACCACAGGCAAAATGGAGGACGGCGATACCTTCTCCCCCGACTACAGCAAACTATAAAAACTCCAATAACGCAAGTTATATCAGACAATTTCAGATCGTATTTTCATAAAAAAACGAGGTATTTTTGATACCTTTTTAGAAATACATTCTACGCATCAAAATATAACATGTTGGTTTACATTAAAATACAAAGAAATAAACATTCGAATATCAAAAAAAACTGCTATCTGTTTTGTATAATACAAAAAGTATAGTATTTTTGCATAAAAATAATGCCCATGAAAAACCCGTTTGTACTATCACCGAAAGTTGACAAGAAACTATTTTGTGACCGCGAAAGCGAATTGCAAGATTTGCTTCGCATTGTCACCAACGGAGCCAACGCTACTCTGATTTCACCTCGAAGGATGGGAAAAACTGGTCTCATATACCGCCTTTTCGACGAAATCAAAGAACAGAAAATAGACATCGACACCTTCTATGTTGACATATACGCCACACAAAATACGGAAGATTTCGTTACCGTATTTGCAGAAGCAATATTCGAAGCTTACCAGAAAAAAACACCAGTGCTTAAGAAACTCCTTAAAGCAATCGGTGGCATGAAGCCAACACTTTCGTTCGACAAACTGACTGGCAGTCCTGAACTGTCGCTCACCTTCAACAACGACGACGAAAAGCTTACCACACTGAAAAACATATTCGATTTTCTAGAAAACCACGACAAGCCAGTCATCGTTGCCTTCGATGAATTTCAGCAAATACGTGAATACAAGGGCGTATATATGGAAGCAGTGCTGAGAACGCACATTCAAATGCTAAAAAATGTGAACTTCATATTTTGCGGCAGCCGCAGGCATATTATGATAGACATGTTCATAAACGCACGCAAACCATTCTACTGCAGTACAATGCCAGTAAACTTAGGCAAAATCGACGCCAATAAATACTCAGAATTTATAAATAGGTTGTTTACATCGAATGGCAAAACTATAGAACCAGAAGCCATAAATTTTATAATCGATTTTACTCGCTGCCACACATTCTACACACAATCGCTTTGTAACTTTATATTCCAAAATTCAAAACGACATATTACATTAACTGATGCCAGAAATTTAGCAGCACAGCTTCTGTCGCTCAACGAAACGATATTCCTGCAATACAGGTCACTTCTCACAACACAACAATGGAATTTCTTAAAGGCAATTGCTAAGGAAGGCTCAATTACACAGCCAATGTCAGGCAAATTTATATCAAAATACGCAATTGGAACAGCAGCAAATTCACAACGATTATTATCTTCTCTCATAGAAAAGGATTTGATATTAGACGAGATAAGTATCAATAAATCAGAATATTTCGTATATGATGTATTCTTTTCAAGATGGCTCGAAAATAACTAATTTCACTATCTATTTTGTATAATGCAAAATAGATAGTATTTATAGTATCATAAGTGACAAAAAAACACAATGCACAACATCAAAAACATAATCTTCGACCTTTGCGGACCGATAATTACAATCGATGTCAACCTCATCGACAAACGGCTGCACGAATTTGGCATAACCTGCAATCAGCCTTACCGCAAACTCTACGACCTCGCGCTCACAAAACGCTTCGAAGCAAACCAAATGACAACCACCGAATTCTGCGACGAATTCCGCAAAATACTACACACCAACATCTCCAACGAACAGATTTGCAATGCTTGGAACTCTCTGATTGTCGATTTCAAACGCGAACACCAACTGCTGTTTCCAAAGGTTCACAAACACTACCACACATTCGTCCTTAGCAACAGCGACGTGGTAAATGCCGAATATTTCACCCAATACCTCAACCAAAAGGCGGGATTCGACTTTGTCGGTCAAGGTTTCGACGAGTTTTTCTTTTCCTACAAAATTGGGGAACGCAAGCCAAGTCCAAAAATATTTCAGCACATACTCGACAAACATAACCTCATCGCCGCCGAAACTCTTTTCATCGACGACTGCAAAAAGCACTGCCTAGGAGCAAAGGAAGTAGGGCTTAACACAATCTGGCTAAGAAAGCCAACCGACATTTGCGAACTATTCAACAACGATGGAACGATAAAACTTTAACACGATGGAAAAAAGTATATATCTTGCAGCAGGATGTTTCTGGGGCGCAGAACATTACCTCAAGCAAATCGAAGGCATAACATTCACTCAGGTCGGATTCGCCAACGGCAACACCGAAAATCCCACCTACGAGCAGGTTTATACCGACCTCACTGGTTATGCAGAAACCGTACTTGTAAAATACGATTCACACATAATCCCTTTGCGGACAATTCTACGCTTGTACTTCAAGGCCATCGACCCGACAAGTCTCAACCGTCAGGGAGCCGACTTCGGCACACGCTACCGCACTGGGATATATTACACCGACAAGTCAGACTTGCCGATAATCCAAGAAATTATGGCATTGGAAGCAAAAAAATACAACTCACCTTTGCAAGTAGAAGTCTCCCCTCTGAAAAATTTCTATTCTGCAGAAGAATATCATCAGGATTATCTTGACAAGAACCCCAACGGCTACTGCCATCTGCCTATTGAACTTTTTGCATACGCGAAGAATTACAAGCCAGTTACTGTTAGGATTCGCGAAAGTCTGTTCGCCAATCGTGACTTGGGGTACCGCGATTTTCACTCCAAACTAATGCCAACAATCGACATTGAACGTATAATTGGCGTGCGCACTCCACAACTACGCAAAATTGCAAAGGAATTTGCCAAAGATGCCGAAATAGACGATTTTCTGTCGAGCCTCCCACACCAGTACTACGACGAGAACAACATGCATGGCTTCATCATTTCAGAAATCAAGGACTACAAACACAGCATATCCGAAATAAATAGGCTTCTACCCTACGTCGACAACTGGGCAACCTGCGACCTCATTAGACCAAAGTCATTCAACAAAAACCACTCGCAACTGATAAAAGACATCCGTCGCTGGATGATGTCAAGAAATACATACACCATCCGCTTCGGCATCGAAATGCTTATGACACACTTTCTTGACGACGATTTTCATCCAGAATACCTAGGATGGGTTGCCAACATCCACAACGACGAATACTATGTGAAAATGATGGTCGCATGGTACTTTGCAACCGCACTCGCCAAACAGTACCAAGCCGCACTGCCAATAATAGAGCATAAACATCTCGAAAAATGGACACACAACAAGTCCATCCAGAAAGCAGTTGAAAGCTATAGAATTACCATAGAACAAAAGGATTACCTGAAAAAATTAAGAATTAAGTAGAATCTTAATTTTTTTGTCCAACAGATTCATTAATGATGTATTTTTGTAAAAAAAAATGGCTACGATTCTTAACATTGAAACTTCAACAGACTATTGTTCTGTTTCAATAACCAAAGATGGCAAATGTGAACATCTGCGCATAAACCATCCCGACAGCACACGCAAGGCTGCGCATTCCGAACTTCTCGCTGTATTTGTAAAGGAAGTCATCGAAGAAGCATCTATAAAAGTTTCCGACCTCGACGCTATTGCATTGAGCGGAGGTCCCGGCTCTTATACTGGGTTACGCATTGGCACCAGCGTCAGCAAAGGATTATGCTTCGGAGGCGATCTCCCACTGATTTCCATAAACACCCTCGCAATTATTGCTGCAATGGCACAAACCAAGTTTCGCGGACAATATGATTTCTTGGTTCCAATGATTGACGCACGGAGAATGGAAGTATATACTGCTATTTTTACACCTAACCTCGATTTGACTGCCGACGTTGAAGCCAAAGTAATCACTCCCGATTCATTTTCCGAGTTCAAAGGCAAAAAACTTATTTTCTGTGGCAACGGAGCCCCAAAATGCAGTGAGGTACTAGGAAACAGCGACTTCATCTTTATTGACGACATATATCCATCGGCAGAATTTATGGGAGAACTTGCCGAAAACGCATTTAAAAATAATAAATTCGTAGACCTTGTTTACTACGAGCCATTCTACTTGAAAGAATTCATAGCTACAACATCAAAGAAATCATTGTTTTAACAAATTTGACAATCATGCCGTACAGAGCCCCCAAAAACTACAAGCGAACAGAAAAACCTAAGGTCACCAACCTAGAAATCACCGAACCCGACGAGCTTATAAATTTTCTAATGAAAAAGTTCCCGGAAAGAAGTCACAACAAGATAAAATCGTGGCTTAGGAACAAAACCGTAGAACTTAACGGTGCAGTAGTAACACTTTATAACCAAAAGCTTATTCCAGGCGATAAAATATCGATACATTGGAAGCGAATATCGTCGGGACGCGACCTTAAAGGTATTACAATAGTGTACGAGGACAGCGATCTAATTGTGATAAACAAACCGGCCGGAATGCTGTCAGTAGCAACAGCAAATAGCAGGGATACGGCATACAGCATTCTCAGTGCCCATATTAAAGCACAGGATCCACACAACCGTATCTTCATAGTTCATCGCCTCGACCGTGAGACGTCAGGACTTATGATGTTCGCCAAGAGCGAAGAAGTTCAGGCGCTGTTGCAGGAAGACTGGAAAACAAACATATACGACCGCCGATATATTGCTGTCACATACGGAGAAGAACCCATAGGAGAAGGTACTTACGAGTCGTACCTAGCACAAAACAAAGCATACGTAGTGTATTCCACTCGCGACCACGAAAACGGACAGCTTGCTATAACCCACTACAAAACGCTTAAGACAAAAGGCAAATTCTCCCTTATGGAAATAAAACTCGAGACGGGCAGGAAAAACCAGATACGCGTACACATGAGCGATCTCGGACAGCCAATAGTTGGGGACAAAAAATACGGATCGCATGAAAACCCATTCAACAGAATAGGTCTTCATGCTTGGATTTTAGGATTTACACACCCAAGAACTCATGAGAAAATGCATTTCGAAAGCAACATTCCCAACGAGTTCCTAAAGATTTTCGAATAAGCTTATATCGCTACCACTTCCTTCACCTGCGGAACATCGGTTTTCAACTTATCCTCGACACCGAGTTTCAAGGTCTGGATACGATATGGACACGAACCGCAAGCACCCTGCAATCTTACCTTTACAGTAAAATCGGGAGTTACCTCGATAAGTTCAATGTCGCCACCGTCTTGCTGCAGGAAAGGCTTTATTTCGTCAATAGACGCTTGGATTTTCTTTACAATTTCTTCCATATTGAATAAAATTACTTTGTTTCAACCATTTTTGTCGGAGGCAAGGTAGCATTGCGCTTTTCAACTGCCTTTACCAGATTCTCTGCAAGTTGGGCGAACATCTTTCCAACTATGCTTGCAAATTCCATCGAAGCTGGCATTCCCTTGTCGCCGCTGTCGCAGATTGACTTCACGATTGGAATCTGTCCGAGCAATTCTGTATCCATAGCCTTTGCCAACTCGACACCACCATCCTTGCCAAACAGATAATACTTGTTGTCGGGCAGTTCGGCAGGTGTAAACCACGACATATTTTCAACAATACCCAAAATCGGCACATTAATGTCTTTGGTGCGGAACAACGAAACTGCCTTGCGGGCATCGGCTATTGCGACCTGCTGCGGAGTGCAAACCACCACAACACCAGTTACAGGCACCGTCTGAACCAAAGTCAGATGGATATCACCAGTTCCTGGAGGCATATCGAAAAGCAAATAGTCGAGTTCGCCCCACTTGGTGTTCTGAATGAACTGCCTCATCACGCCCGCTGCCATAGGCCCGCGCCAGATTGCTGCGCTTCCAGGTGCTACAAAGTAACCAACCGAAAGCAACTTTATTCCGTACTGCTCAATAGGCATAATGATTTCGCGACCTTCGCTGTCGGCTTCTGCCAAAGGCTGTGCATCTTCGGTGTTGAACATTTTCGGCACGCTCGGACCAAAAATGTCGGCATCAAGCAGACCAACCTTGTAACCCTTCTGTGCCAACGATATTGCAAGATTTACGGCAACAGTCGATTTGCCTACACCACCTTTGCCACCAGCAACAGCAACTATGTTCTTAACCTTGCCCACACCGCATTCTGTCGGCTTTGGCTTAGCCTCTTTCGGCTTTACCTTTGTGATTATATTTACAGCGACATCGCCAAATTGTGCTTCCAAAACATCCTTTGCATCACGCCTAACTGCCGACAAAAACGGGTCTGTAGCCTTCGGAAACAGCAAAGTGACATTTATCTCCTTGCCATTGGCTTCAATATCGCCTATCATTCCTTCCTCTTCGATAGAGCGGCCCGTTTCGGGATAACGGACTGCACCGAGGACTTCAATAATATCTTCTTTGTTCATTACGTTTGTTTTTAGGAATTGCAAAGATAAAACTTATTTACGATTTTGGATTTACGATTTACGAATTTTTAGGCTAACGCCGTTTCTAAGTTTCATGTGCTGCGCACGTTTCTATGGGCTATAGCCCGTTTCTCGCTTCGCTGTTTCTAAGTTTAAGGTTCAACGTTTAAAGTTTGTGGGCTGACAACTTTGCAGTCTTACGGACAGATAGACTGGCCTTCTGTTGGACAGGTCTTCTGCTAGACAATTAGCCTTCTCCTCTTTGAGCCTTTTTGCCCCCAATTCCGTTTCTAAGTTTCATGGGCTGACGCCCGTTTCTGGTTTCAAGTTTCAATGGCTGGCGCCGTTTTTGGTTTCAAGTTTCTATGGCTAACGCCGTTTCTATGTTTCTAAGTTTGGGGCTTACAGGCTCGAAGGCTCACAGGCTTAAAGCCGTTTTTTGACTTTTAGCCTTCTCTTCTTTGAGCCTTTTTTGCCCCAATTCCGTTTCTAAGTTTCTATGGCCAGCGATTGCTGCGATGCATTGAGACACCCACTGAGCGTTACTCGAAGGGTCCGCTAATATAATACATTGCGAACCTTTGTATCTTCCATTCGACAAGCTAAGTGAGCAAAATGCAATTAGCATAGAATATTAAGCCTATTTCACAAGCATAAATTATTTGAAAGCAACTTTAAACAAGAACCCATCTGAAAATTTACAGCAATAAATAGATAAAAATCAGCAATTTATAAAAATCATTTAAAATTCTCGTCATTCACAGACAACCATCTTCACAAAACTACGTTTTACAAGTACATTTAAAACACTTAAATAGATTAAAATGTATGGAGATGCCAAAAGCCAAATAAGTGGAGGCCTTGTTAATTTAATTAGTTATGAATAAAAAAATTACTTTATTGACGATTTGCATCATTTTACTATCAGCGATTGTGTCATTCTCGCAAACAATTGAACGTGTAGGTTTTTCATCTTCAACGAGTAACAATGAGAATTTCCAGATGCAAATAGGCACACAATTCAGTAAATCTATAAATAGTAACAGTGGCTTAATAACAATTTCTTCAGAATATGGAGAAGCAATTTTTTATGGAGGAGACTTGACAAGTGACAACCATTTTCGAATTGACGACGGCATATCAGTTTATCCAAATCCAACTAACTATGGGATAAACATTGTAATTGAAAATGCGGATCAATTAGATGGAGCAAAATTGGTAGAATTGTACGACATAAATGGACGTCTTTTGCTGTCGAAACCTATAGAAAAATCATCAAAAGAAATTCCATTAAACGTATCTGTATTGAAAGCAGGGACATATATCATACAAATAGGAAATACATCGACAAAAATCACAAAGAAATAGCGAAACAACTGATATTTACACAAAAGACATAAGAAATTTAGTAATAACTTCGTTAAAATTATAGGCAAGATGAAAAATATTTTAACAATTATCATTGCAATGTTGCTTGCTGTGGCAACATTTGCCCAAAGTGTACCACAGACAGTAAACTTTTCTGCCACTGTGCGCGATGCCAACAATGAACTTTTGGCAAATATACCTGTAAATGTAAAACTCACTTTCTATGAAGGCGGAGAAAATGGAACACCTGTTTACTGCGCCTTGTATCAAACAACCACCAATGATTTTGGTTTTATGTCGTTCCTACTTAATCGAGATGTATTGGCATTTGCTTGCAATGGTGCGCCAAATACTCCTTTCGAAGAAATTCCGTGGGAAAACGGAAACTTCTGGATGCAAGTGGAATATCAGACAGAGATAATGGGAGATTTTGTAAGTCTCGGCTATCTTGAACTCACAAGTGGATTTTATGCATTCTCATCAAACTATGCTCTTGTTGCACAAAAACTCGAAGGATTCGATATTGATGTGTCCAATGCACAGGACGGTGACATATTGGTATATAACGGTACTACCCGCAAATGGGAAGCTAGGCGTCCTGAAAGTATTGGCGATAACAACGACCAACAAGATACTACTCCGTATAGTCCGCCTACTGGTTTCAAAAATGGACGAGCATACGTTGACCTTGGCTTACCTTCAGGCACTGTATGGGCATATTGCAACATAGGAGCAAACTCTCCCACTGATGCTGGAGATTATTATGCTTGGGGGGAAACATCTCCTAAAGAAACTTACGGTTGGAGCAATTATCGTTATTGCAATGGCACCTATGAAAGTCTCACAAAGTACTGTACTGAATTAAGTTGGATGGAATTTGGAAACGATGGCTACACCGACACACTTACAACATTAGAAGCATCAGACGACGCTGCAACCGTCAATTGGGGAAGTGACTGGAGAATGCCTACTGAAGCAGAAATTAATGAATTGCGACTAAATTGTGAATGGGAACCTCTAGATGACGGAATAAACGTCATTGGATACATTATTACCGGTCCTAATGGAAATTCTATCGTCCTGCCATTTACTGGATATTACAAGAATAGCGAAATCATAGACGAGCAATATAGTGGTCACTTTTGGTCAAGTTCTCTTGACTCACAAATTCCGTACACATCTCGGTGTATCTATTTTCAAACAAGTTATATTCAGGGTATAAATACTGACTACCGTTGCTATGGACTCACAGTACGTCCAGTATGCAGTATTGATGAATAAAAACACATTGATTTTAACGGAAAGGAATGCTATTGTGGCATTTCTTTCTGTTTTATTGCATTATCTACCTATAGACTATAACAAGTTGATCTTCAAACACAAAAACATTCTCAACCAAAAAATTTCAGTTTTTTTCTCATCTTCATAATACAAATACAAAAAAAATGTAAATTTAACACCTCAAAAATTTACGATGATTTTTAATTTAATTAACTGAAATATAGTCTATTATAAAAGCAAAGAAAATGTACAAGATTACCGAACATCCGATTTTGGACATTCCGCAAACCGAACAGACCACCTTTGAATATAATGGTCAGAAGGTTACAGGACAGAAAGGTTATACAATTGCAGCAGCCTTGCATCAGGCGGGCTTCCCTGTTCACAGTCATAGCATCGACGGACGCGAGCGCAGCCTCGAGTGCGGCATCGGCAAATGCGGTGCCTGCCAGATGCTGGTCGATGGCGAAATCAAGCGTATCTGCATAACTCCAGTTGATGGCGTTAAGTCGGTTCGCGAAATTCCTCAGGATTATTTCCCGCAGGTTATCGAACCGAAGGACGAAACTCGCAAGGTTTACAAGACTCAGGTCGTAATAATCGGTGCTGGTCCTGCTGGTCTGGCTTGCCGTGAGAAACTTAACGAAATGGGTATTGCCAACATAGTAGTGGATAACAACGAACGCATTGGCGGTCAGTTCAATATGCAGACTCACCAGTTCTTCTTCTTCGAAAAGGAAAAAATTTACGGTGGTATGCGTGGTTTCGACATTGCAAAGACACTTGCTGGCGACGACCACAGCAATATTTTCCTCAACACTACCGTATGGGACTTGCTCGAAGGCAAGCGTGTAGCATGCAAGAACCTTCGCGACGGAAGCATTAGCTACATTGATGCAGAACATCTTGTAGTTGCTACAGGTGCAGTTCCGTTTATGCCAGTATTCGAAAACGATGACCTTCCGGGCGTATATACCGCAGCAGTTGTCCAGAAGATGATGAACGTTGAACATACGCTTCTTGGCAAGCGCATTCTTTCAATAGGTGCAGGAAACATCGGCTACCTCACATCGTATCAGGCAACACAGGCAGGCGCTAAGGTTGTCGCAATAGTTGAGGCAATGGACCACGAAGGCGGTTTCCCTGTTCAGGCAAACCGTGTTCGCAGATTGGGCATACCTATTTATACATCGCACACATTGCTCCGCGCAATTCCAAACGAAACCCACACTGGCATCGTAGGTGCTGTAATTGCCGAATGTAAGAACTTCCAGTCAATCCCTGGCACCGAAAAGATTATCGAAGGCATTGATGTGATAAATATCTGTACAGGCCTTATCTCCGACAGCCAGTTGCTCACAAAGGGACGCGAAGTTTTCGGAGCAAACGTATTTGGTGCCGGCGATGCAGTACGCGTTGGCGAAGGTACTTGCGCCGTTCTTCGCGGAAAGCAGGTTGCCCTTGAAATTGCAATGCAGATGGGCAAACGTGTCAACTACGATGACTATCTGGCAGTATCAAAGGAATATATTGATGCACAGCAACGTCCAGTACGTGTTTTGCAAACTCCTAACAAGCCAACAAGCGAACGTATGAACACTCGCGGCTTCGTAGTTGCCGACTGTATCTACGGATTTGCCTGCAACCCATGCTCGTTCTCGTGCCCGCAAGGTGCAATCACAAAGGCATCGACCTCATCGGTTCCCGAAATCGACTACAACAAGTGCGTAGGATGTATGGAATGTGTTTCGCACTGCCCAGGTCTGGCAATTTTCGGCTACAACCTGCAGAAGAACATTTTGTTCCTGCCTATCGAATACCATGTTGACGAAAATGTTGAGGTTGTACTTATCAACGACAACGGCGAAAAGGTTGGCGAAGGCGTAGTTGAACACATCAAGATTAACGAAAACAAGACCAATGTTGCACGTGTAAAGGCAACCGACATCAGCGGTGAAAAGCTGACCGAAGTTACAGGCTTCATCCTAAAGGAAAAGTTTGGCGAAAAGGTAGCCATGAACCCGACCAAGAAGGACGACAAGGAACCTGCTTACATCTGCCATTGCGAAGATGTTCAGCTCGACAAGTTGCTTGAAGTTATCGGCGACCGCAAGGTTATTTCGGTTGACGAACTGAAGCACACAACCCGTATCGGTATGGGTACTTGCCGTGGCAAACGTTGTATTCCGCGCGTAAAGCAGTTGCTTCGCAGCCACGGAATAGAAGTTGTTGGTGATGCTACACCACGTGGACCTTTGTCGAATCAGGTTACAATCAACGATATGCAGCCGACCAATAAGCCAGTAGAATTTATCGCAGGCAAGAACACCAAGCACGTTGAGTGCGACGTATTTGTTGCAGGCGGTGGTATCGCAGGTAGCGCATTGTTCCGCTATTTCTCCGAAGCTGGCAAGAAGACCGTTCTCTGTAATGCAGAACGCGGTTCGTCGTGGCGTTGCATCGGTGGTGGTCGTCCAGCATTCTCGGTTCCCGAAATTGCCGACATCGCAAACCACAACCAGGACATTTTCCGTGAATTGCAAAGCAAGACCAATGTTGGCTACTACCCGATTCGCTATGTAGGTTTCGCACACGACGAAGCAACATACAAGTCGTTGGAAGCATCACTCGGATGGTCGGACGGCTATATGGTTGACAGAAAGGATTTCCAGAAGGAAATTTCACCATATTTCAACCCGAATCTCGACACTTATAGCGCAGCATGCGTAACCAACAACTGCTGGCAGGCAACTCCAGGCAAGGTAATCGACTACATCCGTCACTTGGCATGCGAAAAGGGTGGCGTACTACTCGAAGACTGCCGCTTGGTTGAAGTTCAGCGCACTGCAAAGGGATTTATGGCATTGGTTTACAACCACGACAAGGAATTCGTAGAATACCACTGCGAACACTTTGTAAACTCGCTCGGTTATCAGGCAGCAAAATTTGCAAAGCAGCTCGGTATCGAGACTGGACTTTACCCAATCAAGCACCAGGCATTTATCACAGGTCGTCTGCCAATGATGGGTAAGGACGGTGAGTGCTTGGATATGCTCATCGACCGCCGTCAATACAAGGGATTCTCGGCAGTTTACGGACAGCAGTTCAAAGAAACCGGACAGATTATCGGTTGTGCATCACCAGGTGTAGATGCAGCAGAGGCTGGCAAGAACCTCAAGTTCAATGCTCAGAACTTCCTCGAAATCTGTTCTGAAATGTTCCGCGAATGGATACCGCAACTTGGAGCAGTCAGTTTCCAAGCATTCTGGGCTGGCTACTACACAGAACCTCGCTACATCATCGACCCGGGACACGGCTTGCTCGTAGGTCTGCAGGGACACGGCTTCATGCTCGGTCAGTACCTTGCAAAGATGTATGTTGACAGGTATATGGGACGTCCTGTTCCTGACTATGCCGACAGGCTGTTGCTCAGCGGCGACGGACTTTGCGAAAATGCATTCAAATAGGAATTGCATTATACATAAAAACGATATGAAATCGAGGAGCAGCCGCTCTTCGATTTCTTTTTATCCTTAAAATGGGACAGCCGACATATCGGGTGGAGTTAAACGATAAGAATATCTTATCAAACGTGACAGAAAATCATTGCCTGCATGTTTTTATAACATTCCGCTCCAGCCGCGGGG
>Ga0310696_10001182_pt1 | contig 38373 bp, 68 predicted proteins | sample AusTroGonzalo_MG_4_FD_203885 | JGI IMG/M metagenome (GOLD analysis project Ga0310696, IMG submission 203885) | Bovine rumen microbial communities from tropical cattle in Woodstock, Queensland, Australia - Gonzalo_02 (v2) (version 2) | ecosystem: Host-associated > Mammals > Digestive system >... | reverse complement strand
TCCCTCGGATGGGATCCCGATGCCTATTACACCAAATTGGAGATAGCATTGGGGAACATCGCAGAGGCAGTCGGTATCGACTACCGTGAGGAGATAGTTGCGGAGAATTACCGCAGAGCACACGAGAAGGGAGAGGAATGACGGTCAATTGGGAGCAGTTCTATATCGTAGTGCCGTATGATACGAAGATGCAGGAATTGCTTGAATTTGTGGAGTACCTTCACAAGCACAACGTTCCGATAAAGAATTTCAAAGAACTCAAGGAGAAAATCGAACGTATGAAGCCCGATTGTGCCCTTGATGAAGAATGTATTTTGGAGTTGGGCGAATGAACGCGACGTTCGATTGGTATTGTCCGCGTTGTGGCAAAAGAAAGGATGGCGGACCCGATGATTATGTCATAGAGTGTATGAAAGGTATGAAGCCATTGGTGTATGGTCTATGCAAGGACTGTGCAATAGCACATCACAGATGGATAGAGGGAGAGGAATGAAAGTATACGCCGTGATTATGAGATGCGAGGATAATTTCTATTCAGATTATACGATAGCCGATGATTGTGTCTATCTGAAAGAAGAGGATGCCGAAAGAAGATTGAATGAGATGGTCAACCCAGAACAATTCGAGATATACGATTTCGAGGTGAAAGAATGACCGAGGAAGACGATAGAAAATTGGCATTAAGATTGAGCGGTCAATCGGAGCACACATTCAGTCACGACCCTGCCAGCATTATACCAAAATCCGAGCCGATTAGTCTTAAGTTATGTCCGTTCTGCGGTAAGCAAGTTACACTCCATGCTACCGAGCCATTGAGTTACAGCCCATACATCCGTTGCGGATGCAATGCGGAGATATGGGGAGAAGACACAGAGGACGTCATCGAAAAATGGAACAAGAGGGTGGAAGAATGACCGCAGAAATGCTCATATCATCCCTGATATTGGCCTCCATGCTTCTGGCATACATTGCCGTATTATGTATGGCGTATGAGAACCACAAGATCATCAAGAGGATAAGGAGGAAGAAGGCATGACTGCTAGACAATCCAGAGAGGAATGGAACAGGAGGATATGATGGCACCGTTCCTCATTGATTTCTTCGAGAAACTGTTCGTCATATTCGCATATATAGGCTTAGGCATCGCCATCTATGTGGCCATGATGGACAGGTATCTCAAGGATATGAGGAACCAGAAACGCAAGTTAGATAAACTGCGCAGGGTCAACGACATGAGCCTGCCACCGGGAAACGATCAGGATACAGACAACGAAAGAAGGGATAAAGATGAATGATGAAGAGAGATGGAACGAGATAACGAAGAGATACATCGCCGTCATGAAGTATCTGGCAGACGGTATCGATGCGAACTGTACCATGGACGACAACGATATGCACTCGGTCATCGACAACGTGATGATAGAGCTGACAAGGATCAAGGAGCTGTTAGAATGAGCATGGCCGAGAACTCGAGGGAGATGTACGCCAAGTACAGCACCAACTTCGACACGCTGAGGTTCAGGGTCTACGACCTGATATGCAGGGATCCCGGACTCGACGACCAGCAGATAGCCGACTGCCTGAACATCGAGATCAATTCGGTCACCGGGAGGGTCACCGAACTGAGGAAGGCGGGACTGGTCTCGACCGTGCAATCGAAGAACAGGAAGGGGAACACCGCACGGAGATCCTACCCCTGCTCTACATATAACGGCCCCGTCGATGAGCATACCGACGATGCACCCGTCAGCTGACTGCGGGATTCACCATCGTATCGCCAACGGCCTTTACTTAGAGTGCATCCCAAATGACCTTTTTACTGGCCGTCCCTCCCTCGTATCCCAACGGGGGAGGGGTAAATCTACTACCTTTATTAATTAAGCAACTACCTTAATTTTATATCCCGTGACCCTGATTAGCATATACCTGAACATGAGGGTCAAACATGGCAGAAAAGATCGTTTTAGTGGGTAAGATAGTCGAGATGCCCATCGAGGAGATAGAGCCTTATGAGAACAATCCCAGGCTCAACGAGGGATCCGTCGACTACGTTGCGAACAGTATCGAGGAGTTCGGGTTCGACCAGCCGATAGTCGTCGACGCGAACAAGGTCATCATAGCAGGCCATACGAGATGGAAGGCGGCCAAACAGCTCAAGCTGAAGAAGGTCCCCGTCATCGTTGCGGACCATCTCTCACCCGAACAGGCCAACGCATACAGGCTGGCCGACAACAAGGCGGGAGAGGGATCCTTATGGGACTTCGAGAAGCTGGACATGGAACTGGCATCGCTGTCGATGGACATGGAGAAGTTCGGCTTCCGTACACAGGAGTTCGAATGGAACGATGTCGAGGGTATCAGCGAGGAGAACTATTCCGAACCTGACCTCACGAGACTGGTATGCCCTGCCTACGGTCATTGCGACCTGAAGATGAACTTCAAGAAGGCCGACGAGGACGAATGAAGTCGTTCCTTTCAGGGGTCGAACACGGTGACGGCGTCACAGCCATGAGAGGGCTGGGGATCCTGGATGAAGATATGTCTGTCCCATCTGGAGGACGGAGGTCCTCAGGTCGCCGCGTTACGCATACTCCTGAAAGAACAATCGATACCGAGAGGTGGCAAGACGAAGGTCATGTTATCCGCAGTGGAACACGGTGCACAGGCCGAGGCGTTCCCGGTACTCCTGAAACCGAGAGAGAGAGAGAGAGAGACGCAGATGAAGCTTATGCTGTCAGGAGTTGAGAATCCCGGTAGGGGCAACATGGCGGAGATCCTGACAGGAGAGAGAGAGGGGAAGGACATGAAGATGATGCTATCGGGGACCAACGACGACACGATAGGGATGAAGCCCTACCTGGGACTGACCGAGGACATCAATCCAAACCCTCCCCTACTATGGAATCTATGCTCGTACTACTACATGAGAGGCAACGAGTACGCAGGGACACTGGTCAGGAACAACAGCAGGGAGATCATGGTCGACTCGGGGGCCTTCTCCTTCCAGATGGGTGCCAAGGGCAATTATGACACCTACGTCAGGGAGTACGCCGAGTTCATCGAGAGATGGGACCGTCCGAACGTGATCGGATTCTTCGAGATGGACATCGACAAGATTGTCGGATACGACAAGGTCCTCGAGTACAGGAGACAGTTGGAACACGTCTCCGACAAGATCATACCCGTATGGCATAACACCCGCGGGATAGCCGAGTTCAAGAGGATGTGCGAGGATTATTCGGGAAGGATCGTTGCCGTGACAGGGGTCCACAAGGAGATCAGGGACGGCGATTATGTCAAGTTCCTGAAGACCGCCCATGATTACGGGTGTAAGCTCCATTGCCTGGGGATGACCAGGAAGGAGATCCTCGACGTCGTCCCCTTCGATTATGTCGACTCGGCCTCATGGTGCATGGGGACCGTGTTCGGCAGGGTAGGGAAGCACAAGAGGAAGATAGACCAGGAATACGCCAGGATCAACAGGGGCGAGGTGTTCGCATATTCCTACCTTGAGGCGATGAGGACGCAGATGCACTACTATCAGAAATGGAGGTCAGTATGTCACGATTGATCGTCTTCATCCAATGCGGTAAGAAGAAGCAATCTGAGGGCAGACATCCCGCGTCTGAGATGTACACATCCAACCTTTTCAGGACTTCCCTCGCCTACGCCAGGAAGCTCACCGAGGACGGAAACATCAGGATCCTATCAGGGAAGTACGGTGCCCTGAGACTCACCGACATCATCGAACCGTACAACGTCACACTGAACAACATGACCACGCAGCAGCGTATCGAGTGGGGGGGGGAGGTCATGAGGCAACTGAGGTCACAGGGTATAAACTCGGATGCTCACGCCGTCTTCCTGACCGGAGAGAACTATCAGAGGTATCTCAGGGGATACTTCAGACAGTCGGAGGATCCGTTGCACGGTATGGGATTGGGTTATCGTATACAATACATGAAGAGGAGGCTGGATGAATGAGAGCATTCGTATTATCATCGGGAGGATTGGATTCGACGACATGTATCGCCTTAGCGATCAAGGTCTTCGGAGAGGAGAACGTCGATTCCATATCGATCAACTACGGACAGAGGCACAGGAAGGAACTGTTCTGCGCCGATAATGTCGCGAAATATTACGGGATAAAGCACCATGTCATAGATTTATCGAACATCTTTAGGGATTGCGACAATCCTCTCATGAGGTCGTCATCGCAAAAGATAGAGATGACATCCTACGAGGAGCAGGTGAGGAACGATCCGAGAGGGAAGGTCAGGACATACGTCCCCTTCAGGAACGGTCTGTTCCTCTCGGCCATGGCATCCTACGCCATGTCGCTGTATCCCGATGACAGGATCGACATCTGGATCGGCGTCCATGTCGACGACTCGGCAGGTAACGCATACGCCGACACGTCATACGACTTCATCTCCATGATGAACGAGGCGATCGACACCGGGACATACGGTCAGGTATCGGTATGCGCACCGTTCGTCAATTACAGGAAGGCGGATGTTGTTAAGGAGGGGCTGAGGCTGAAGGTCCCCTACGGTCTCACATGGTCATGTTATAACGGGGAAGAAAAGGCGTGCGGTCTATGCGCCACATGCCGTGATAGACTGGAGGCGTTCAGACTGAACGATGCCCAGGATCCTATCGATTACCAGGAGGGAAGGGATGTACTACATACATAAGAGAATAGAGATAGCAGGGGCTCACAGGCTCTATCTGAATTACGAATCGAAATGTCAGAACCTGCACGGTCACAACTGGATCATAGACATCCACCTGAGGAGCAGGGAACTGGATGAGAACGGTATGGTGATGGACTTCACCCACATCAAGAGGGAGATAGAGGACGTCCTCGACCATCGTTATTTGAATGAGGTCGTCAACATCAACCCCACGGCGGAGAACATAGCGAGATGGATATGCGACAGGCTGGGGGAGAAGTGCTATAAGGTATCTGTACAGGAGAGTGAGAACAACGTCGCAACCTACGAGAGAGACGACTGACATCGTATCATGGGAGGACGTCGAGAGATACGTCAGGGCGGTCGCCGACTGCTTTAAGGACAGGGAGTTCACGGGTGTCTACGGTCTCCCGAGGGGAGGGTGTACCCTGGCGGTCATGCTCTCCCACGCCATGAGGATCCCCTATCTCGAGCGTCCAAAGTTCGGATGTCTGATCGTGGACGACATCTCCGACTCGGGCGATACCCTTCAGTTCTACAAATACAACGGATACGCCATAACGACGATGTTCTACCACAAGGGCACCAAGACGATGCCCGATTACACGTTATACGAGAAGGGGGACGCATGGGTCCGCTTCCCGTGGGAGGTGGGTGATGAGGGTCAATGAGATATTCCACTCAATAGAGGGAGAGGGCATAAGGGCAGGTTATCCCTGCGTGTTCGTCAGGTTCGCAGGATGTAACCTCGATTGCTCCTATTGCGACACGGGGTACGCCAAGAAGAGGGAACAGGGTGAGGAGATGACCGAGGAAGAGGTCGTAAACAGGGTATTATCCTACGACTGCGACAAGGTCACACTGACAGGCGGCGAGCCACTCCTATCGCTGTCTACGGACCTCCTAGACAGGTTACTGGACGAGGACATAGAGGTGAACATCGAGACCAACGGATCCATCAACCCCGTCCCCTACCAATACAGGAACGTCATCATAACGATGGACTACAAACTGCCGTCATCAGGTATGGAGGGCCGCATGGTGGAGAGGTACATCGATGAGCTCAGGGAACAGGATGTACTGAAGTTCGTCGTCGGATGCGATGAGGACCTGGAGAAGGCGAAGGAGGTCATCGAGGGCCACATGATAAGGGCCGAGGTATTCTTCAGTCCGGTATTCGGACAGATGGACCCCAAGAGGATAGTCGCCTTCCTGAAGAAGAACGGGCTGGGGGCGAGGTTACAGCTCCAGCTCCATAAGATAATATGGGACAAGAACAGGAGAGGGGTCTGAATGACCGAGATAGATACCGAGAGGATAGAGAAAGCGGTCAGGGAGATACTCATCGCATTGAACGACGATCCCGACCGGGAAGGGTTGATAGACACCCCGAGAAGGGTCGCCAAGATGTACAAGGACGTGTTTGAGGGCATGACCCTGAGCAACGAGGAGATAGCACGCAGGTTCGATAAGACCTTCACCGAGGACTCGGGGGACCTCGTGGTTATCCGTGACATAGATTGCTTCAGTTACTGCGAGCATCACATGGCCCTCATGTACGACATGAAGGTGTCGGTCGCATACATCCCGAACGGGAAGGTCATCGGACTATCGAAGGTCGCCAGGATCGCTGACATGGTATGCAAGAGGCTCCAACTCCAGGAGAGGATAGGGGCCGATATAGCCGACATCCTGAGGATGATCCTGGACGTAGATGACATAGCGGTCTCGATAGAGGCCAAGCATTCATGTATGACCGCCAGGGGGATCAGGAAGGTCAACACCTCGACGAAGACCAACACCCTCAGAGGGCGCTTCAAGACCGATAATGCACTGAGGGCCGAGGTCCTTTCGATCCTGGAGGGATGAGATGTTCAAGTCGTACATGAAGACCGTAGGAGGAGGAGAAGGGGACAGGTGCCTCTATCCTACCCGTATAGACATGTATGGCAGGGGATGCGCCCATGACTGTCAATACTGCTACGCTAAGTCGTTATTGGACTTCAGGGGCATGTGGCATCCCGAGCACCCGATACCAGCAGACAGGAGGAAGGTCGTCAAGATCCTCGACAACATACCGAGAGGGAGGATTGTCAGACTCGGAGGTATGACGGACCCGTTCCAACCGATGGAGGATAAGTACCATTGCACCGAATGGCTGATTAGCGAATTGAATAAGAGAGGTATTGGTTACCTTATAGTCACGAAGGGGGCGTCAGTGGCCAAGTGCAGAGGACTCCATCCACAACTGGCCCATATACAGGTATCTTACACCCATACAGAGGGATGGGCACCCTCAGATTATGAGAAGGCAAGTCCTCCCCAGGAACGTCTCGAGGCCGCTCTCTCTCTTTTCGACAGGGGGTACGACGTGCAACTGAGATTATCGCCGTTCGTCCCCGACTTCATCGACATCGAGAAGGTCATCGAGTCACCCGTCGACAAAGTATGTGTCGAGTTCCTCAGGATCAATCCGTTCATCAAGAGGAACATGCCGTACATGAAGTTCGATGAGTGGACCGAGAACGAAGGCGGTTATCAGCATCTTCCCCTGAAATACAAGCTCCATTACCTCGAGCCGCTGATGAGGACGAAGAAGAGGATCACGGTCTGCGAGGACCATCCCGTCCATTATCAATGGTTCAAGGAGAACGTGAACGCCAATCCCGATGATTGTTGCGACTTAAGGGTGAGGACATGACCGTGATGACGCGTGGACTGATGGGACCTTCCCAGACGATCCAATGGGGAACACCCGATGACCTCTTCAAAAAATTGGACGATGAGTTTCACTTCACCCTGGATGTATGCGCATCCGATGGGATGCAGAAGTGCGAGAGATACTTCAACCCCGAGATGGACGGATTGAGACAAGAGTGGAGGGGGGGGGGAAGTTTGCTTCATGAATCCACCATACGGACGGGAGATAGAGAAGTGGGTGCGCAAGGCGGCATTATCCCCGGCGATCACCGTCGGACTGCTTCCTGCGAGGACGGATACGAAGTGGTTCCACTTATGGGTACAACCCTACGCCTCGGAGATAAGGTTCATACCGGGAAGGGTGAAGTTCGGCAATTCGAGGAACTCGGCTCCGTTCCCTTCTATCGTAGTGATATGGAATACGCCGAGGACTCCGAGATATTCGCATATGGAATACGAATAGGACGGTGAACATGGTCAATAAGAACGGTAATCCTCAGAATCTCGACCCCGTGAGAAGCACCAATGAAGCAAGAAAGAGGGGCAGAGCGGGAGGATTAGCGTCAGGCAGGGCTAGAAGGGAGAAGAGGACCATGCGCGAGATAGCGCAACTGGCCTTATCGATGCCACTTAACAAAGGTAAAGTCGAGTCGTTGGCAGGGGCCGAGTCGCTGAAGGACGCCACGATCATGAACCTACCGTCAGGGGAGATCATAATCCTCAGGATGGTCCAAGAGGCGACCAATGGGAACATAAGGGCTGCGGAGTATCTGAGGGATACTATCGGCGAGGATGCCAACCAGCAGACCGTCAGTCCGTTGGATAGACTGGCCCAGGTACTCGAGAAGTACGCGGAGGAAGACGATGACGAATGAGTCGATAGAGATCCTCCTGAGCGATGATCCCGTATCGAGGAAGAAGACCGTCAGATCGTTATCGAACACCGGATTCCTCAACGTATGGGAAGGGGCGGTCAGATCAGGGAAGACCGTCTACGCATTGGTGGCGTTCTGCATCTACGTCATTCGTTCCCCTGAGACGACCTTCCTGCTGTCAGGAAGGACACTGCCGACGATAGAGAGGAACTGTATCCTCGGCGAATACGGGATCCTATCACTGATACCCGAGGCGGTGTATGGGAAGGTGGGCAACTCCACGGCGATAAGGTTCCCTGTCAAGAAGGGAGGAGACATCGTCAGGAAGACCATCTACGTCTCGGGTGCTGCGGATGTCAAGGCGTTCATGGCCCTTCGCGGTAACACATATGCGGGATGGTTCGCCGATGAGATCAATATGCACGATAAGAGGTTCGTGGAGGAAGCGTTCAACAGGACGGTTAAATCGTCCGACAGGAGGCACTTCCATACACTGAACCCTGACAACCCGAACCATTGGTATTATAAGGAGTACCTGGACCGCTACGACGGCATGTCGAAGGAGGAGAGGAGAGAACTGGGAGGTTATCATTGGTGGCATTATACACCGAAGGACAACCCGTCCCTCACGCCCCAGATGATAAGGGCCATGGAGCTCCAATATCCCAAAGGATCCTACCTCTATGACCGCTATATCCTCGGTCTCAGGTGCATGGCGGAAGGCCTCATCTATCCCCAGGTGACCGATGCCATGTTCAGACCGTTCGAGGACATGAAGGACACCGAGGTCAGGTACTGCGCCATCGACTTCGGGGCCACCCACGCCACCGTCATGCTGTTCGGGGGCATGTTCAAGGGCAACCGTTACGACTGGCGCATCGTGGACGAATACTACGACGAGAACAGCGACAAGACGACGTATGACCATTACTGCGGGTTCCTCGACATGTGCAGGAGACTCGGTACGGACCCCAACAAGATCACGATAGCGATAGATCCCGCGGCCAAGGTACTCCGTCAGGAGTTCCTGAAGCACGGTCTGACGGTCATCAAAGCGAAGAACGACGTCAAGCCCGGGATAGAGTTCACCCGCGACATACTGTACAACGGGACCCTCATCCTATGCGACAGGTGCGTCAAGCTGCGTTCGCAGTTCAGTACCTACTCATGGGATCCGAAGGCCTCGGAGAGAGGGGACGAGAAACCGATCAAGCAGAACGATGATGCCGTCGACGCATTGCGTTACTTCGGATTCACGTTCATAAACCCATTAATCAGAACCAGGAGCATGAAATATGGAAAGAGCACCGATGATACGCATACAAGTGCCTGACGAACAGAACATAGACATAACCGAACCCGTCATCAAGAAGGCGTTCGATATATGGTACTCCTATCAGCCGAGATACAGGAAGCTCAAGGACTACTACCTCGGGGACCAGGAGATCAGCATGAAGAAGGATGGAGCGAAGATAACGACCAACATGTGCCGTTACACCGTCGACTCGATAGTGGGGTACATGGCAGGGAACCCCATCACCTACACCTACGATGAGGAAGGGGAAGGATCCTCCGACGCAGAACAGGTCATCGACCTCCTGAAGAAGCAGAACGGCCCTCAGATGGACAAGGAAGTCCTGACATACATGTCGATATACGGCAGGGCCTTAAGGTTGGTCTATCACGATGATGACGATGCCCTGACGCCTAAGAGCACCGTACTGTCGCCCCTCCAGGCGTTCGTCGTCTACACCGGGACGGTGGAACCAGAGTCGATATTCGGAGCGACCGTCTACGGTCAGCTCAATACCGAGGGGAAGGAGGAGTTCTATCTCACGGTGTACACCACATACGAGGTCCAGTATTGGTATGGGAAGAGCAAGGAAGGGCCCTGGTCCACGTATAAGGAGTCACAGCCCCACAAGTTCGGGCGTGTCCCATTGGTCGAATACAAGAACAGCATGGAGTACATGGGCGACTTCGAGCAGATCATGTCCCTTCAGGACGCATACAACGCACTTATGTCAGACAGACAGGACGATAAGGACAGCTTCGCCAACGCCATGCTCATGCTCCAGGGTGTCGTACTCGGTACGGATCCGGATGAGATCAAGAAGGGCAAGAAGTTCCTGAAGGAGAATCAGATCCTCCAGCTCGATGAGGACGCACACGCGGAATATCTGACCAAGACCATGAATGAGGGTGATGTGCAGACCTACGCCAATGCCCTCATGAACGATATGCACAAGATCGCCAAGGTCCCGAATATGGCGGATGAGAACTTCGCCAACAATGCGTCAGGTGTAGCGATGCTGTACAAACTGTACGGGACCGAGATGCTGGCAGGGGACAAGGCGGTCAACTTCGCCAAGGGGGAGACATATCTCTTCAAGTGCTACGACGCGGGACTCCACAACTCCCTCGGATCCGTCGATTACCAGTCGAGGATAGACTACTCCGTGATGAAGCCCGTCTTCAGGTACAACGTGCCCACGGACATCTCATACGAGGCGCAGTCGTTGGCGACATACGCGGGAACGGGTATCGTGTCGAAGCGCACGCTCATGGAGGTGGCATCGATAGTCCAGGACCCCGACCTCGAGGAGCAGAGGCTGGCCGATGAGTACGACCAGTCCCTTCAGAGGGAGAAGACGATGTACAGGGATGAGTTCATCATCATGAAAGAGGACGAAGAGGACGAGGAAGAATGACACTAGATAAGCTGGACCGTCGGGACGTCATGGCGATGCAGTCGTCCGCGTCCGAAGCCCTTCCAGGTACCGTCAGGACGATGATGAGGGCGATGAGGAGGGCCGAGGTCAGATGTATCAGGACCATGGACGACATCCTCACCGCCTATCAGAAGCATGGCGGGTTCGAGACCAGGACCGAGGCACGTACATGGCTGGAGACGAAGAGCGATCCGAAGACCATCGCAAGGCTCCGCAAGGAGGCGATGTCGATAAAGGATCCCGATGAGAGGAAGTTGTTCCTCAACCGTCTCGACAGTCCGGCATATCGTTACCGTATGAAGAACAGGGAGGCGGTCATACAGTCGGCGAAGATAGCGGTCGCCGATGTCCGCCCTGATATGGCGAAGACCCTGGGGGTATCATGCTCCAAGGTCTACACCGAGTCGGAGCTCAGGACGGCGTACAACGTCCAGAGGACCGCCAACGTGGGCATCGACTTCACGATGGTCGATAGGCATGCCCTGAAGCAGGCGATGGACACCGATTACTCCCAGGTCTCGAAATACGTCGCGGAGAAGTACGGTGACGAACTGGCGGCCAGGATCCAGGCGGGCATCCTATCGGGTGAATCCGTCGACAAGATGGCGAAGGGCATCGAGGAGATCACCGACGGGGAGTTATGGAAGTGCAAGCGTATCGCCCGTACAGAACTGTCCAAGGCGGCGAATAAGGGATCGTTGGACCAGATGGAGAAGTACGGCATCAAGAGGTTCGAGTTCGTATGTACCCTGGACATCGAGAAGACATGCGACGTATGCGGGAACATGGACGGGAGGACCTACGACGTGGCCGATGCCCAACCAGGCATCAACATGCCACCGATGCACCCGAACTGCCGTTGCCATATCGTATCGTACATGACAAACGAGGCGAAGAGGAAGCTCCAGAGGACCTATCGGGATCCGAACACCGGGAAGCCCCAATCGGTACCGAGGGACATGACGTACAGGGAATGGATGAAGCAGTACGCCCCAGAGGAATATGCGAAGAGGTACGAAGGTCTGCAACATGCCGAGAAGATGAGGATAGACATCCCCGTCACGAAGATGGAGGAGGGCGAGCTCGACATCGAGACGGGCTTCATGAAGGGCAAGATAGACGACAGGCATATCAGAGAGATGGAGACGATCCTGAAGGACGCTCCCGAGGATGTCAGAGGAGCATGGAACAAGACATCGGATAGGCTGAAGATCCTGGACGGTAATTTCAAGGGGGACAAGGATGGAGAGGCCTATTTCTCCCCAGGTCTAAACGGGGTCAAATACAACGCCGAGAAGAACTCCGTCGACAGATATGCGCCATGGGACTATTCGAGTGCCCGTATCAAGGAGGGGGAGACCGTCATCTATCCCGCATACGATGTGGCATTCCATGAGTTGGGTCACAATATCGACCGTGTCATAGGGAAGGAGAAGTACGGATATGGCGATGTGTCGGCAATGTACGAATCGTCCACCTACAAACATGTGAATAAGGCGGGCGAGATAGAAGGCCATTCACTGGGATCATTGGTCGAGGAAGAGGTAAACGAACAGATAGATCAGATATGGAAGGAGCTGAAGGATGAGGCTGTCGCCAACGGTCTGAAACGGTCATCGGTCACCAAACAACGCGCATACAATGAATACAAGAGGAGACTCATAGAATCCAATTCACCCGAGGAGATAATGACACTCAGCGATATGGTGGACGGTGCTACCAAAGGCAGGATCCGCATCTATATGGGCCACAATGACAGTTATTGGAGTACCGAGACGGTCGGCAATGAGTCGTTCGCGGAGATGTACAGTGCGACTGTCCGTAATGGTAAAGACCTGAAGGGGATAAAGAAGTACCTCCCGAAGTCGTACAGCCTCTTCAGGGAAATATTGACTAAATACAACGAAGGGAATCTATAACGAGGTATAGCGATGGACATAGGGGTATTATTCGACGAATACGAGAAGCAGTTCGGGAAGAGATTGGTCATCCAATACGGCATGTCGGATGAGAAGATGATCCGCTTCGCCGATGCGATCACCGAGGCCATAAGGGCGGGCGTCCCTCTCGACCTGAAGGAATGGTACGGGGACGGATCCGTCATAATCTGAATTTTAAGAAGGGAAAAAATGGACGGGAGACCTCCCGCCCGAAAGCAAACACTTCCATTACGGTCATAGGTACGCATCCATTTAAAGTTATCACCTTAACTTTTTACGAGTTTATTTAAATTATTAACGACATCGCCTCAATACCTACACATGAGGGTCAAACATGGCAACAGAAGGCGAGACATCGGAACAGGTCACCGGGACGGATCCCATCGAGACATCCGCGGAGCCTAAGACATTCACCTATACCCAAGAGCAGCTCAACACCATCATAGAGACAAGACTGAACCGCGAGCGTGCGAAGCTGGAAAAAGAAAGACACGACGCAGAGGCGGAGCGTGCAGAAGCGGAGAGGATCGCGAAGCTGGAAGGTGAGGAGAGGATAAAGGCCGAATACGAGACCAAACTGAGCAAGGCCACCAAGGAACGCGACGACATAACCAAGCAGTTGCGTCTGACGGAGGCGAGGTCTGAACTGGCTTCAGCAGGACTCGACCAGGCTCTGGCGGAGAGGGTAGTCGGGAAGACGTTCGAGGAGACTCAGGCCAATGTCAACGCGATCAAACAGGCCGTCGAGGCAGAAGCGACCAAGCGCGTGAATGCTCAGGCGGCCAAAGGTAATCCCGGCAATCCGACAGGGTCGAGTAGCGGGAACAACTCGATACTCGATGTAATGATGAGAGGTGCCGGACTCAATAAATCATAAAGAGGATAATATGGCAGCAGGATCATATTCAGCAGCTGACAACGCGGCGAACTCAATCACCGCGATAAAGGAAGCTCTGTCGGCAATTGCGGACAACGTATTCAAGGCAGAGGCCAAGACGAACGTACTGACACCCAACCCCGCACTCGTGCGCGGATTCCAGATGGCCAAGACCGGACAGATCAGCACGATCACGATGGACGGACTCGGTGACTACTCCAAGCAGAAGGGATACCCCAACGGATCCGTTAACCTCAGTTGGGTCGACTACACCCTGACCCATGACAGGTCCAGGATGTTCAACATCGACGCCCTCGACATCATGCAGGAGAAGGGCATGCTCGAGGCATCATACGTCCTCAGCGAGTTCATGAGGCAGAAGGTAATCCCCGAGATCGACGCGGTCAACATCTCAGCGATCGCACAGGCGGTCATCGCCAACCAGGGAACAGTCACGTCCAACGTCGGACATAACATCGAGTACAACTACACCCCAGCCGTGGGAACCTTCCTCAGCAAGATCGTGGGCGCACTCAACACCGTTAAGAACGAGACAGGTGTCGAGACAGGATACACCATCTTCATCAACGCGGCATACAGGAACATCCTCGAGAACTCGACCGAGGTCACGAAGATGAAGAACGTCGCAGCACTCAGCGGTGTCGATGTCGGTATCCCCAAGATCAACGGTGAGTCCGTTGTATACGTCCCCGACACGAGGATGTACACGAAGCTCGACCTGAACGACGGAGTCACCAACGGTCAGACCGACGGAGGATACGCCAAGGCGGCCACCGGAGGAAAGGACATCGCGGCCCTCATCGTAGCGAAGGACTGCGCACAGGCCATTAACGCCTATCAGGCGACGAAGGTCATACCCGCATCCGAGAACCAGTCGTCGGATGGAACGATCATCGCATTCCGTGCATACTTCGACTGTATCGTCCCCAACAACAAGAGGGACGGATGCTACGCCATAGTCGTCGACTCCAGCGCATAAACATGTTATCGGAGGGGCATGGGATCCGTCCCGTGTCCCTCATACCGATTTTAGACAGAACCTTTATTTTTAATAGTGACACCTTTATTCACTAATCATGTCGGAAAGTGACGACCTACGCCGTACAGCGCTTATCAGAATGAGACCCCAGACCAACGGGATGAAGGACGACCATCTCATCGGGATCCTCCGCATGGCCTCGTGCTTCTACGAGGAGTATACGAGGACGGAGGACACGGGTGAGGATATAGATGCCCTTATCGTCGACATAGCGACAGTGGACATCAACATGGCCGGAGCAGAGGGTTCAACGTCTGCCTCAGAGGGTGGGATCGCCCGCACATGGTCGAGGTTGCCTGAGGATGTGAGGATACGTCTGAAGGCCAGGCGCAGGATGGTAGGGCTGAGTTCATGATCCCGTTGCAGTCTCACAGCTCAAAGTACACATGGCTCAAACGCACGCTACCGACATCGAGCGACACCCGTGGAGTGGCTAAGGCGACGTATGCGGACAGGGGATCCATATTCGTCACGACATACGTCGAGACCAGCAACGAGGTCCAGCGTCTCTACGGGATCACCGACGGCACTCTCTGGAGCGGATTCATCGGGGAGAGGGTTGGAGTGTCCGTCGGTGACAGACTCAGGCAGAAGGGCAGGACGTTCGAGATCCTATCCGTGTACCCTCATACGGCCACGGGCAGGACGCTGACCATGAAGGAGATAAAATGAGCGATTCGGTGGAGATCACAGGCATGGAAGAGCTCATCAAGGTCCTGGAGACCATCCCCGGGACGATGGAGCAGGCCCTGACGGTCGCATGCGGCAGGGTCGGCATGATGGTCGCAGAGGAGGCCCAGGGCATCGTTAACAACCGCACGGGAAGGTTATCGATGAGTTTTACCTCCAGCGACCCTATCGTCGAGGATGGGACCGTATCCGTCGCAGTGGGGACCAATGTGGAGTACGCACTGTATGTCGAGTTCGGTACGGGATGGAGGGGACAGCAGGATCCGTACAACGCGCAGTATCCCGTCGAGGGTCTGTCGTTCACTTCTAAGGAGCATTGGGGACGTTGGCAGGACGACAAGGGCGAGTGGCACGTGGGAGGCCCGATGCCCGCACAGGCCCCTCTAAGAAGGGCATTGGACTCGAAAAGCGTCATCGTCGAGGACATCGTGAGGCAGGCGGTGGAGGAGAGATTATGATAACGAACATGGACCAACTGATAACACTGACGAAGACCGTATCGGGACTGACCGATGTATACAGGGGGTACCCCGAGGCACAGCCCGAGGCACCCTTCGCGATCATCTCGACCGTATCGAACAACGATGTCCTGAACATCGATGCCGAGGAGATAGTATCCACCGCCACCTATCAGGTGGACATCTACGCCGAGGATCCCGCCACCGCCGAGGATTATGCCGCGTCGGTGGATAGTGTTTTTAAGCAGTACGGTATTATCAGAAGTGGCTATTTTGACGGCTTCGAACCGTCGAACGGTCTGCGTCGTGTCACAATCAGCTTCCGCGTTACACTAGACAAGCGCGGAAATACCTACTGAGGTAAGAAAATGACAACCGACGCAGTAACCTCTCAGGGGGCCAAGATGTACGTCGACACATCAACGACGTCGACACCATCATGGGTCCAGATCAAGGAATTGAAATCATACCCGGACGTGGGAGAAGGGGACCTCACCAGGCTCGATGCCACACACCTGGAATCGACGGTCAAGGAGTACATCAAGGACATACCTGACATGCCTGACCTGACGTTCACCTTCAACGCCATGCCCGAGAGCGCGGCCAACTCGAACCTCCTCCTCCTGAGGAGCACGCTCGACACGGACACGTCGTACACCTGGAAGCTCGAACTCCCCAAGCTGGGGATAACGATGACGATCCTGGCGGACTGGACATGGAGCATAACCAACGGAGGGGTCTCCCAGATACCCGAGATAAGCCTCCAGCTGGCAGGACGCTCCGCGATGACAATCAGCGCATACAGCGCACCATCACAGAGTCCGTGAGGCGATTGAATGAGGATCGAGAAGAACGGACAGGCATTCGAGTTCTCCTTCGATGTCGTCAAGGCGATAGAGCTGGAGAAGCAGGGGTTCAACGTGTTCAAGGAGATCCGTCACCTGACCGATGACGGCGGTATATCGTTCGTGGCGGTGGACAAGGTCTGCTCCGCGATCCTCGGCATGTCACTCCCCGAGCTGGCGAACTACGGATTCAGGTTCGACGACCTGCTCGGCGACGATGGTCTGATTATGAAGGTAATCTTCGAGTCGGATTTTTTCTCGGCCATGAGACATGGTCCTACATCACAGGACAGTATGGCGGGGGAAGCATCGATAGACGTGTGAGGATCCTCGGTCTCTCGATAGGTCTCGACGGAGATCCCCGGGACGTCATCGATGCCCTGAAGGTCAGGCACCTGAGGGACATCGATGACAAAAGGACGGATGCCATGACCCTCGTGGGCATGCTCCATCTGGCCTCCGACGGCGGTGATCCGTTGGATGCGATGTCCCATCTATACAGCAGGACGGACATCGCCAGGATCAAGGTCCAGAGGGCCGAGAACGAGGAGAGGCGTAAGCAGGAACAACTGTACCGCGTACTTCAGATGTACGCCATGAGCAAGGGGTTGGGTATCGATGACAGAAGGAGCAACGATAGGCGGTCTTAATGTCGTCATCAGGATGATGACCGACGGCTTCAATAAGGCCGTGTCGCAGGTGGAGGAGTCACTGAAGAGGATCAACGATTCGGCCGATGAGGTGTCCGAATCGATGGAGGAGATGGCCGACAGTCTCGATACATCGGGCATCAACGACGCCCTCGATGAGATGACCGACTCGGTCGAGGAGTTCGAGGATGAGGTAGAGGAGGCCACCGATGACCTGAGGGAGATGGGAGAGATGGGCGAGAGTATCGGGAACGGTATCGGTACCGCATTGGGCCGTCTGAATCCCAAGTTCGGCAAGCTCAGACAGTCTATCGGACAGGTCGTCAAGGCATTCGGGGAGATGGGGACGAAGTCCAAACTGGCCACCGTTGCCATGGCTGGGGCCATAGCGACGATAGCGGTCGGGTTCATCTATCAGATCGGAAAGAAGATGTACGACAAGATGGGGGAACTGGTCGCACTGGCCAATCCTACCCAGTACGCCAAGTCCACCGAACGCCTCAACGCATCCCTCGATAAGCTGAAGACATCCCTGGGGACCGTACTGGCTCCTCTCTTCAACGGTCTGACGATTATGATCGAGAAGGCGATAGACGCCTTCACATGGTGGTCCGAGAACGTACTGGCCCCAGTGTACGGCTTCCTGACCGGACTGTTCGGTGCCATCGGTGACATCGAGGGCATGACTGGGGTCACGTCCGAGGTCGCCGATTCGACGACTACATTGGCGGAGAACATGGAGGGCGTGGCCGATGCCGTGGAGGACACCGGGAGGGGTCTGGCAGGCTTCGACATGCTCAACACCCAATCATCCACCCAGGGCATGATCGACTCGATGGACGGCATGGTGGACGCTCAGGAGGCGTTACAGGACACCGCCACCCTGAATACGGAGCAGTTCGAGAAGGTCAGGAAGGCCATGCTCGACGCTGCCAAGACAGGGAAGGAACTGTCAGACACCATCGGGCATATATTCGGGGGCGTGAAGGGATTCTTCGATTCCATATCGATGGGCATCAACGGGATCCTGACCGACACGGGTATCGCCGATTGGTGGAACGGCCTGGGAGATACCGTCAAGGGTGTCGTCAACGACATATCGACATGGTGGAACGGACTCGGGGACACGTTCGGCGGGTTCTTCGGCAAGATCAATGAACTGTCCCAGGGGGTCCAGTCGTTCTGGAACGGTATGGGGTCCAATCTCGAAGACTTCGGAGACTCCGTCGTCAAGGGTATAAAGGACCTATTCGGGAAGATCAAGGGCTTCGCCGACGACATCGGGAAGCTGTTCTCGGGCATATCCCTGACAGGTGTCGGTGACTCCCTCCTGAAGGGATTCGAGGGTGCCATACAGGGCATAAAGGACGTATGGAACTCGACCATCGGAGGGGTCGGTATCAGTATCGACAACCCGCTCGGAGGGAAGCTCATCGACTTCACCATCCCCAAACTGGCCCAGGGCGGAGTAGTGGATCCCAACAATCCCATGCTGGCGATGATCGGGGACAACAAGAAGGAGAAGGAGGCGGTCGCTCCCCTCAGTTCACTCCAGACCATGATAGACAGCGCGGTCCAGAAGAGCATGAGCAATGCGGGTGCATACGGCAATAAGGGTTCGATGCAGGACATAACGCTGGCGATAGACGGCAGGGAACTGGCCAGGGTCACATACGACTACATGAGGTCGGAATCACGCCGTAGGGGCGCTACGATAGCAAGAGGTGTATAAGATGAGTAATGGGTCGGGTACGGCACAGCATTCGCTCCTGACGTGCAATTCCGTCGTCCTGACGATGCCGTCGTCATACAGTACGGTGTCTCAGGAGATCAACAGCGAAGGGACCGAGAGGAACGTGCAGGGGACCCTCATCAAGGAGAGGGTGACGACGAAGATGCAGATCACCGTGGCATGGCAACTGGTCACGAAGGCCGAGAAGGACGACATCGTGTCATCGACATCGGCCAACGAGTTCCAGGTGTCCTACTACGACTGTCAGACCGATACGAGGAAGGTGGGATACTTCTATCGGGGGAACGACTTCGCATGCTCCCCGTTGGTCAACTACACCGAGGCGAACGGCTTCAGGTACTACTCCGTATCGATGACGCTGATAGAGGTGTGAACATGGGTACATCGCTGGCCAGAGATAGGACCATCACGATGTACGCCATGGTCGGTACGGACATAGATCCGACCGCCGCGGACGACCTGACGATAACAGGGAACTTCCTCGGTCTGTCCAATCTGGCCCAGGCCACGGACGCGATATACGAGATAGATCCGATGGCGGTCTTCGAGGGGGATGGGTTCGATATAAACGGCGGGTGTATCGTCCCTCCCCTGACGGTCAGGACGGAGACGTCGTTCGGCGAGACCAATTATTCGGTATGGTCCTCGGCCATAAGCGACGGGTCCGGGAACCTCTCCACGGCGGTAGACCTGACGTTCGACGGCAACGAGCATCACAGCGCCATAACGTTCTACTTCGGAGATTGTTATCCGGTCAACATGACGGTCGGATGGTATCTGAACGGTTCGGTCGTCAAGACCGTATCGATAACGGGGAACTCATCCCCGAACATATCACCGATGGAGAACGGTGTCCCGGTCGCACTGACATACGACAGGATCGTGCTCAACGTCGTGAAGGTATCGCAGGCGAACATGCACCTGAAGCTCATCGAGATAGAGTTCGGATCCTCGTACACGATAGGGTCCGACTACATCACTGGGAGCACGAAGCTCATCTACTCCCATGATCCGATGGGACTGACCCAATCACCGAACGAGCTGGACCTGACCTATTCCAACATAGGCGGGACGTTCGATGAGGACAACCCCAACCAGTTATACAGCCATTTCAACTTGAAGAACACGATAGACCTCATCTTCGAGGTGACTACCCAGGGCAGGAGGTACACCTACCTGATGGGGAAGTTCTTCATATCCGACAGGTACGTCTCGGGTAACAGGTTCTGCGTCACGGCTCTGGACTGCCGCAGTTTGCTCCAGAACGTCTATCCTATGGTCACGTTCGACATATCGACATCGATAGGCGAGAAGATCAGGACGATCCTGGAGAGCATAGACATGCACCTCTACGACATCGATGAGGGTCTGTTCGACATCTACCCCGATACCGCCGTATCGTTCGACGGGAGGACCGATATGCTGACGATCATACAGTACGCCGTGCAGTACGCAGCGATGGACATGTGGGTCCCGATGAACGGTTATCTGCACATCGGGACAGGGTCCTCAACATCATACGGTTCGGTCTCCAATGACGATATGTACTCCTTCCCCTCGGTGGAATCATTGACCGCCGACAACGTCGTCCAGGTCACATACGGGGGTATGGTGTACGAGGAGGACCGCAGCAACGGGGATCCGCGTGTCGTCGTAGCGGTGGACAACCCGTTCATAACGACTCAACTGAAAGCACAGACGGTGGCGGAAAGGATCGCCGACGGGTTCGTGGTATCATCGAAGAGGACCAAGTGGCGCGGTGACCTGGAACTCAACGCAGGCGACACCGTTCAGATGGAGACGAGGTTCACGAGCGAGAGCATCCCGACGATGACGGTGACCGAGCTCCAGTTCGAATATTCCGGTTCGGTCAAGTGCGATATGACCGCAGTATCCCTCAGGACGGTGAGCTGATGGCAACGACGACCTTCACGGTAACATCGGACAACTACAACAAGACCAACACGGTCACGATAGCGACGGGGGACACGATCAGGATAACGGTCACCTCGGGCTCGGTATCGCAGGGTACGAGGTACTACGGAGCGATAGGATCCACGAGGAACGGGAAGCCGACAGGGGCACCCGACGGGGGAAGCTGGTCCGTACGGGCGACCCATTTGAATAACTCGATATACTCGGGTTCGGTCAATATCAACTCGACGGGAACGTACACCATATCCCTCGGTGGGATAGTCAGCGATCAGTCGACGGCGTTCGGAGGTAGTCTGAAGGTCACGGTCAAGGCACCCGTCACATACTACTCCAATCTTTATTACAACGCGAACGGGGGGTCCGGAGGACCGTCCGACAATACGACATCTACCTCGGCGGTGTCCCAGCCCGATCCGCGTTCGGTCACGATACCGAGGACGACGGTGCCGACAAGGTCGGGATACACGTTCGCAGGATGGGCCACTACATCCGATGCGACCTCGGTCGGGTATCAGCCAGGAGGGACCATAAGCGTCCCTTACAGTACGTCATCCGCAGGCATAACGCTCTATGCGGTCTGGAAGAGGACGTACTACTCCAATCTGTACTACAACGCGAACACGGGCACGGGAGCCCCTTCTAACGACACGTACAGCGCCGAGGGCATAGGCGGTGCACCATCGAACAGACAGGTCACCATCTCCCCGACGGTACCGACGAAGGCCAATCATCGGTTCGTAGGATGGAGCACGGACCAGTCGGCGACATCGGCATCATACCAGCCCAACGGCACCATATATGTCCCGTACACCGAGAGCAACGTCGCATCCGTCACCCTATATGCGGTATGGATCCGTCAGTACACCGTGACCTACGACGGCAACGGTGTCGCATCCCCAGCCTCCCAGACCGTCGACGCGGGTCAGTCGGTCACCCTACCGTCGGTATCGTGGAATTACCATACATTCAACGGATGGTACAACGGGGCGACAAGGGTCGGTGGAGCAGGATCCTCCTACGCCCCGACGAGCGACATCACCCTGACGGCATCATGGACCATCTACTCGTACACGGTCACCCTGAACGTATCCCCGTCGGGATACGGAACGACGACGGGCTCGGGTACATACGACCATGGATCCGTCGCGACACTGACGGCGGTACCGAACACCGGATTCAGGTTCACCTATTGGGACGACGGGAACACATCGGCATCGAGGACCGTGGAGGTGACGGGATCCTTCACAAGGACCGCGTTCTTCGCCATGAACTCGTACAGGGTCGTATTCCACGCCAACGGGGGACAGGGGACGATGTCCGACGAATCGTACACCTACACCGAGAGCAAGGCCCTGACGGCCAACGCCTTCACGTGGTACGATCATACATTCCTCGGTTGGGCGACATCGGCATCGGGGTCCAAGGTCTACGATGACGGTCAGATTGTATCGGCACTGTCGAGCACCGACAACGATGTCATCGACCTATACGCCGTATGGTCCTACATCGGACCGAACGTCCCTCCCTCGATTCAGTTCAAGAAGTGGGACGGATCCGCAGGGGAGAGGGTACGCTATACCGACATGGCGAGGATAGAGAATGCCCTGAACACCCTGCTGACCGCATGGTCATGGACGAACGTATCATACAATACGACACCGTCACAGGCGGGTATGTTCGACTACCGCGATGCCAACATCATAGAGGGCAAGACGGCCGAGCTCATGACCGCCAGGGGATTATCGGGATCATCGTTCACGGGCTGGACACCTGGGTACGTCATCACCTACCGCGACATGGAACGCATCGAGGCCAATCTGTACGCCGTGTACGCGAACTTCGGAGGTACCACGCCGAGGATAGACGCATGAGTTAAACTCCTTCCTTTATTTTTTATAGTGTCACCTTTATTCTGTTATCATGACAGTCTCATCCGTCAAGGCCACGATCAACGGCGTGGAGTACACGTTGACATACAACTCCACCTCGGGGAAGTACGAGGCAACGATCACAGCACCGACTCAGACGTCGGGAATGAACAACGCGGGAGTAGGTCCCGGTGTAGGATCCGCAGCGTCGGGCAAGGGATATTATCCCGTGTCAGTAGTCGCTACGGACCTGGCAGGCAATTCTACGACAGTAGACGATACACATGCGACGCTCGGTTCATCATGCCAGCTCAAGGTCAAGGAGACGACGGCACCGTCGGCATCGGTCACATATCCGACCGCAGGCGCCTATGTCGATTCGGCGAGACCGACCTTCACCTTCTCGGTATCCGATTCGGGTTCAGGTGTCAAGCCCGACACGTGCATGCTGTCCATCGATTCAGGTACGGCGATCCCGATCACTCTCAGCGGTTCAGGTTCATCCTATTCGGGATCCTATCAGCCGTCCACCGCACTGAACGACGGTCAGCACTCCGTTAAGGTCTATGCCTATGATTACGACGGCAACAAGAGCAACGAGGCGACCGTCCAATTCTACATCGATACAGCTCCTCCTGAGCTCAACGTCACGTCACCCATCCAGAACAACTGGTATAACAACGCGTCCATCAACGTAGTGGGTACGACATCGGATGCCAACGGGGTCACCGCGGTGATAACGCTCAATGGTGTGGATCAAGGGGCCGTCACCATCACGAGCGGATCGTTCAGCAAGGCGATTACACTGGCCGAAGGAGAGAACACCATAATCGTCACGGTCACGGACGGATCCGGGAAGACCTCATCGGTCACAAGGGTTTGCCACCTCGATACTGTTGCGCCTGTAATCAGTGCAATAAGCATTCAACCCAATCCGTCGGACGTCGGTGAGAGTTATCTCATATCGGTGACGGTGACGGACAGCTGAGGGGATTCAGATGGTCCTCGACTCATTGGTCTTCGAGATCAACTCCGAGATATATCCCGGGACGCAGGTCGATGAGGACACGTGGACCATCGTTCCCCGTGTGGAGCATGACGGATATTACGCAGTGGCGGTATGGGCCACGGACATCGCTGGGAACGTGTCATTCCGTACCGCCCTGCTATGGGTCTACAACGGCAAGGCCGCATGTATCCGCTTCATCGATGAGGATTATAACATATCATACGTGAAGAAGGACGGGTTCGCCCTCAGATACATACCCGGAGGGTATTCCTGCCGTTACGTATGCCCAGCAAGATGCGAGGCACCAACATGATCCCGTTCATATTAGGAGAGAGCAAGACACTGGACTTCGAGGTAACCAACGACGCCGAGGAAGTATTCACCATACGCTCGGCGACGTTCGTGATAACGAAGGATGAGACGATAGTAGAGCGCGGGAATCTGACGGTCACGGATCATAATCTGTCCATGGCCTTCACCCCTAGCGAACCAGGGACGTACAAACTGTCGATAGAGTACGTCATCGGTCCGACGGTCAAGAAGGCGTACTTCTACATCGGCGTGAGAGCATGACGACGACGGCCCTGAGCATCACATCGGTATCGCTGAACCCCAACCCCGTAGGGACGGAGAGGACCTTCATCCTGGCCGTCGGAGTCGAGGAACTGTTCGGTACATGGGACAAGGTGGACGATTACACCTGGACCTTCATCTCGGGGTATGTATGGAACGACATCGCAGGAAGTGGATGACATGGCGACATATACGACCAATCTTAATCTTAAGAAGCCCGCAGGATCCGACACTGCGAGCATTACTGACATCAATAACAATATGGATACATTAGACACAGTGGTAGCTGGTAAACAGGCGACGCTGGTATCTGGAACGAATATCAAAACAGTCAATAACAATTCCCTTCTCGGTTCCGGTAATCTGACAATCGGTGGCGGTGGTTGGAAGGTCGCAACTGACAGCTTGAAGAATTATATCTCACAATCAACTTATGAGAATGTCAAATATACATTCACAGTGTACAAGGACCTCAGAATTGAGATTTTTGTCACAAATAATTCCAATTCTATAACGGGAACATCATATTATTCATCCTGTGGTTATATCGGAAAAGGAACATACTCCACTCCATATTCAACTGTATTGTTTGGGCTTGGCGGAATTAATTACATTTCATCATCGGCAACAGGACGTACCCCATGTGTCAATGTCAATATGTCAAGTAGTGGTAGAAATCTAACCATCAGTGCCATGCTTTCTAGTGGTGGACTCTCGACTCTTTACTCATACAATAACTCCAACCAAAGCGAGACTATCGGTCCGCAAATAACTTCTGATGTTATTGATATTAGTATTAGTGGTACTGGTAATCCAAAGTATGCATACCGTCTGAGTTATTGGGAGTAAAACCTATTACGACGATCCCGGGAATCAATACTGCACGCTGTCCGTAGGCACCGACCGGGACCGTCACCCATATCAGTACCCTTTTTCTTCCTTCCTTCTGCGAAGGAACTCCTCCTTCTCCTTATTCGTCGGTCTTCCCCTTCCACGATCAGAATAGCGATAAGGGTTCAGGCGCCTCTGACACCTGGTGATATGCTTACCGACGAATTGCTCCGTACAGCCCGAGAAGGAACGATTGCAGAAAGGACAGGAGGATAACATATCAGTCTGTTATATGGTCACGTCCTCCTATATGACTATAATCACGATTTTTCACTTCATATAATCCAACGATAGGAGCATGCCGATAAGGCAGGAGTTCGGACATGGCAGACGAAGAGACCATGATGGATATGTCTTCCTATCAGAAGTGGGAGCATGGTATGATCGAAGATATATCCCACGACACGGACGCATTGATAAAGATGTTAGGAGGGAAAGAATTGGGCGATTCATACGACTCAGGACTTTTAGCAGGTATGTTACAGAACAGAGGCATCGACCCAGGTGTACTGGCGATGCTCCAGAACGATTCGGGATTCGGAGGGAACGGGATGCTGTTCCTTCTGTTCCTGGTCATCCTCATGGGCGGAGGCGTCGGAGGATGGGGCAACGGGAACGGCGTTGATCGTACAGTTATCAACGAGGGCAACTTCAACCAGCTCATGACCGCCGTCAGTCAGACAGGGCAGAACCAGACCGCAGCGATCCAGGCGCTGGCCAACAACCTGAACGTCGACACGGCCCAGATCACTTCCGCACTGGCAGCGATGGACAAGCAGATAGCCGTCTCCAACGGGGACATCAAGTCGGCGATACAGTCATGTTGCTGTAACATCAGGACCGAGATCCAGGCGACATCCGCAGCGACACAGTTGGCACTCGAGAGGGGATTCAACGGTATGCAGAACCAGGCCTCTCAGATAGCATACGCCCAGAACCAGCAGGCCAACCAGAACACCCAGGCCATACTCGGAGCGCTGAACGCTCAGACCGCCATGATACAATCGGAGTTCTGTACCATACGCAACCGTGAGGATGCGAAGACGATCCAGGACCTGAGGGACAAACTTGCGGAGCAGAGGGACAGCTCCAATCTTCAGCTCATACTGGCCGCAATTCAGAACAAGGACACCATCGCCACCACCATCCAGGGGACGCTCGACACAACCGCGGGGACCTGGTCCGGGACGGGTACGGGATCCCTATCCTGAAGCGGTCGATGAGGACAGCATATCACTCCCGACGGAGGACGGGGGATGGGAGGACTGGATACCCTACCCATGAGGCCCCACGGGGCCATCCTCCACCATTCAGGTGATGAAATGGCATACGACAACATCCTCAAAGCGGTCAAGCCCGGAGAGGGCCTGACGGTACAACAGCAATCAGATAATTACAAAGCGTTCGGCGAGATGATGAAGGACGGGGTGTACATACCCGACCTGCTCAGGAAGATCAACGACATGGAGAGGCGGATAGAAGCGCTCGACAAGCCCAGGGAATCGGTCATCGATGCCGAACTGTTCTCGGTGATGGAGAACTCGGTGAAGGAGGATCCGACGGTCATCGAGGCGAAGGCATCGCTTCAATCGGCGAAGACCAGGATCATATCAGAGTTATGTATGCGGGACGAACAATACCGCCAATTATTCGAGGACTACCGCAGGAAGGTCAATGCGGCGTATATCTCGAAGAAGGAGGTCATCCGTCCGGTCACGAAGGCTAATAACTGACGATCCCGATGCCATCCCCATGGGCAAGAAGTACACCGTGGAGGAACTGACCGAGGAATCGAGACAGGCGAACCTCCGCAGTCTGGACCAGATGAGGAGATACGGGATTAAGAAGTACGAGTTCGTCTGCACCCTATCGAGGGAGACCTGCCCCGAGTGTGGATCCTACGACGGTCAGGAGTTCGACGTCGACGATCCGAAGGTCCTCCCGCCCCTTCATGCGGGTTGCCGTTGCCATATCGTATCGTACATGACGAAGACGGCACAGGACCAACTCGAACGTGCCTATCGGGATCCTGAGACAGGGAAACCAGGGTACGTCAGGAGGTCCATGAAATACACCGAGTGGGCGGGCATCTTCCTGAAGGATTAAGATTATCAATCCGTCCGACGATACACATACAGTGTCGAGACCGAAGGGACCGCTCATCCCCGAGGTCGTATTCTCTTCAGACCGAAGGACACGGTACTACTGAGAGGTGTAGCGATGGTCAACGGTCCCATTATCGCAACTAAAGGCCTATTACGTATGAGCATGGCCTATTCGTATCTGACAACGGTCACCGCCGGACTGTCGCTCATCGCCTCAGGTCAAAGAGGCAAGGATATGTTAATCAATGTTGATTATGTACTGCTATGGGTGATCGCCTCCGCGGTCATCGGTGGCGGTCTGCTCATCGGGTTCAGGTACTTCTCCCTCTACCAGAACGCGAAGAAGGCAAAGCTCAAGAGGGGAGAGGCAGCGATCGAGTGGGACAACCGTTCCACTGTCGCCGCATTCGTGGACGTCGTTCTGGGTGCGGTCGCGGTGTTCTGTATCTACGAGGTCATAGACTGGCTGTACGTCGGTGAACCGTTCACCAACGTCCCGGTGTTCTGCTTCGCATTCGCCGTGCTCGGCGCAGGCGCAGCCTACCTCATGGACGCATGGTTCCCGCAGGCATGGCTCAACGGTACACTGGACCAGCTCTATATCGCAGGACAGGAGAAGGCCCTGGAGATCGCTAGATCCGAAGAGGCAAGGCAGAAGCTCCTCGATGCACTCGAGGCGAAGGCCAAGGCCCTCGGCGTTGTGGACGGTGACAAGATCGCCGCCTTCTGTAAAATTGCTAAGGGTGGTGATGCATCTGATTTATCCTATCTATCTAAGATTGCGGAGATAGTGAAGAACAACGACGTCAAGGCCCTCGAGGTCTTTTACCCTGAGGAGTGAGATCATCGTGCAGGTCATCGAACTGCCCAGGACGATCCTGGTCCAGGTGACCGTCGACGATATGGGCTTCGGAGTGGATCCCGACGGTAATTATTACCGCGTCGAGAACGGCCAGCTGAACCCCGTCGACGTCAGGACGGTCGCGATGGAGTACCTCCAGAAGGAGATGCGCATCCCCGACCAGTTCGTCGGTGCCCGCGACATGATCCGGAGACTCCTCGACTGAAACCCTTTACCCCTCACGGGGATCGCCTATCCGTTTTTTATTGCAGTAGCTGGATGATATATCGGAGAATACCGAAATGAGCAAAGGCGTGAAGATAGCCATCGCCGTCATCCTCATCGTCGTCGTCATCGGGGCGGTCATCATGATCGCCGCAGGGCACGAGGTAGTAAGGGACCATGGCGAACTGAATGCGAAGGTAGAGCTGACCGACACCATCCCCGTGGACCTTCCCGGCAATAAACCCGCAGAGGGCTATACGTACTGCTGGGCCACGGTCACGATCAAGAACAACGATTACAAGAGCGGATTCAGCAACAACTACTTTTATCTGAAGTGTAAGGTCGATGGGAAGACATACACCTGCGACACGTGGAACACCTCATCGATGAAGACATCGACGGCATACACGTTGGTGACGTTGGACGAAGGTGCATCCGGTACGTGGGATTACATCTTCCAGATACCCGAGGGCAGTGATCCCGCAGGTGTCGAGATCCTATACGACGGACCCGTGAACCTCACGTGCAAGACTGCGGTCAAAGCATGAACCCGAGGGCATAACGCCCTCATTTTTTCTTATTTTTTTCCAGGATCCATCTAGACATATCGCGGTATTTAATCGGACGGATAATTATTTCATCAATATCATTATATATGTATAATATATCATATTATGTAGACAGGGGCATAAGACCCCTGGAAGGAAGTGAAGAAATGACAACATACAGAGTGGTTGTGAACGGAACACCTATCTACACAGGAACGGAGAAGGATTGCAGCAGGATCGCACTCGGACTGGAGACGGTCGGTGCGGTGTACGTGGGATGCGAGGGAGAGAGGAAGAAGTCGGTCTTCTACGACTTCATCATGAGGATGGCGGTCGAGAGGACCTATCCCATCAACGGAGGGCTCCTCCCCATCGACGCGGAGGTGGCCTGATGGTAACGATGACAGACATCAAGAAGGAGATGGCAGAGATGCAGAGGACCTATGAGAAATCGGAGGACTTCAGCCCCTCCTTCCCCTCCCTCGACTTCATCGTGGAGGCATACGAGGGTGACGGAGGAATGGCGAAGTTCATCCGCGACAGGGCAGACAACTGGTACATCGAGACAGACCTCTACACCGATGACAGGCGCGGAATCATCACCCTCCGCAGGTATGCGAACGTAGACGAGGTGGCCTGAATGGACCACATCATCATCGGCAGGACCTACACCGTCCCCACGCAGGACGGACGCATCAGGGCGACCCTCGGAGGCATCCACCTCCACGGGGAACCGCGCGAGGCGGTCCCCTGCTCCATCTGCGGACAGCTCTGCAAGAACTACCTATCGTTCACGGAGGAGGCCGAGGGCTACGAGGTCGTGGTCGGCACATCATGCGTCAAGCTCGTCAACGTATGGACGGAGGTGGCCTGAATGTCCACCCGCTGCAATATCAAGGTCATAGTGGACGGGGAGACCATCTGCTGGCTCTACCACCACCACGACGGCTACCCGGAGGGCGTGGGGGCCAACCTCGCGGAGTTCCTCCACAAGTGCAACGACAAGAGGGAGTACGTGCCCATGTTCTTCAACTACGTCATCAACGATATGATAAAGGGCAAGGTCACATGGGTGGACGGCACACCCGACGACGAGTACGAGTGGACGGGCGGTCAGCACGGCGACATCGAATACCTCTACACCATCGAGTATGCAGGAAGGACCGTCACGCTCAACGTCGAAGGAATCTACCGCACGGAGGACAATGCGGAATTATACCGCTACGAGGGCAAGACCGCGCCGTGGGAGGTGGAGCAATGACCAGGCTGACCCGTGAACTCCTGACCATCGTCCAGATGGACGGATCCCTCCGTCACTTCGACATCCGCAACAACGGTACGTACTACGAGTACGTCCAGGAGGGGGACATCTTCAGACTCATCGGTGAGCTGAAGGATCCGGAGGCCAAGAAGGGTACCTACGGGTACCTTCAGTGGAGGAGCGTGATAGAGTGAGCAGACTCAACGCCAGGATCCTCTACTGGGATATGGTCCGCATGGACGACTACTCCCAACGCGAGTACGAGATGTACGTCGCGATCAGGAACGCCGTCAGGAGGGGGTACCGATGAACTGCGCCGAGTGCCGTTACTACAATGGGGAACCTGAGGATCCCGAGGATTGGTGCCAGCATCCCGCCCACTTCAAGGCGATACTGGAGGGGGAGAAGTGGGGCGAACCCGAACTCGATGAGAACCAGGATGTGGACTGCGTCTACTGGGAACCCGAGGACTACGACAACTGTCCCACGGCCGAGCTCATCAAGGCAGCATGGTCGAGGGATCCCAAGAAGATGAGTGACCTGAACGCCGTCTACGATGAGGGGAGGATGTCCGAGGCGCAGTACATGAAGGAGGTCCGCAGGATCGTCAAGGGAGGGACCTCGATGGCCGACGTGATGACTGACCTTATTACCGTCGGATGCAATGACATGACGGTGATACCGATGGATGACGAAGAGGTCATCGTCGTCAGGGGAAGGAAGATCATGGCCCAGGGGACCAGTCTGGTCGTCGCCATCACTTCGGAGGCACGTGAATTGGGCCTCGGGAGGGGTGATGAGGTCGACATAATGATCCGCAGGAAGAAGGCTCCCGAGTGGGGTGAATGGAATAAACGCGAATGAACAAACCGAGGACGGCGGGATGGGGCCGTCCTCCTCTCTTTTCAAAGAGGTATCACCATGAAGACCATCGTCATTTTAGGAAGTCCCGGGAAGGGCCTAGACCTTCCCGGGTGTCGCAGAACGCCATACACATCTGGACAGATGACGGCGCAAAAGATTGGGAAACCGAATGCGCCATCATATAGTATTATACAGGGTCCGATAAATATAGAGTCGGTTCGTGTCTGTCTGTCTGTCTCGTGTCTATCTCGTGGGGTGGGAGCATGAACGACGCCGAAAGGAAGCTCGAGGAGTTCCTATCCTGGACCGAGAGAAGGGGCAGGAAGCACAAGACGATAACGACCTATCGGTCAGCGATCCAGAACATGATACGCTTCTGGAACGACAACGGTATGGAATCGGATCCCGAGAGGATAGGGGAATACGAGATAAGGTTCCTGGTCAACAATTACCTGGCGAGCGAGAACACGATCCGCCATTACATCAAATGCCTCGGGGTATGGTTATCATACTGTCATAACACCGCATTGGATGAGATCGGTCTCTTATGGAACGAGAACGGATGTCCGAATGCCTTATGGATAGATGAGTACGAGTTCCAAAGGATGTTATCGGTGGCGAAGGATCCGACCGAGAGGATCGTTCTGATCCTGGGGGCGAGATGCGGTCTGAGATGCTCGGAAATATCGGGACTCAATAAGAACGACTTCAACGGCAAGGACCTCATCGTCAGAGGCAAGGGACACGGCAAGGGGAAGGTAAGGATCCTTCCCCTGAGCAGAGCGGTCGTCAACGAGATCACGATGTACAATAGGTGGAGGGAGCTTCAGTACGACGGCAGGATAGTCGACGATACCGAGGCGATGATCGTCGTCAACGCATGGAACGACACTCACGTCAGGAGACTGACTCCGGATCATACGTATAAGTACGTCAAAAGGGTCGCAGATAGGGCAGGGGTGGCATGTTCGACCCATTCATTAAGAAGATTGTTCGCAACGACATTGCTGACAAAAGGGACGGATTTAACGGTGTTGAAGGTTCTTCTGGGCCATTCCAACATACAGACGACGGCGAAATATATACAGACCGACATGATGAAGATGCAGAGGGCGATGGAACTGCTAGATGTCTTTTAATACTTCCACGGGGATAGGGGTAACAGGGAAACCGAAAGACGATTTTGAAAACCGATTAACTACGGTTAGTCGGTTATCAGTCGGAAACAGGCTTCCCTAGGAAGGAAAGCCATGCAAAAGATAGAAATCTGCGATTGCCTCAAGAAGGCAATAGAACTGCACTGCGAGAAGAAAGGAATAGACATCGATTGGAGACTCATCGATGAGACCGCCGAGAATCAGATCCCGAGGGAATACATCCCGCTTCTGAGGATCACCTTCAAGCAGTGGAGCGATTACCTCAGTGTCGACGACTTCATCAGCACTAACGACACACTCAAGAGGAAATGGACCACGGTCTGCAATTCCAAGTTATTCTTCGAGCAGCAGCCCGTCAACGGGATGAAGAACGCCGTCCTTAATCTTCCCGAGATCAAGACGAAGGTCCCTGCTTACAGGGACAGGAGATTCGACATCAATCTCTATCAGAGGAACGAGACAGACACAAGACAGACAGACACACACACGCAGAGGGTGATCGCATGACCGTCCACGAGAGGATCGCCAAAGCGGTCAGCGTCATAGCAGCGACCGACTTCACCAAGTCCGGGAAGGTCACGGGCGGTGCGACCTACAACTTCATCCCCATCGGTCAGATCCTCCAGGCCGTCAGGAAGGCACACGCCGAGGCGGGTCTGTTCCTGACGATGGGTCCCCTGGAGTACGATGATGCGCACGGTGAGGGGATATTCACCCAGGACAGATGGACCAAGGCCCGCGGTCACTGCGAGGTCACTCTGAACGGTGCCGACGGTGACGGTGTATCGTTCACGGTCCCCTTCAACGTCCAGGACAACAGCGACAAGCTGGACAACAAGATCCTCACGAACATCGAGAGGCAGGCATACCGCCTGATATACGCCATCGATGAGGGTGACGGCACGGATCCCGAGACCGTATGGCATGAGGATGTCGTCCCGGTCTCCAAGCCAGTCAAGTCCAGGGCCGAGGGTGACAGGCGCGACAACGAGAGGGCAAAGAGGAAGGAGAGGATCCTCAACGACATCATGGACCTCTATCTCGACAAGCAGAAGTTCGAGGCCACGTCCGCGATCGTCAACGAGGAACTGGAGAAGTTCGACAGTCCCAACCTCCAGAACCTGAACGCCGAGCGCCTCCAGGTAGTATGGGACCGCATCCAGAAGGAGGTGATGTGATGGCCGACGTAGGCGAGATATTCGCATCCGTGGGCAGGAACTACGGTTACGACAAGGTGACGGCGGAGTTCTCTCCTCTGAGGGACCTCAAGGTCACATGGAGGAGGTCCTACAAACTGGCGGACTTCAAGGTCTCCGACTACCTCGAGGATGCACCCGAGAGGGTCCTCAGGGACATGGCTAACAGCATCTTCGACAGGATCGTCGGCACCGACAATCCGTACTCGGAGGAAGCGATCGACTACTTCCTATCCGACGGGTTCCTGGAGAGGAACAGGAGGACCTACCTCAAGCGTATCCAGAACGTGTACGAGTCACGCGAGACCGAGGACGGTTACGTCATCGCATACGAGAGCGGTGATCCACGCCGTGCCCTGGGGGTATCGGTGCTCTTCAAGGTAATCTACGTCTTCGACGGACTGAAAGGACACCCGATGGAGACGGACGCGGTCATGACCGGGAAGGCGGCCATCACGAAGGGCCGTGAGAACTTCGGCAAGGCCCCGAACAGCATGGAGGAGTCGGCCTCGTTGGTCGATTCCTTCAATGCCAAATGGAGGGAGAAGGCATGAGGTGCGTCTACTGCGGATCATACGACTCCATCGCCAGCCTGGAGGGCGACTTCGGTGTGCGTGTCGGTGAATGTCAGGTGTGCGGTGAGGGTTACCACCGCAGACTGAACAGGGCGAAGAGGATCGAATATGAAATCTCACAGCTACATCCCTTCGAGCCGTACCTGGTGTACTCCCTGCCATCGGACGATACCGTCGACGATTATTACGTTAAGTCAAGACACCCCAACGGATGCGCAGGTGTGTACCACAAGATGTACAACACCACCTATGCCGAGGCCAAGGCCAAGGCGATAGAACTGTCCAAGGAGATTCCGGGTCAATGGGGATTCGTGGAGGCACACTACACCCCATTGGAGTATTTCAAGGACGGACAGAAGGTGCAGACCAGATTCTTCGTCGGGACTTATCAGTACAAGGGACAGACCAGGCGCACGGTCTACATCGTTCCCGATGGGATGGTCATCCGTCCAGTCTGTGACGAGATTCTCCAGGAGTATGACGATCCCGAAGACCTCAACAGGGAGAGCATCGAGAGACAGAAGAGCGTGTGGGAACACAACCATGCCGTGAGCGTGAAGAGGATCCAGGAGGAATGGGCATGACGCACTACATGGTGTATAGCGGACATATCTCCGCTTCCCTTATCTACCGCAGTCTCGACAAGGCGATGGCGAAGATGACCGAGATTATGGAGAAGGTCCCGGAATCCGACTACATCACATTGGAGAACTCCATTCACATCATCAAGTGTACGGGGGATCCCCATCCGTTCTTCGACGAGGACACGCAGTCCATCAGGAAGCCGACGGAGGTCTGTCAGAACTGCGGATCGTCGATCAATCCCGGGACGGTCAGGGAGTACTCGAACGGTAAGCCCGTCTGCGAGCAGTGTATCCTCGAAGCGAGACGCGACAAGTACGGTGCGAGGGAGGTCTGAACATGACCATCACGAGGGAGATGATCCACGAGATCAAGGAGCTCCTGCTGAAGGACAAGGAGTACATCGAGAGCATCCTGCTCCTATCGGCCGATGAGCATCCCGATAACTTCATCTGGTACCTTCCAGAGCATATCAGCAGGCTCCACGATATATCGAGGTCTACCGAGAGCATCGCCAGACTGCTGGCCGAGGAACGCAAGAGCATGAGGGCCACAGGTGAGGACCTATGACCAGCCACGTTCTGAAGGTGGACCCCGGATACTACGATGCCATTGTCAACGGTCTGAAGACGTTCGAGATCAGAAAGAACGACAGAGGGTACCGTGTCGGTGACCTGCTCCGTCTGAAAGAGTACGATCCCGGGACGGAGAAGTACACCAACCGCACCGTGAGGATGATCGTCCAGTACATCATCGGTCACGAGGACTTTCCCGAAGGTATCCCCGAGGGGTACGTGGTGATGGCTATAAGGAAGGCGGTATGATGGACGCGAGGGTATCCATCAACAACGACTCCCATACGAACGACTTCCACGTCGACAGGCACGTGAACGATGTCAAGTTGACCATATCGAGACGGGGGAGCGGTGCCGTGGCGGTCAACTTCCTGAAGCAGAGCACCGACATGGCGAGGATCACCAACATCACCGTGACGATGGACATCAACGAGACCATCATGCTCATACAGAAACTGGAGAGCACCCTGAACTCGTTCAGGACGGTGAGGACATGACCGCATGGAAGAAGAAGTCCACGATCCGCACTGCGATACAGAGGTACATCGACAACTCGACCCAGGACTTCACAACAGAGGAGGTGGTATCCTCCCTCCGGTCCGAAGGCATCGAGACCTCATCGAACTTCTGCACATCGGTGATCCGTTCGACCCCAGGCATAAGGCGCACGAACGACGGCAAGAAGCCAGCCACATGGGGGAAGGTCGAATGACCGAGACCATGCAGAGGAGCATATTCGACTACGGGGACAGGATCCTGCCGAAGGAGAAAAGGACCATCGCCATGACCGATTACGACGGGAACATGGTAAGGGTCATGCCCGACGATGCCGAGGCGATGGTGTCGGCCATAGAAGGCAGGATCATAACAAAGGGCACATGGCCCAGGTTCATGACCGAGAGGCGCAGGTACGACCATGACGGCATGGGACTGTCATCGGATTCGTACATCTCGTACTGGCTTATGCACGAGCCGTTCCACTGCCATATCGACTACGTCACGGGCGAGGTGTACGACTGTACCATATTCGTTTGCAAGCCCAACTACGTCAACGGTAAGGAGGTGGGAACGACCAGGAGGACACCGACATCGGCAACGATAGAGGGCGATACCCTGGTATTCGTATGCGACGACGGGAACACGTACACCGCGATCATAGACGGACAGGCCATAAGGTCGAGGTCCGAGATCCATCCGTTCAGCCCTACGACGGACCGGGAACACCTCCTCCTTTATCTGTACACCCAGGGGGCGAGAGGGGACGAACTGATACCAGTGATGTCATACGGACCGTGCTACCTGAAGGGACTGAGCGGTCATAACCAACTGGACTGCGAGATCCAGGACCTCGCCGGGAGGTACGGACTCGAGCTCAGGATGCCGTCGACCGTGGAGCAATGGGCACCGAAGCACTACCCGAACCAGGCCACATGCAAGAATTGTTCGAGGTTCCATAAGAAGGAAGGGACCTGCCAGGTCGGGAGCCAACACCCTGGAGACAGTTGTATATGCTGCTTCAAGTGGCATTGGAACGGCACACCGTTCAAGAAGGTCAAGAAGAAGGAACCCGAGGAAGAGGACGACATGGAGGGGGATGAATGAGCATCGCGCCATTGACGGTCAGGGTATGGAGGGCGATCCTATTGACCGCCTCCCATCACTACTGCAAAGGATGGGAACGTCACGGCAAGATACCGAACGGGCAGACGGTCATCGTCGAGGGCGATGACGTCACAGTACACATAAACAGAAGGATAGACAGGAAGGGGATATTTTGACGATAGAGTTCAGAGACGGAGAGAGGACCGAGGTCTACGACGATGAGGCTACGGTCGCGATATTCAATGCGATGTTCAGAGCGCGTGGATTGGCGCACAGACTGGTCTTCGAGGACGGCAAGGTAGTGCACAAGGACCTAACACCCGAGGAGATAGAGCAGGAGAGGAAGGAACTGGAGGCGGTATCGTGCAGGTGACGACGACGGAGGACATGATGTACCGCCTGGCCCTACTGGCCGAGAAGGATCCGGAATCGTTCGGGGACATAATCGATATGCTGGTCGACGACCTGGTACGCAGATACGACCTCATGAGCGAGCTCCTGGAGAGAGGGATCGGTATGGCGGACCTGCACCTCATGGGGATCAGTCCTAACCACTACGGCATAGTGGCGAGTCTGAAGGAGGAGGTCCTGACCGACGGACAGAGGATCAGGATCGAAGAGGCCAAGTCCAAGATGATCGTCACGGCCAAGCGTCGCGCCGAGGGACTAATGGAGGAATAGGGATGACAGGTTATCGTTGTGAGCATATCCTCGGTGACATCGAGCATCTGACAGAGGACTATTACGCCATGCTGACCACCGCAGACGGCAGACAGGGGCGGATGGCATCCAACAGCATCATGAGGATAAGACAATGGGTACGTCAGTACGAGGGTTCCGAGGCGGTCATATTCATCCGCAGGAGGACGAGCGAAGGTATCAAGCCCCTGGTCATGCAGGGCGTATGGACCTGTAAAAAAGGTATGTGTCGTGATATTACCTGCGGCATATACAGCGACCATGTGGATTATGACAATTACAACAGGACCGTCAGCATCGACATATTCGACGGCCAGCACCAGAGAAGGAACACGGAGGCATGGCTATGACCGACATCACCGTATCACAGGAGAAGATGCGCGAGCTTCTGCTGAAGGCCGACCGTCTCCATACGGATCTTGCGCTGAGTCTGATGCACCAATTCGAGGAGCTGACAGGAGATTCCCTCGGATGGGATCCCGATGCCTATTACACCAAATTGGAGATAGCATTGGGGAACATCGCAGAGGCAGTCGGTATCGACTACCGTGAGGAGATAGTTGCGGAGAATTACCGCAGAGCACACGAGA
>Ga0310696_10001180_pt1 | contig 38402 bp, 35 predicted proteins | sample AusTroGonzalo_MG_4_FD_203885 | JGI IMG/M metagenome (GOLD analysis project Ga0310696, IMG submission 203885) | Bovine rumen microbial communities from tropical cattle in Woodstock, Queensland, Australia - Gonzalo_02 (v2) (version 2) | ecosystem: Host-associated > Mammals > Digestive system >... | reverse complement strand
CCTTTCTCGCCTTGTTTTTGTCATGAAAAAAGTAGTTTGATGAAACGAGTTTCATCAAACTACTCATAATCGTTTATATATCAAATAGTTTGGAGGTATTTCACCAACCACTTTTTGCACCTATACCACGGATGTGAGCAAGCTCCCACCGCTGGCACAACAAAAAAGCACCGCAGCTAAAGCTGCGATGCCATTCCTTTCTGCGGTGAGTGAGGGATTCGAACCCCCGGTACGCTCACACGTACACCTGTTTTCGAGGCAGGCTCCTTCAACCACTCGGACAACTCACCAAAATGGGGACTGCAAAGTTAGTAAAAAATATTTACTTTACAAGAGTGACGCCGATGCCGGGGTCGGTGGGGAGGGTGAGTTTGCCATCCACCACTTTTACGCCGGTAAAGCGGTCGTTGGAGATGAGGAGGTTGCCGTCCAGGTCGGCGAAGTCCACGGCGGGGGAGAGCTGGGCGGCGGCGGAGACGGCGCAGGAGGTTTCTGTCATGCAGCCCACCATCACCTTCATGCCCAGGGCGCGGGCGGTGGAGACCATCTTCCAGGCCTCGCGCATGCCGGTGCACTTCATCAGCTTGATGTTGATGCCGGAGAAGGCGCCCACCAGCCCCGGAATGTCCTTGAGGCGCTGGATGCTTTCATCGGCAAAGATGGGAAGGGGACTGCGCTCGGTGAGCCAGGCGATATCGTCCAGCTGCGTGACGGGCATGGGCTGTTCCACCATGACGATGCCCTGCGACGCCAGCCAATGAATCTCGTCCAGCGCCTTGGAACGGTCTTTCCAGCCTTGGTTGGCATCGACCGCCAGCGGCACGTCGGTGACGGAACGGATGGTGCGGATCATCTCCTCGTCGGTGTCCAGGCCCACCTTCACCTTCAGGATGTTGAAGCGTCCGGCGGCCTCCAGCGTTTTTTCGCGCACCACATCGGCCGTGTCGATCCCAATAGTATAGGTTGTCGATGGCGCCTTAGCCGGATCCAGGCCCCAGATGCGGTACCAGGGCTGGCCCATGAGTTTACCCACGAGGTCGTGCAGGGCAATGTCGACAGCTGCTTTGGCAGCGGAATCGCCCTCCGACAGGCCATCGACATAGGTGAGGATGTCCTCCAGCTGGAACGGGTCCGTGAATTGCGAGAGGTCCACCTTCTCCAGGAAAGCCGTCACGGAAGCCACCGACTGCCCCAGGTAGGGCGGCATGGAGGCCTCGCCGTAGCCCGTAATTCCCTCATACTCAATCTCTACCTGCACGTCGGGCGTGGTTTTGCGGCTGTACGATGCCACGGTAAAAGTGTGCGTCAGTTCCAGTTCGTAGGGGAAGAATTTCAGGTGCATGCGTCCATCGCCCTTGACGATATTGAAGCGCTGCGGACCGCCGGTGCATCCCACCAGCGCCACACCGGCCGCGGCCAGAGCCGAAGTCTTGAGGAAATCGCGTCTATTCTGCATAATAAGGATTGCTTAACGTAGTTTGGATGAGCGGATCCGTGCCGATATAAGGCAGGATGCGCGTGCCGAAGAGGTATCGACCCGTATTGTAAGCGTCGTAATAGGTGTCATCCGGCACAAAACTGCCGATTTTTACCAAGCCCAGCGAGTGGATGAAGCGGCCGTTGCCCAGGTAGAAGCCCACATGGCTGATGCCGGCGGTGCCGTCCTCCTTCCATCGACCAAAGAAAACCAGGTCTGCCGGCTTAAGTTCGTTCATGTCCGTAATGCGCTGGCCCACTTTGCTTTGCGGACCGGCGTCGCGGGGAATGATAAGGTCGTGCATGAACAGGACCGTGCGTACGAAGCCGCTGCAGTCCATGCCTTTGGGCGACATGCCGGCCCAGAGGTAGGGGAAGCCCAGCATGCTTTTGGCCGTTGCCAGGATGGCTTCGGGACTATTGTCGATGTCCTTGCGCCAGTCGTCTTCCTCCTTCGCGAGTTTGCGGGAGAGGAAGCCCGTGCGCCCGTCCGGGAAGGCCACCTTGAAGTAATTGCCGCGCTTGCCCAGGTAGCGGAGCATGTCTCCGGCCACCACGTCCGACACCGTGGCGGAGGTCTTGGAAGCCTCCTGGTGCACAATGCCGGTGAGGGCCGTCACCACCACCTTCGGGGCGACGTTCCATGCGTGGTAGGTGTCATAATCCATCACGGTGATGGCGTCCTTGTGCACCCAGCCGGTGTAGGTGTCCGGCGTCTGCACCTGGGGCCAGTTGTAGCTGCCGCCCGTCTGCAGGATGTGCACGGGCGTGCCCAGCAGGGCCTGCGACACCATTTCGGCGCTATACGTAGGCGTATCGCGCAGGTTGCATACGGAAATGTTCACGACGCCCCATTCCTGGGCGAACGCGGAAAGGCCGGCAAGTTGCGCCGCCGCCAAAAGGATCATTCTTTTCATTCTGCTTGTAATAATGCCAAGGCCTCCTCGACGGAAAGTGCCTTGTCAATGGTAAATTCTCCGCTCCTGGAACGGATGAGCCCGCTCAGGTGCGCGCCGGAGTTCAGCGCCTCTCCCAGGTCGCGGGCAAAGGCCCGGATGTAAGTGCCTTTAGAGCACGCAATGCGAATAGTGGCCTCCGGCAGCCCCAGTCCAGAAGTATCTGCGACATGGATTCGTGACGATGCAGAGGAGGGTGTAGATGTTTCCGAACCCATGGCCACCCTCGGCCGTGTAAGAGGGAGGGGCCCACAGCCGTTTGTCGTTAGACAGCGCGTTGCGAATTGGGAGGGGTCGCGAAGCGACGGTTCGGAAATATCTATACCCTCCTCTGTAAAACTAAGCAACTCCAACTCACTAATGTTAATTTTATTCCGCTGCAGGGTTTCCAAAGCGGCAGCGTCGATGGCCTCCGTCTTGCCGGCCCGGTAGAGTTTCCGGGCAAGTTCGTAGGCTCGGACTCCGTCCACACTCTTGGCGCTGAACAGCGGAGCCACCTGCTCCTGCTCGCCCAGGAAGGCGGGGAGGGCGGCGCGCACGGCATCGGCACTGATATGCTCAAACGGAAACTGGCGGTCCACCTCCTTCTCCAGGTCGTACGACGGCGTGGTGGCCCCAAAACGGATGCGCGCGATATACTCTTTGTCGTGGCCCTGCAGTTCCTGCGCCCGTTTACACGCATTGCCGATGCACACCAGCAGTACCCCCGTCGCCAGGGGATCCAGCGTGCCTGCATGCCCCACCTTCAAGTTCTTCTTCCCGAAGTGCTTGATGGCGGCATATTTGAGTTTGCGGATGACGTCGGCCGAAGTCCAGCGGTAAGGTTTATCTACCGCCAGCACAATGCCTTCCGGATAATCGGCAATGTCGCGGGAGAAACTCATTTGACGGGCATCTTGTCGATGCGGTTCTGGTGACGGCCGCCCTCAAACGGGGTGTCCAGCCACTCACGCACGATGGCCGATGCCAGGCGGTAGCTGATGAAGCGGGCCGGCAGCACCAGCACGTTGGCGTTGTTGTGTTGCGCCACCAGATGGCCGATAGCGGTGCCCCAGGCCAGTCCGGCGCGGATGCCCTGGTGCTTGTTCAGGGTGATGGCCATGCCGTTGCCGGTGCCGCAAAGGGCGATGCCCAGGTCCACCTCGCCGTTTTCCACGGCATAGGCCAGTTTATGGGCATAGTCCGGATAGTCCACGCTCTCCGTGGTGTCCGTACCAAAATTCACTACCTCGATGCCGCGTTTCTGCAGCATTTTCACAAGCTTGAACTTGTATTCCACGCCCGCGTGGTCGTTGCAAATGCCAATTTTCATATCGTCCTAAGTTTATACTACAAAAATAGTAATTTTATGCGATAATTCCCTCGTTTTCCGTTCATTCCTTTTCTTCTATTTTCAGGGCGCCGCGGTAGGTGATGTCGTCCCGGTTGACGCAGTGGACAAAGAGGTCCGCATCGCCGCTGTCGAAGACAGTCAGAGTATAGACATAAGAGTCTTCCTCGTTTTTTACGCCGATTTTAATCGTCCTTTTTTCAGAGGACGATCCGGAATCGGAATAAGAGGCAATCTTCTCCTGGAAATTAAGTCCCTTGCCACCACCATAGGGCACCATCCTGGCCTCTCCGAAGTAGGGGAGATTGGAGAAAAGGGTGTCGCCGTGGACCTTGATGGAATGGGCGGTGACGGCTTTCCCGCCGGTGCGAAGCGGAACCATGAAATTGATGTCGATGGTGTAGTTTCTGGAGTCCAGTATCTCCTGAATGCGCCGGGCTTCGGCCTGTTGTTCCTGCGGAGTCTTCCTGGTGACGCCACAAGCGGTGGCAATCACAACGAAGAGGATGGCGATAAGACGGATGGGTTTCATAATTTGCTCGTTCATTGAATTTCATCATCAATCACTTAAGTATTCTTCCAGGAACTCTGAGGCGTCGGCGACGCAGTCGGGGCAGTCACGGAGGGGCTTTCCGGTGCCGATTCCCTTCAGGAACTTACACTGGGTGGCGCCGTTTCTTGCCTGGAACTTGGACATAATCTCTTTCATGCGGGCGCGGGAGAGGTTGCGGTCTTTGGTGTGAAGCCCGAGGACCATTCCGGCCCCGACAAGGGCTCCGCAGGTGCCTTCCATGTTGCCCATGCCGGTCCCGTAGGCCCCGGCGATGTCAAGGGCGGTCTGTTCCGGAAGTCCGACAAGGTCACAGTAGGTGCAGACAACCGATTGCGCACAGTTATGGGTGTTGAGCCGTTTCTTTTCGGCTGCTAAATGTTTTCTTGTTTCCATTATTAAGGTCGATTAAAGGTCGACATAGGCGTCGTGTTCCAGTTTATAGAACCCGCAGGGGAGTTCATCGATAAGGTCGCGGCTGCTGTACGCTTCCGCCGTGTACTTTGCAGTAAGGACGTCTCCGGCATGACCGTGGATCCAGACTCCGAGCGCTGCGGCATCCTCGGCTCCGTATCCCCTTGCCAGGAGGCCGCCGATAAGGCCGGTGAGGACATCCCCGCTGCCGCCTTTGGCCATGCCGGGGTTGCCCGTTGTGTTGACGAGGCATTCCCCGCTGGGGGTAAAGATTCTGGAATGGTAGCCCTTCATGACGATGTGGCAGCCGGTCTCCGCGCAGAGTTCCCAGGCGAGGGTTTCCCGTTCCTTGTCGTCCCGGCAGGGGAGGAGCCGCTTCAGCTCTCCTTTGTGCGGGGTGAGAACGGACCCTGGCGGGATAAGTTCCGTCCAGTCGGCCATGACCGAGAGGATATTGAGGGCATCGGCATCCAGCACAGCTGGAATGCGGCGTTCACAGGCTTCTCCCAGGAGGTCCATCATGGCATTCATCGTGCCGGGGGACCATCCAAGTCCCGGGCCGATGGCAAGGGCGGTGTAGCGCTCGAGCTTCTCCGGGACCGTGCTGAAGTGGCTTCCGGGGTCCTCGGAGAGCATGGCGGAGGGATAGGAGGCCGCTGCCGCGAAAAGGGTCCTGGGTGTGGAGTGAAGCATCACCAGGCCGCAGCCGGAGCGGAGTGCCGCTCCTGTGGCGAGAAGGGCTGCCCCGGGCATGGTTTCGCAACCGGCAATGACAAGGAGCCTGCCATAGTCGTGCTTATGGGAATCGTTTTGGCGGCGCAGCAACCGCGGACGGAGGAATTCGGGCGTGATCTCTTGCATGGTATACAAAGATAAATATATTTTCTATTTTTCGTATATTTGTCTCTACAACCTTGGCTATTCTTCGTCATACGGACATTGCATCCCTCCCGGCGGTGGGCATCGTGGGGGAGGTGAATCATGTGCTCGCGGAGAGGGGCAAAGTCATTGTGACGGCGCCTCCCGGGACGGGTAAATCCACGGTCCTTCCGCTCACCATTGCCGATGCGTTCCCTGAAGGGAAAGTCATCCTGCTGGAACCCCGGAGGGTGGCTGCCCGGCAGGTCGCATCCCGCATGGCCTGGCTCCTGGGGGAGCAGGTAGGGGAGACGGTGGGTTATCGCATCCGCTTCGAGAGTCGGGTCTCTCGAAAGACCAGCGTGGAGGTGGTGACGGAGGGCATCCTGACGCGGATGCTGCTCGACGATCCTGCCCTCGAAGGGGTGGGAACGGTCATTTTCGACGAGTTTCATGAGCGGAGCCTCACCTCCGACGAGGCCCTCGCCCTCACCCGGCAGTGCCGCGCCCTCCTCAGGGAGGATCTGCGACTGGTTATTATGTCTGCCACCATCGATACGTCGACCCTGTCATCGGCCCTGGATGCACCCGTAGTGGAGAGCGAGGGGAAGATGTTCCCGGTGGAGATTGTTCATGCGAAGGAGGAGGCCGATGCCTTTGGCTGCGCCTCCCTTGTTGCGAAAACCGTCCTGCAGGCGCACCGCAGCCACGCGGGCGATATCCTGGCCTTCCTGCCGGGAGAGGGGGAGATTCGCCGGGCGGAAGAACTCCTTTCCGGGAACCTTGGGGATACGGCTATTTATCCGCTCTACGGCCTTCTTTCTAATGACGAGCAGGCGCGAGCCATCGCCCCCAGCCGACCCGGGGAACGGAAAGTGGTCCTCGCTACCCCCATCGCCGAGACGTCCCTCACCATCGAAGGCGTGCGGGTGGTGGTTGATAGCGGCCTGTACCGGAAGATGGTCTTTGATCCGCGCAGCGGACTCAGTCATTTGGAAACGGTGCGGATATCCCTCGACATGGCCACCCAGCGGACGGGACGCGCAGGACGCGTTGCACCCGGCATCTGCTACCGTCTGTGGAACGTCGGCACGGAAGCCCGCATGGCGAAAATACGTACACCAGAGATATTGGAGGCCGATTTAGCCCCGCTGGTACTGGATGCCGCCGTCTGGGGAGAGAAGGAAGTGGAAAGCCTCCCGTGGCTCACGCCTCCGCCGCGTCCGGCCCTTGTCCATGCCCGGGAACTGCTCCTGTCCCTCGGCACCATCGACGAGGAGGGCGGCATCACGGCTCACGGAAAGGCGCTTTCGAAACTCCCGTGCCATCCCCGTATCGCGGCGATGCTCTTATCGGCAAGGACCAGTCAGGAAAAGGCCCTTGCGGCCGACCTCGCGGCGCTTCTCGAAGAAAAAGACCCGCTGGCAGGCGAAGGAGACGTGTCGATGGACCGGCGCGTGGATGCCCTCCGCCATGGGAGAAACTCCCGCCAGTGGAGCCGTATTGCGCGGATTGCCCGGCAATATGCCGATATGGTAAAGGCGCCTGTCGATGACACGCCGGTAAACCCTTACGATGCCGGGCGGCTGCTTGCCCAGGCGTATCCCGAGCGGATCGGAAAGGCCTGGAAAGAGGGCGTGGGTACGTTCCAACTCTCCGGCGGGGAGCTCGTGGCTGTGGACGCTTCAGACCCGCTCGCGGGGGCGGAATGGGTAGTTGCCGCGTCGATGCATCCGAACGCCGGAGGGGTCGGCAAAGTGTTCCTTGCCAGCCTCGTGGCTCCGGAGGGCCTGTCGGCCTTCACGCGGGAACGCGACGTCGTCTTCTGGGATGCCAAGGGCGGATCGGCCGTCGCCCGCCGGGAATGCCGATTGGGCGCCATCCTCTTATCGACCAAACCCCTGTCCGGCCTTGAAAGGGAGCAGGTGCAGTCCGTAATCTGTGATGCCATCGTCAGAAATGGCGCGTCGATGTTGTCCTTTGACGATGAGGTGGGGAACCTGCAGCGGCGCATCGCCTTTATCGCACTTCGTCACCCCGAGCTCGAACTTCCGGCGGTGGATATTAGTTCACTTTGTGCCGATGCCCGCGAGTGGGGACCGCTCTTCATCGGGAAGGCGACGACGGCCGCAGAACTCAAGAAAATCGACCTTTGCGAGGTTATCTGGAGCCGGCTTTCGTACAGCCAGCAACAGGCGATGGAGCGTCTGGCACCTACCCATATCACCGTGCCGACGGGTAGCCATATCCGCCTGGAGTACCGCCAGGGAGCGGAGGCGCCGGTTCTGCGGGTACGGCTGCAAGAGTGCTTCGGGCTGGTGGATACTCCCGAGGTAGACGGCTCGTCGGTGCTGATGGAACTACTTTCCCCAGGCTACAAACCCGTGCAACTTACTACGGATTTGCGGAGTTTCTGGGGCGGGACCTATTTCGAGGTCCGGAAGGAACTGCGCCGGCGTTATCCCAAGCACGCCTGGCCGGAAAATCCCCTGGAGGCCGAGCCCGTTCGCTCCGCAAAGAAGTGTGTTCCAAAATAAATTGTTATCTTTGTGAAAACGAAAAAAGATATGAAAATCAGACTTTTATTGGCGCTCCTGCTCATAGGCACGGCCCTGAATGCGCAAGTGAAACAAATGCGGATTGTTTATTCCACGGGGGAGGAAGGTGTCCGCTACAATTTTACCTATAACAAGGATGGCGCGCTGTCGCAGCTGAAAAAGCAGGTCCCCGGCTCAGGCGCTGCTACCATTCAGTTTGTATACGACGAGAAGCACAACCAGATGATGACCCGTGCGCTGGAGGGGCAGGCTCCCGAGAGTGTGTCGCTGTTGCTGCCAACATATTCCCTCTTCAGCAATCACAAGGCATTTTCCTGTACGGTGGGCCGGAATGTGATGTCGCTGGAAAAGGGGGAGGACCTTATAACCCTTGGCAGTTATACGGGGCTGCGTTACCAGGATGGATATCTCCAGGACTGTTATTTCGAGGATTTTATGACCAACGGTGTCTGCAGTTTCGAATTAGCATGGAAAGAAGGCCTTCTGACAGGACTTAAGGGCTTTGGACCCGGCGATGAATCCTTCGATGTCAAGGATATGCGCTATGACGCTTCTCCCAATCCTTTTAGCCCGGTAGATCCGCTTGCCTATATGATTCTGAACGAAGTCGATCTTTTCTGGCAGGGTCTCGCCGGTGAGCGGCCTTCCAAACAGCTCAAGTCGTACCAACTTCGCGTCAACGAGTGGGGGGAGGTCAATCCGAACGACCCTTGGATACAGGTCCGTTTTGAATATGTGAAAGATGCGGAAGGACGGATCACCCAGGTGAAGGAACTGCGTGACGATGCTTTGTTCAGAACAATGATAATTGCTTGGTAATTAATAAAAAGACTATGCGTATCTCAATTATTACTTTCGCCCTTGCGCTCGCTTGTGTGAGCATGGTTTCCGTTACAACTTCTTCTGCGAGCAGTGTGCAAACGCAGAATCAACCTGTACAGCAGGATCAGGACCAGCTGGTCGGCCAGCGCTTCATAGACGTGCAGGCAAAGGACGTCAATGGAAAAACACACCGGCTTAGCCAGTATGCCGGCAAGGGGAAGTGGATCCTGCTGGATTTCTGGGCCTCCTGGTGCGGCCCTTGCCAAGAAGAAATGCCCAACGTCGTGGCTGCTTACAAGAAGTACCACAGCAAGGGATTTGAAATCGTCGGTATTTCCCTGGACGAGAGCAAGGAAGAGTGGGTGGACGCCATTGAAAACTGGGATATGCCCTGGATCCACCTCTCAGACCTTAACGGCTGGAAGTGCAAGGCCGCGCAGAAATATGGCGTAGAAGGCATTCCCACCAACTTCCTCATCAACCCCGACGGCGTCATCGAGGCGTGTGACCTTAGCGGGGATGAATTGTCCGAATTCCTCTCAGCTGCTCTGTAGAGAGTTTCGGCTCAAAGGTTAGTCAGACCGGCAATCATCTAAGGGCAGGAGAAAACCATGAGAATTTGCGTCATCGGCGGCGCCAACGTGGACATCACCGCTACGTCCGGCCGCGCTTTCCAGTTCGGTGATTCCAACCCCGGGACCGTCCAGGTCTCCTGGGGCGGTGTGGGACGGAACATCGCGCATAACCTGGCGCTTCTGGGAGATGAGGTAGAGCTGGTGACCATCTTCGGCGGTGGCCTTTTCGGCCCTGTCATCGCTTCATCCTGCCGGGAGCTGGGCATCCGGATCGACCATTCGGAAATCGCCCATGAAGGGACCAACTCTTTCTTTGTGTCTGTCAACAATGCCGATGGGGAACTCGTCGGGGGAGTGGCCGACATGAACGCCACGGAAGGGATGTCTCCGGAGTGGCTCTCAAAGCGTCTGGAAGCCATCAACAGTGCCGATGCCGTTGTTGCCGATGCCAACTCATCGGCCGAAGCCCTGGCCTTCCTTATCGACCATTGCACGCGTCCGCTGTACTTGGATGCCGTCTCCGTGGCCAAGGCAGGACGCATCCGTGAGGCGGTGAGGCTCTCTGAGAAGAAAGCCTTCTATACCCTCAAGTGCAATGCCCTTGAGAGTCAGGAACTTGCGGACCTCGGGGAAGAGGCCGTTATCCGGCGGAAATACGTCAGTATCGGAGCCGAAGGGCTTCGTGTGGAAGAGAACGGACGGGAGTACGCCTTCCCGGCGCTTCCGTGTATCGTCAAGAGCGTCACCGGCGGGGGAGACGCCCTCCTGGCGGGCATTGTTCACGCAGGAGTGGATGCCCCTGTTACCGAGACGGCCCGCTGGGGCCTGGAATGCGCCCGCTGCGCCGTGGAAAGCCCCAATGCCGTGAGTGACCGCATCGCCCTTATTTCAAAAAATGTTATATTTGTGCATGATAACCAAGAACATACCCCCTACCATGACCCGGATCCTCAAACCCGAGATTGAACTGGAGCAAGCGCTTGCCGGTCAAATTTATAATGCCCTTGAGGGCGATGTCGTCCGCTTCGTCCTTAAGAATGCCCAGAGTTCTACGGACGACGATTATTGGAGAAGCCGTATGGAAGGCCATTGCATGAAGGTCGAAAAAAACCTTCTCGGCAACTTCTACAATCTGTGCCACGAAGTCAAGCGTCGCCTGAACTTTCAGGAGGATGTCGATTTCTACGTTACGGGCGATTCCTCTATCAATGCCTTCTCCATCGCTGCGGAAGACGATCAGCATCCCCATATCGTCAATGTAAATTCCGAACTCTTCAACCTGATGAGCGAGGACGAGTTAAAGTTTGTGGTCGGTCATGAGCTGGGCCATCTCATTAACCAGGATACGGCGTTAAGGCGCCTGATTCACTTTGTGTATCCGCCCCAATCGACCCAGATTCCCATCACGCTGCAGTACAAAATCCACCTGCACGACAATTTGGCGGAACTGGTGGCGGACCGGTATGGTTATATCGCCTGTGGAAACCTGGAGGCTTGCGTAACCGCTTTCTTCAAGATGGCCTCCGGCCTGGACCTGGAGAAGATGCAGGTGAGCATCGAAGACCTTCTGGCCGATAACAGCAAACACCTGGAATATTTCCTCAAAGGCGGCGGCATGAGCCATTACGACCATCCGGTGAACCCCATCCGTGTGCAGGCTATTAACCTGTTCGCCAACGCCCGGAATCAGGAGGAACTGGAGAAGGGCATGAACGAGCTTATTCAGGTGTTGCTGAAAGTGGGCAATAATCCTATGGATCAGCCGATGTCCATCTTCGTCGCCACGGCCGGTATCATTGCCGCGAATGTGGACGGAAATGTGACCAAGGAGGAATACGAGCACATCATCGGGACCCTTTCGGGCAGCATGATCTTCCCCAAGAATTTCCTCGATTCCGTGCTGAAAGAAGATGTCGATGCGCTTTTCCAAGAGTCTGTCAAGACCATCCTCTCCATCAATCCGAATCTGAAGTCGAATATGATGGAATACATCATCGGCATTATTCTGGCCGATAGGGAAATCGGCGAGAAGGAGGTGAATTTCATTTACGGTATCGGTAAAAGCCTCGGCCTCAGCGTACAGGAAATTTCCATCCTCTTTGCCGGCATGGTCCAGCGCAGCTTCAATCCCAGCCTGGACGCTATCTCATAGGGGCGGTCACTCCCCGCAAATCATTTCCATGGAGGTGTACTGCGGCTTGAAGCCGAGGCGCTCATAGAAGGCCTTGGCGCCGGGATTGCACTCCCATACGTGGAGGGTAATGTTGTGGCAACCCTTCTTTTCGGCAAATGTTTTCACGTATTCGAAGAGCGCTGAGCCGACATGCTGGCCCCGGGCGTTCTCATCGACACAAAGATCGTCGATGTAGAGCGTGGTGATTTCCTTGAGGCTGCCGCTGCCCTGATGTTGGATGGCGCAGAAGACATAGCCGAGCACGGCGCCTTCCTTTTCATAGACAAAGACCGGCGTGTCGGGATTGGCAAAGATGTCCAGCAGTTCTGCATCCGTGTATTTTTTCCCGACCTTGTTGAAGAGGTCCGGACGGCCTTTGTGGTGAACAGTGAGCACCTGCTGCAGGAGAGCGTTCACAGCTCCCAGGTCGCGCGGCTCCGCTTTTCGTATCAGTGTTTCCATACTTATGCTTGATCCCTGCGAAGATAAGAAATTTTCTGCTACCTTTGCATGTGACATGAAGAAACTGCCGAACACATACGTAATCATCGCCATGCTCATCGTGCTGTGCGCCGTCCTTACCTGGATGGTCCCGGGCGGGCAGTACGTCACGAACGGGGAGGGGAGACTCACCTATGAGGAGGTGGCTGCCGTCCCGCAGACCTGGCAGGTGTTTTCGGCCATCTACCATGGCTTCGTGAAGCAGGCGGGCATCATCATCTTCATCCTCGTTGTCGGCGGGGCGTTTTCCCTTCTTAATGCTACCGGAGCCGTGGATGCGGGGATCCGTCGCTTTATCGCTCGCATCGGCAAGAAAGACAAACTGGTCTTGGTGGCGCTGACCCTCCTTTTCTCCCTTGGCGGAGCGGTGTTTGGCATGAGCGAGGAGGCGATTCCGTTTGTGGGAATTGTCGTCCCGTTGGTGGTGTCGATGGGCTATGACGCCATCATGGGCCTCCTGGTAGTGTATGTGGCTTCGAACATCGGCTTTTCCAGCGCCTTCCTCAATCCCTTCACGGTGGGAATTGCGCAAGGGATGGCGGATCTTCCACCCTTCTCCGGAATGGGCTACCGCATCTTCTGCTGGGCCTTCCTGACCGGACTGCTCTGCCTGTTTGTGGTCCTTTATGCCAAACGGACCCGGCGGGAGCCGCTGGAGGGGAGCGCCCTCAATGCGGAAGCCCTTTCTGCAAGACAGGCGTGGATTCTGGGGGTGCTGCTTGTCACCGTCATTGCCCTTGTCGCCGGGGCCACCATCTGGGGCTGGTATATGGCGGAAATTACCGGCCTGTTCCTGGCCATGGGCATCCTCTGCGGCATCATCGCCCGCTTCCCGGCCAACCGGATTGCGGACGAACTCATAGCCGGCGCCAAGGACATCCTTCCGGCCGCTCTGGTGGTGGGTTTCGCTTCCGGGATAGTCATTATCCTGCAGGACGGAAAAATTGTGGACAGCATCCTGCACGGCATGCAGGATTCGCTGGACGGGACGGGGGAGGCCTCCTCCCTTACAGCCATGTATGGCATCCAGGCAGTCATCAACTTCCTCATTCCCAGCGCCACGGCCAAAGCGGCCATCACCATTCCCATCATGGCCCCGTTCTCGGATCTGGTGGGCGTGTCCCGGCAGGCGATGGTGCTGGCATTCCAGTTTGGAGACGGGTTTACCAATATGATCACCCCCACCTCCGGCGTCCTCATGGCGGCGCTGGCCATGGCCCGCGTTCCGTACGAGAAGTGGCTGCGGTGGGCCTGGAAACTGGTGGCCGTGCTCCTGGTACTGGGCCTCATTCTCCTTCTGGCCACCCTTCCGCTGGCCCCGGCGGGGTTTTAAATATTTTCTGGCTTATAGGATTGTCAGGCCGGCAATCACGGCGCTAGTGAAACCTTCCTTTTCCATGGCCTCCTAGTATAAAAAAAGGCCCGGGGACTTCCTTCGTCCCGGACCTCAGGAGTACATTGACCTTCTGGCGCCTTAGGTAAAAAAACAGCGATTACTGGATCTCAATCTGTTTGACGGCCTTCTGCACATCCACCTTTTCCTTCTTGGGGATGCGGACATTCAGAACGCCGTGCTCCACCTTGGCCTCGATCTTCTCGGCTTCGGCATCCTCGGGAAGGGTGAGCATCTGCTGGAACTTCTCATAGGAGAATTCCCTCCGGAGATACCTGCCGTGATGCTTCTTCTCATGGTTCTCGGCCTTCTTCTCCATGTTGATTACAAGGTTGTTATCCTCGTCCACATGGACCTGGAAGTCCTCTTTGGTGAGACCCGGAGCGGCAAGCTCTACGTCATATTCCTTTTCGTTCTCAAGTACATTGATGGCCGGAGCGGTGTAGTTCGTCCTTTCCATCCAGCTGTTGTCGAAGAAGTCGTTGAAGATGTCAGGCAACCAGCTTTGTTCTCTTCTAATTGTAGGTAACATAACAAAATCACTTTAAACGTTCTTCGGTTTCGGGTCCTTACGTGGCCTTCCGTCCGGTTTCCTTAACGGAACGCCTAAGGATATTGCAAAGCCGGAGCCAGTGCGTCAGAAATGGACTTTTTGGCAAGACTTGGGTGACAGAAAGTCCATTTTGTGGACAAAATGTCCAGTTTATTGACACTCTTCCGTGGCACCTGTCACCTTATTTCTTTGCCCAGGTATTCGCTAAAACAAGAACTATGACAATCAGAACGACCAGGCAGGATTGGAAAATGATGGCCGCTACATTCGTATTACCCATCAGGAAGAGAAAGAACAGGGCGGCCAGGGCAAAGTGGAAACAGGCGACGAGCAGCCGCAGCCGTTTGATGTCGTACTGCTTCTTCTTTTCAGGGGAGGCCGTGTTGTAACCGGCAATGAACCCGTCACATTTGCCTCGGAGGTAAGCTATCCCAACGAGGACCAGGATTGCAGCAAGAAAGAGGAACCACCCAATCATATACATCTGGATTTGTCAATCATGCTACTGGACGGTATAAACCATTCTTTGGAAGTCGATTCCCAGGACCTTGCGGCGCTCCTCGGGAACGAAGCCATAAGAGGAATAAAGACGGATGAGGTGGGGCATTGTGACATCGGCAACAAGGCCCATCTGCTTGTATCCCAGGCCGATGCCTTTGCGGATGCCGTCCTCTATGAGCGTGTGGCCGATGCCCTGGTGCCGGAACGCGGGCGAAACGGCCAGTGAGTCCAAATAAAACTCGCCGGGGCCGGTCTCCTGCTCGGATTCGGCATCCAGCCTCAGAAGGTCCGGCCACAGTTCCTCGAAGGTCTTGTGCCGGAGGCCGCGGTACAGCTCTCCCGGGTAGGAGAGGAGGGCCCCGGCCGGCACTCCACCTACTTCTGCCATCCGGGCAAACTTATAGGTATACAGCAGGTCATCGCGCTTAATGCATTCAATAAGAAGCCGATATACCTCCTTGTCTTTGGGCCCTTCCGGCTCGAAGTCATAGAGATGGAAGCCTGCCAGGATACACTGTGCCAGGAAAGGAGCGTCGGAGGGCAGGGCATCGCGAATGATAGCGTGTTGGTCGGTCATGGTTTCACTTTAATTCTTCTTCATCTCCTCCAGCTTCTTCTCCAGGTCTTCCAGCTTTTGCAGAATCTTGGCGTTGTCGTCGTCCTCCATGGCATCGACAAAAATGGAGTTCACCAGCGAGACGCCCAGGATGCCGCCGAAGAAGAAGACGATGGCAAAAGCGGCGCGGGAGAGGTGTCCCACCAGCTCCGAGCTGTTCTCGGCGATCCTTACAGGCACGGCGCCCCAGTCATCGCCCGAGAAGTAGCGGAAAATGGTATAGAGCGATACGCCCGGATTCCCGAACAGGTCCGGAACAACCTTACTATATAAGGTAGAGGCCAGGATGGATGTGACAAACACGATGACCACAAAGGCAATAATGACGATAAGGGAAGCCCGGGCAGCCACCTTCATGCCCTTGAGCAAGCCGTTCACGTTGGGAATGAACTTGAACAGGCGGAAGGACTTGAAGATGCGCAGCGTCCGCAGGGACAGCAGAATGTTGGTGGCCAGGTCGTACTCCACGAAACTGTTCATCAACGACGGAATGGCCACGACCGTCAAGATAAAATCGAAGCGGTTCCAGCCGTCCTTCCAATAACGCTTCCATCCGTAAGTATTGATTTTGACGATGGCTTCGATGACGAACAGAATCGTGAAGAAGGCATCGCTCCAGTTGAAGAAGACGGAAGTTTCGAAGAACCCTCCCACAAAGATGGCGAGCGTGTTCACCAGGACCAGGAGGAGCATGATCCGGTCGTTTGTGAAGAAGGATTGGATGGCGTTCTGCTTTCCCATGTGAAATACCCTATAATTAATCGTACGAAGATACGAAAAATTTGGTGGTACCAAAATAAATCCGTACATTTGCGGGCTAAAATTTTTAAAACTTTAAACTCATTGCATCATGGCAGAATATTTACAGCCTGAGAAAAAGCAAGAGATTTTCGCGAAGTACGGGAAGTCCAATAAGGACACCGGCTCTCCTGAGAGTCAGGTTGCTTTATTTTCCTACCGTATCGCTCACCTTACAGAGCATGTGAAGAAGAACAAGAAAGACGTGGTAACGCGCCGCAGCCTTCTTCGCCTGGTCTCTAAGCGCCGTCAGCTTCTCAACTACCTTCAGAAGATTGACATCGAGAGATACAGAGCTATCGTCAAGGAGCTGGGTCTCCGCCGATAAGCAAAAGGATAGGAAAAAACGGGGGCAGAGTAATATGCAAGGCATATTCTCTCCCCCTTTTTAATGAGAATCAAACAGAATTGCGGAGCGGAATTTGGTTTTTCGCGCACCGTCGCGAAAAATAAATTCCGGCCGCATTGAAAAGAAAAATAGTGGCGGAGCGAAATTTGGTTTTTCGCGCACCGTCGCGAAAAATAAATTTCGTCCGCTTGCATACAGACGAAATATTGACGAAACAAAGACGAAAAAAGACGTAATTAGATGAACATTATCAAAAAGACCATCACGTTACCCGACGGTCGGGTAATCGAGATCGAAACCGGAAAACTCGCCAAACAGGCTGCCGGTTCTGCCGTTGTGAAAATGGGTGGCACCATGCTGCTCGCCACCGTCACCTGCGCCACGGAGGTGAAAGAGGGTACCGACTTCATGCCCCTCACCGTGGATTATCGTGAAAAATACTATGCCGCCGGCCGTTTCCCCGGAGGTTTCCTCAAGCGCGAAAGTCGCCCCTCTGACTACGAGGTGCTCATCGCCCGTCTTGTGGACCGCCCCATCCGCCCGCTGTGGCCGGACGACTTCCACCTGGAGGTCTTTGTAAATGTAATGCTCATCTCGGCCGAGAAAGACATCCAGCCGGACGCCCTTGCCGGTCTGGCCGCTTCGGCCGCCCTTGCTTCCAGCGACCTGCCCTTCGGCGGTCCCGTCAGCGAGGTTCGCGTAGCCCGTATCGACGGTCAATTCGTTATCAATCCTGGTTTCGAGGATAACAAGCGTGCCGACCTTGACCTGATGGTCGCCGCCACCGAGGAAAATATCATGATGGTCGAGGGTGAAATGAACGAGGTCTCCGAGCACGACATGCTGGAAGCCATCAAGTTCGCCCACGAAGAAATCAAGAAGCACTGCCGCGTGCAGAAAGAACTCATGCACGAGCTGGGTACCGACGTGAACAAGCGCGACTACCCGCACGACGAGGAAGACGAAGAACTCAAGAAGGCCGTTCGCGAGGCTTGCTACAACAAGTGCTATGAACTGGCCAAGAGCGCCAAGCCCAAGCACGAGCGCGAGGACGGCTTCAATGCCATCCGTGACGAGTTCAAAGCCGGCTTCTCCGAGGAAGACCTGGAGGTGAAGGGTGCCATGATCGACCGCTACTACCACGACGTAGAGAAGGAAGCCATGCGCAACCTGGTGCTGGACGAAGGCAAGCGCCTGGACGGCCGCGCCACCAACGAGGTTCGCCCCATCTGGTGCGAGACCGACTACCTCCCTTGCGCCCACGGCAGCGCCATCTTCACCCGTGGTGAAACCCAGTCCCTGGCCACCGTCACCCTCGGTACCAAGATGGACATGAAGGAGATGGACGAAGTCCTCATCCAGGACGATCAGCAGTTCGTGCTCCACTACAACTTCCCGCCGTTCGCCACTGGCGAGGCCAAGCCGCAGCGTAGCACCGGCCGTCGTGAGATTGGTCACGGCAACCTGGCCATGCGCGCCCTCAAGCCCGTCATCCCTACGGCTCCCGAATTCCCTTACGCCGTGCGCGTAGTTTCCGATATCCTGGAATCCAACGGTTCCTCTTCCATGGCCTCCGTGTGCGGTGGCTGCCTGGCCCTGATGGATGCCGGTGTCAAGATCAAGAAGCCGGTGGCCGGTGTGGCCATGGGCCTGATCACCGACGCCGTCCGTCCCAACGACCGCTACGCCATCCTCACCGACATCCTCGGTGATGAGGACCACCTTGGCGACATGGACTTCAAGGTAACCGGTACCAAGGACGGTATCACCGCCACCCAGATGGACATCAAGGTGGACGGCCTGTCCTACGAGGTGCTGGAGAAAGCCCTGGAGCAGGCCCGTCAGGGACGTATGCACATCATGGGCGAAATGCTCAAGACCATCGCCGAGCCGCGTGAGGACTTCAAGCCCTTCGTGCCTCGCATGGTCCAGATCGAGGTGGCTTCCGAGTTCATCGGCGCCATCATCGGCAAGGGTGGTGAAACCATCCAGGGCATGCAGAAGGAATTCGGCACCACCATCACCATCGACGAGGTGGATAACGGCGACGGCACCACCAAGGGTGTGGTCGATATCTTCGGCACCGACAAGGCTGCCATGGATGCTACGTTGGAGCGTATCAAAGGCATCTGCGCAGTGCCCGAGGCCGGTAAGGTTTACCACGGCAAGGTGGTGAGCATCCTGGAATTCGGCGCCTTCATCGAGATTCTGCCCGGTAAGGAAGGTCTGCTGCACGTCTCCGAGATTGCCTGGACCAAGACCGACAAGGTGGAAGATGTGCTCAAGGTGGGCGACGAGGTCGATGTCAAGCTCCTGGAGATTGACGCCAAGACCGGCAAGATGCGCCTGTCCATGCGCGCCCTCACCGAGAAGCCGGAAGGCTATGTGGAGCCCAAGCGTGCTCCCCGTGGAGATCGCGGCGGTGACCGTGGCCCGCGTCGCGAAGGCGACCGTAAAGGTGGCAACGAGCGCCGTGGAGACCGTGGCCCGCGTCACGAGGATCGTCACGACAAACCCCGCAAGCCCCGCTTCGAGGAAGAAGAGCCCAAACAGAACGAACCTGACGTGTTCTAAAAACTGAAACTCCTGAGAGCCGGTCTTTGAGACCGGTTCTTTTTTTATTATCTTTGTGCATGCTTATCGTATTGGAAGGCCTGGACGGGGCAGGGAAGTCCACGCAGGTCAAGAAACTGAAAGAATATCTGCAGCAGCGTTGCGGGGCATTGGAGTACATCCATTTCCCGCGCTACGATGCGCCTGTATACGGAGACCTCATCAGCCGTTTCCTCCGCGGAGACTTCGGCTCCAATGAAAGCGTGCACCCGCAGTTGGTGGCGCTGCTTTTTGCGGAAGACCGTCATGGTGCAGGTCCCATCATCCGGAAGGCCCTGGAGGAGGGGAAAACCGTCCTTCTGGACCGCTACGTATATTCCAACATCGCCTACCAATGCGCCAAGCTTACGGACCCGGAGGAGCGTAAACAACTCAGGGATTGGATTTTCCATACGGAATACGGGGATTTTCAGCTCCCGGTTCCGGACCTGAACCTCTTCCTGGATGTCCCCATCAGCTTTGTGGAACAGAGCCTTTCTCAGCATCGCTCCGGCGAAGACCGGAACTACCTGGAGGGCGCCCAGGATATCCATGAAGCCTCCATCGCCTTTCAGCAAAATGTCCGTTCGCTCTATCTGGAGCAAACCCAAATGGACAGCCATTTTTCCCGTATCGACTGTGCCGATGCAAACGGTGAGATGCTTCCCCCGGACGCCATCTTCGCCAAAGTACGTCTCATGATAGACCCTTATCTTCAATGAATACTTCGTATCAACGTTTCCGTCGTTTTGCGGCGGTCCTGGTGGGCATCGTCTTCCTGGTATCGGGCCTCCTGAAAATGGTGGATCCGGTGGGGACCATGCTCATTCTGCAGGAGTATTTCCGTTTCTTCCAGGTGCCGGGGATGATGCCTGCGGCCAAGGGTCTGGGTATCGCGCTGGCGGTGCTGGAGGCAGGCGTGGGCGTGTCGCTCATTACCGGCGTGCTGCGCAAACTGGCGGCTATCCTAACGTATATCCTGCTGGGTTTTTTCACCATCGTCACGTTTGTACTGTGGGTGCTGAACCCCACCATGGACTGCGGTTGCTTTGGGGAGGCCGTCCATCTGTCGCATGCGCAGAGTTTCTGGAAGAATGTCATTCTGCTGCTATTGAGCGTCATCGCGTTCACGCCCTTCCATGACTTCGGCCGTCCCAAGAGAAACCGTATCGTGGCGGCCATTCTGGCGGGCCTGTCGATACTGTTCGTAGTCATTTACAGCAATCGACACCTTCCCATCCTGGATTTCACCGCCTTCGACTGGGGTGCGGAGCTATATGCCTCCCTGGACGATGAGGTGGCCGCGGACAACCATTACAAGGCTGCGTACGTGTACCAGAAAGACGGGAAGGAGGGGAGTTTCGACCTTACCGCCCTGCCGGATACCACCTGGACTTTCGTACGGGTCGATACGGTTTTCCGCAGAACAACGGCTGTCTCGGAGGATTATCCCATCCTTAGTTTCTCGGATGCCGATGGCATCTATCACGACCGCATGGCGGCGGAAGGAAATGTGGTGGTATTATCTGTTTATGATCCTGTCACCGCTCCTTGGGAGCGCGTACGGGAGCAGTATTTCACCGTTCTGGAGGCCGGCGGTACGCCACTGGTGCTGGTCTCGGCCGTTCCCGGTGCGGATTCATTGCCGAAAGATTTGCCGCTGTATTATGCCGATTATAAGACGCTCATTACCCTTAACCGCTCCAATGGCGGCGGTTCCTATTTCAATGCCGGGGAACTGGTGAACAAATGGGACGTGCTCCACATGCCGGAAAACCTGCAGGCCGACTTCGCCGCAGACCCGGTGGACCTCTCCACCCACTACATCATCCGCCGCCGCTTACGCACACAGGGCTTCTGCGTCTATCTGGCGGCATTGCTGCTGCTGATATAACTGCAAAAGCCCTGTAAAAGGTGCTTTGACAAGCGCAGTCTTTACAGGCTGCGCTTGATTTCTACAATCTGGAAAGCTTCGATGATGTCCCCGGGGTGGATGTCGTTGTAACGCTCCAGTCCGCAGCCGCATTCCATACCGGAAGGTACTTCCTTCACCTGGTCTTTGCCCCTCTGGAGAGAGGAAAGTGAACCGGTGTAAACCACGATGCCGTCGCGGATGAGGCGAACATCGGCCTTGTTGGTGAGTTTTCCTTCCTTCACCAGACAGCCGGCGATGGTACCCACCTTGGAGATCTTGAAGGTCTGCTTCACCTCTGCGGTAGCGGTAACCTCTTCCTTCTTCTCCGGCTCCAACATACCCTCGATACCTTCCTTGACTTCGTTGATACAGTCGTAGATAACGGAGTACAGACGGATTTCGATGCCTTCCTTTTCAGCGGCACGGCGTGCCTCGGCGGAAGGACGCACCTGGAAGCCGATGATCACGGCGTCAGAGGCCTCTGCCAGCAGGACGTCGGACTCGCTGATGGCACCCACAGCCTTGTGGATAACATTCACGCGCACCTCCTCGGTGGAAAGTTTGATGAGGGAATCCGACAGAGCTTCCACGGAACCGTCCACGTCACCTTTCACGATCACGTTGAGTTCCTTGAAGTTGCCGATGGCGATACGGCGGCCGATCTCTTCCAGGGTCAGGTGCTTCTGCGTCTTGATGCCCTGGATACGGATGAGCTGCTCACGCTTCTGGGCGATGGACTTGGCCTCTTTTTCATCGGCCATGATGTTGAACTTTTCACCGGCGGCCGGAGCTCCGTTCAGACCCAGCAGGGAAACCGGCGTGGAAGGACCAGCGCTTTCCACCTTCTGTCCACGTTCGTTGAACATGGCTTTTACGCGGCCGTAGTAGGCGCCGGAAATAATGACGTCACCCACGTTCACCGTACCGTCCTGCACCAGGACCGTGGCCAGATAACCGCGGCCTTTGTCCAGGGAGCTTTCGATCACGGCGCCGCTGCCCAGTTTGTTGGGATTGGCTTTCAGTTCCAGAAGGTCGGTCTCAAAGAGCACTTTCTCCAGGAGCTTGTCCACGTTGAGGCCCTTCTTGGCAGAGATTTCCTGGCACTGGTACTTACCGCCCCAGTCTTCCACCAGGATGTTCATCTCCGATAGCTGACGGCGGATGGTATCCGGATTGGCGCCCGGTTTATCGATCTTGTTGATGGCGAAGACCATGGGCACGCCGGCTGCCTGGGCATGGGCGATAGCTTCCTTGGTCTGGGGCATCACGGCGTCGTCGGCCGCTACGATGATGATGGCCAGGTCCGTCATCTGGGCACCACGGGCACGCATGGCCGTAAAGGCTTCGTGACCAGGGGTATCCAGGAAGGTGATGCGGCGGCCGCTCTCCAGCTTCACGCTGTATGCACCGATGTGCTGGGTAATACCACCGGCCTCACCGGCAATCACGTTGGAGTTGCGGATGTTGTCCAGCAGGGAAGTCTTACCATGGTCGACGTGACCCATCACGGTAATCACCGGCGGGCGTTCCACCAGGTCTTCCTCCCGGTCGGGCTCCTGCTGCTGCACTTCCTCGGTGAGTTCTGCCGTGACGAATTCCACCTTGTAGCCGAATTCCTCGGCCACCAGCACCAGGGTTTCTGCATCCAGACGCTGGTTGATGGACACCATCATGCCCAGGGACATGCAGGCGCCGATAACTTTCACCACCGGAGTGTTGTTCATCAGGGTGGCCAGATCGTTCACCGTCACAAACTCGGTGACCCGCAGGATCTTGTTCTCTGCAGCGGCGGCTTCCATCTCCTCCTGAGAACGGATGGCAGCAATCTCGCGCTTCTCCTTGCGGTGCTTGGCGCCGGTATTGCTCTTGCTCTCGTTCATGCGGGCGTAGGTTTCCTTCACCTGCTTCTGGATTTCCTTCTGCAGTTCTTCCTGCTCGGCCTCCGTCATGGCGGGTTTGAAGCGTTCGCCCTTCTTGGTGGGCTTGGCTTTCTTGTTCTCCTCCTTCTTCTTGGGGGCTTTTTCGGCCTGTACCTTGGTAACGTCTACCTTCTGGGAGCCGCTGCTCTTGATGCGCTCGCGCTTTTTGGTGCGCTTAGGGTCGAACTGGGACAGGTCGATTTTGCCCAGCACCTTGAAGGGTGCTGCGCCTTCCTGGGCGGCAGAGGCTTCCGCGGGGGTCGGGGCGGATTCCGGCTCTGCTTCGGGCTCAGGTTCTGCGACCGCTTCGGGTTCCGGCTCGGGCTCTGCCACAGGCTCGGGCTCAACCACGGGTTCGGGTTCAACAATCGGTTCCGGCTCCGGTTCTACAACCGGCTCGGGCTCAACCACGGGTTCCGGTTCCGGTTCTACGACCGGCTCCGGCTCAACCACGGGCTCGGGCTCTGCCACCACGGTGCGGGACAGATTGTTGTTCTTGATAACGGTTACCCGCTCGGGCTCGAACTCGTCTTCTTCGTCTTCCTGTTTCTTGGATGCCTTGTCCAGGATTTCGGTGAGCTTTACGTCCACTTTCTCGGCCTGTTCCTTCAGCTCCAGGTCTTTACCGAACTTCTTGTGCAGCTCCGGCATGTATTCGTCGGAGATTTTCAGGTTCGGATTGGCGTCTTCGATGCCGGCGCCTTTGGAATTGAGGAACTCCACCAGGGTGTCCAGCCCGATGTTGAATTGTTTAATAAGTTTCGATAATCTGATATCTGCCATATATAACCCCCTATATTTCTAAATTAGTCTTCAAATTCCTCGTGCAGGATGCGGAGCACTTCTTCCACGGTCTCGTCTTCCAGGTCAGCGCGGGAAGCGATATCGGCCGGAGCCAGTGCCATGACACTGCGGGCTGTGTCGCAACCGATGCTCTGCAGGCGCTCGATCACCCAAGGATCGATTACGTCCGTGAATTCGCTCAGCAGCACGTCGTCTTCCTCCTCCTCGTTCTGCGGCAGTTCGCGCCAGACCTCGATCTCGCGGCCCACCAGCATACCGGCCAGCTTGATGTTCACGCCACCCTTGCCGATACCTTTCTTCACCTCGTCCGCCTGCATATATACCTTAATCTTTTCTTCGGGGCTGCTGCCCAGGTCGATGCGGGAGATACGGGCCGGGTTCAGGGCACGCTGAATCATCAGCTGCGGGTTGGTGCTCCACTGAATCACGTCGATGTTCTCGTTGCGCAGCTCGCGCACGATACCCATGATACGGGAACCCTTAACGCCGATGCAGGCGCCGATCGGGTCGATACGGTCGTCATAGGACTCCACAGCCACCTTGGCACGCTCGCCGGGGATGCGGACCACCTTCTTCACGGTGATGAGGCCATCGTAGATTTCCGGAACCTCCATCTCGAAGAGCTTCTCCAGGAAGCTGTCGGTGGTGCGGGAAAGGACGATGTACGGCGTGGTGTTGTTCTTCATCTCCACGCTCTTGATGATGGCGCGCACGGAATCGCTCTTCTTGAAGCGCTCGCCGGGGATCTGCTCGCTCTTGGGCATGCGGAGTTCGTTGCCTTCCTCGTCCAGGATGAGGACCTCGTTCTTCCAGGTCTGGTAAACCTCGCCGGTGAAGATTTCACCTACGCGCTCGGAGTACTTCTTGAACACGTTGGCTTTCTCGATGTCCATGATACGCCCCTGCAGGTTTTGACGGATGTTCAGGATCCCGCGGCGGCCAAAGGAAGCCAGGGAGAGTTTGCGGGTGAAGGTGTCGCCAATCTCGTAGTCGTCGTCGCCGGTCTCTGCGGCAATCTCCTCTACGGTGATCTGGGTCACCGGATCTTCCACGGTCTCCACGACCTCGAAGTTCTGGTAGATTTCGCAGTCACCTTTGTCCACGTTGATAATCACGTCAAAGTTGTCTGCGCTACCATAGGTCTTGGCCAGCTGGGTGAGGAATACATCCTTCAGTACACCGAGCATTACCGGACGTTCAATGCTCTTTTCTTCCTTGAAGTCCTTGAAGGCATCAATCAAGGTTACTTCTTTTTCTTTTTCTTTTGCCATTGGTTATATTATATTGTTTTTTGTCATACCGAATTGTCATACCGAGGCCCGGAGGGCCGAGTGTATCTTATTTAAACTCTATATACGGTGTAACAGAGTTGATCTCGGAGAGCGGGCATACATCCGTATGTTCCACCTTCTCCTTCTTCTTTTTCCCCTCGACAGCCTCCAGGGCGGTGTAGCGGAGCGTGACGCTGTCCTCGGTGGCATCTTCCAGGGTGGCGACCAGGCGTTTGCCGCCTTTGAATTTTACGTCCACCTGGGTGCCTTTGGCCTTGAGGAACTGTTTGAACACCTTGAACGGGCGGTCCAGTCCGGCCGATGACACCGTAAGGGCGTAGTCTTCATCGTCCTGATTGAATGCAGCGTGCATCACCTGGTCAATAGCGGCGCAGTCTTCCCAGTCCACGACCCCTTCTTCTTTTTCGATAACGATCTCGATATCGTTCTCTGCGCTTACGCTCACTTCCACCAGGAAGCAGCCCCGCTGCTCCACGGCCGGCTCTATGGTCTCAATGATCTGCTGTTTAATCATAATCTTTTCTGTCATACCGAGGCCCCAAGGGCCGAGCGTACCTCAATATATAAGGTATCTTTTATAAAAAAAGATAGGGGACCGTCGTCCTCTATCTCGTTCACGAGTGCAAATATAGGAATTATATTCCTAAATACCAAATTTTACAGGCGTTTGAGCCACAAGATGCTGTCGGGACCTTCATTGAACAGAAGGTCCAGGGTGCTCAGTCGAGGGGTGAAGCCGCCCATGCGGTCCCGAAAAACTTGATAGTAGGGCCGGTCTAATCCCAGACCGGCCATTACTGTGTCCGGATGCTTGGGGTGGATGACGTCCCGGTAATCGTCGGGGACGCTGCCGGGGGCGGCATACGTAGAAGTGGGGGAGAGGGTGCAGGCAATGCCCGTCTTCTCCAGCAGGAGGCGGATGGTGGCCAGGTTCAGTTCCCAGAGCGTCTCCGGTCGGGCATCCAGGACGGCAAAGACATCGTCCCGATAATACTCATAATAAGCCGCCGTCTCATAGGCCGTATCCAGCGCCCTCTGCGTCCGCACCACCCAGGGCGTGGAATAATCCACCAGTACTGTCTGGATATTTAGGGGTACCTCCCCCTTGCTATGCTTCACCGGCACCTGGAGCATCTGCACGCCGTCGCCGGCCAGGATGTAGCATCGGTTGCGATAACTTTGCTTCTGGTAGTTCTCACAGGCTTCCAGCTGCACTACAGAAGGCAAAACCCTGTCCGGGGACAGGGTGAAATCGCGGGCCGCAAGCGCCAACCAGCTAAGCGGCGGAAAATATGCGCTGGAAAGCAGCACTAGCGTGTGGTGGGACGCGGTTTGGGAATAAGTCCGCGGGTAGAGTTTTTGATAAAGCGGAGGATGGTGTCCCGCTGCTCGGTGGGCGGGAAGTTGGCCTCGATGTACTCTGCAGCCTGACTTACGTTCATGCCCTTGAAATACAGCGTCTCGTAGATGTCTTTGATCTCGTTCACCTGCTCCTCCGTGAAACCACGACGCAGCAAGCCTACGCGGTTAACGCCCTCGAACACAACCGGTTCGCGGCCGGCCAGCACGTACGGCGGAACATCCTTGGAGAGTCTGGAGTAGGCACCCAAAAATGCGTGAGCGCCAATTTTTGTGAACTGGTGGGAACCGGACTTGCCGCCCATCACGCCCCAGTCGTGCACTTCCGTTTCACCGGCCAGGCCGGCATAGCTCACGATGATGCAGTGATTGCCAATCTGGCAGTCGTGCGCGATGTGCGCGTAAGACATAATCAAGGTATCGCTGCCAATGCGGGTTACGCCTTTTCCGCTGGCTTTGGTGCCGCGGTTGATGGTGGCGCATTCGCGGATATTCACGCGGTCGCCAATCTCCACCCAGGATTCTTCTCCCTCGAATTTGAGGTCCTGCGGAATGGCACCTACCACGGCTCCGGGGAACACGGTGCACTGGGAGCCCATTTTAACATGGTTGAGGATGGTTGCCCCATTCATGATGTGGCAGTCGTCGCCAATGACGGTGCCGGCATCGACAAATGCGAAAGGTCCAATCTCTACATTGTCTCCCAGCTGGGCTGCCGGGTCCACATGTGCCATGGGATGGATTTTGTTCATATCTCTTCTATTTAAGCAGGGCCCGGAGGGCTTTGGCTGCCTTGGTGTTGATGGAATGGCCCGGTTTGTAGGCCGTGATACGGGCATTGAGGTAACCACCGGCCAAGCGGAGGTCTCCCATAAGGTCCAGCAGTTTGTGACGGCCGCATTCATCCGGGAAATGCAGCTCCAGGTTGTTCAGGTAGCCTTCGTCGGTGATTTTAATGCCCGGAAGGTTGAACAGGTTGGAAATGCTGCTCAGCTGCTCTTCGTTTACCGGATGCTCCACAATGACGATGGCGTTGTCCACGTCGCCGCCCTTGATGAGGTTGTTGCGGAACAGGTATTCAATCTCGTGAAAGAACACGAACGTACGGCATACGCCAATCTCGTGGGCATAGTCCGTGTGCTCGTCCCAGTGGGCGCTCTGGATGCCCAGGATCTTGGAGTCGAAGTCCACGGTGATGTCTGCGCTGGGGGCGGCGGAGGGTTCTATCCGGACCCAGGAGCCGGAACGGTCGTCGCGGATTTCCAGCGACTGCGGAATGTCGATGTATTTGCGGGGAACACCCTGGTCCTCAAGGCCATCCTTGAGAATGGCGTCGATGTACGGCTTGGCGCTGCCATCAAGAATAGGGACCTCGATGTTGTCCAGTTCAATAAAGGCATTGTCGATACCCAGGCCGGTGAGAGCGCTCATGACATGCTCGATGGTGACCACCAAAGTTTCTTTGCGGGAAATGGTGGTGCTACGTGCCGTATTGCTCACATTTTCTGCCAGAGCCTCGATGACGGGCTTGCTGCGGAGGTCCGTCCGGCGGAAATTGATACCGGAATCGGCCGGTGCTGGCATAAGCTTCATGTGGGCGTAAGTGCCTGTGTGTAAGCCTTTTCCCTGGAAATAATATGCCTTTTTGATTGTATGCTGATTGCTATGCATGCAAAACTTATCTCTGTAACACGTGTAAAAGTGCACAAAGATAAGTAAAATCTGTGGAATACCCAAATGGGTATATTTTTAGCTTTCCGCCGCGCGCTTGAAAAGGGCGTAGGCTTTCATGAACGTTCTGGCCGGAATAGCAGGGGAGCCCAGCAGGACCTGACCCTCTTCCTTGATGTTGCCGATAACGCCGCCCTGCGCCATGATGGTGGTATGGTCGGCAATCTTCACGTGCCCGGCAATGCCCACCTGGCCGCCGAAGATGCAGTATTTGCCCACCTCGGTAGAGCCGGCGATGCCAGTCTGCGCCGCCATGGCGGTATGGTCGCCAATAATCACGTTGTGCGCGATCATGCACAGATTATCGATGCGGACGCCATTGCCGATGATGGTGGATTCCATCTGCGCACGGTCCACGGTGCTGTTGGCACCAATTTCCACATCATTGCCGATAACCACGTTCCCTAGGTGCTCAATCTTTTCCCAACTTCCGTCCGGGCGCGGGGCGTTGCCAAAGCCATCGGCCCCAATCACCACACCGCTGTGCAGAATGACGTTGTCGCCGATCACCATGCCCGGATAAATGCGAACGCCGGGATAAAAGATGCAATTCTTGCCGATGGTGCAGTTCTCGCCGATGTACACCTGCTCGTGGATGATGGTATTATCTCCCACGGAGGTGTGGCGTCCCACATAGGAGAAGGCGCCCAGATAGACGCGCTTCCCAAAGTGGGTGCTCAAGAACCAGCGTGCCCGGAGGCTGCGGTGGCACTTAGCCTTCTTCTTCTTGTCGGCCACGTACTTCAAGAGGTCGGCAATGGCGGAATAGGCGTTCTCCACGCGCACCAGGGTAGGGGTCACCGGCTCCTTGGGCTCAAAGTCTTTATTGACGATGAGGATGGATGCCTTGCTGGTATAGACAAAGGGCTCGTACTTGGGATTGGCAAAGAAACTGAGCGTACCCGGCTTGCCATGTTCGATCTTGGCGAACTTGGTGGCGGTGGCGTTCTCGTCTCCTTCAACCGTTCCTTTCAGTAACTGAGCTAAGGATTTGGCAGTGAATTCCATAAATAATTTTGGGGACGAAGGTCTCTTAAATCAGCGGCTCGGCTGTCATGGCTGCCGGCTGCGGGATGCCCATCAGTTTCAGGATGGTGGGAGCCACGTTGCAAAGGGCGCCGTCCTTGACGGTTTTTACAGCGTCGCCGGCGTTCATGACCACAAACTGAACGGTGTTCAGGGAGTGGGCCGTATTGGGCGTACCATCGGCGTTCACGGCAAAGTCTGCGTTGCCATGGTCGGCGGTCAGAAGAACCACATAGTCATGGGCGATGGCCTCGTCCACCACCTCTTTCACCAGACGGTCGATACAGCTGACGGCCTGGGTGATGGAGGTATAGACACCGGTGTGACCCACCATGTCACCGTTGGCGAAGTTCAGGATAATCATGTCCTGTTTTTCGCTGCGGATCTGGGCGATGAGTTTCTCCGCCACTTCCGGGGCGCTCATGGCCGGCAGAAGGTCATAGGTGGGTACTTTGGGGCTGTTCACCAGGATGCGCTCTTCGTTCTCGAACACGGTCTCGCGACCGCCGTTGAAGAAGAAGGTAACGTGGGCGTATTTCTCGGTCTCAGCAATGCGCAGCTGGTTCTTGCCGGCCTTGGAGACGGTTTCACCGAGGGTGTCCTGCACCAGTTCCTTGTCGAAGAGGATGTGCACGCCCTTGAAGGAAGCGTCGTACGGGGTGAGGCAGCAGTAGTAAAGCGGAAGGGTGTGCATGCCTTCTTCCGGCATGTCCTGCTGGGTGAGGACAGCGGTGAGCTCACGGGCGCGGTCGTTGCGGAAGTTGTAGAAAATGATGGCATCGCCTTCCTCGATGGTGGCTACGGGCTTGCCGTTCTCAGTCACCACGATGGGCTTGATGAATTCGTCCGTAATTTCGGCGTCATAACTGGCCTGGATACCGGCCTGGGCACTCTCGAATGCAGCACCCTTGCCTTCTACCAGCAGGTCGTAGGCTTCTTTTACGCGGGTCCAGCGCTTGTCGCGGTCCATGGCATAGAAACGGCCGCATACGGAGGCAACCTTACCGGTGGTCTCGGCCATTTTCTCTTCCAGTTCCTTCACGAATCCCAGACCGCTGCGCGGATCTGTGTCACGGCCGTCCATGAAAGCGTGGACATACACTTTGTCCAGACCCTGCTCTTTAGCTACACGCAGGAACTCATAGACGTGGTCCAGGGAGCTGTGCACGCCACCGTGGGAGGTGAGGCCCATCAGGTGCAGCTTTTTGCCGCTCTGCTTCACGTAATCGTAAGCAGCCTTGATTTCTTTGTTCTCCAGCAGCTTGTGTTCACGGCAGGCGATATTGATTTTCACCAGATCCTGATACACCACACGGCCGGCGCCCAGATTCATATGGCCTACTTCGGAGTTGCCCATTTGGCCGTCCGGAAGACCCACATATTCACCGCATGCCTGCAGGTGAGAGGAAGGGTATTTGGCGCGGAATGCGTCAATGTTGGGGGAACCCTGGGTCCAAATAGCGTTGGAGTAGTCGTGACGGCCTTCGCCCCAGCCATCAAGAATCATGAGAAGTACTTTTCTGTTCATATTGCGTTGTATTATTATTCAAGTCCGGTGCAAAAATCTTTTGTCCCTAGCCTACAAAGTTAGTCATTTTTTGCACAAATACGAAGAATACGGCGGGTGGTGGATGTTACCCGGACGCTATGGTCGATGCAGTAGGGGATAACGGCCAGCACATGGTGCGGCTCCACTGCGCTTTTGAGCAGCGGAATGAACGGTTTTTCGTCGGCCGGAATGTGGTGGTCCGTGAACCAGTCCTGCAGTTTCTTGCGTCCCGGCGCTCCCAGCGGCTTAATCCAGTCACCGCTCTCCCAGGCCCCTTCCACATATTCTCCCACCTTGTCAGCATCCAGGATAAGCACCCCCTCCGGCTGCTTCACCGCCTCCGTTCCATCCCAGGTTTCTTCGACAATAGAATACTCAGGAGAGGAGGCACATACCTCCAAACCCTTCGTCGCTTCGCTCCTCGTCCCTCCCGATACGACGTGCCCTCTGACGGGCACGCACTCCGGGCCCCTCCCTCTAACACGGCCGAGGGTGGCCATGGGTTTGGAGGCATGTGCCTCCTCTCCATAAAATAACTCCTCTGCAAATCGAGCCATATCCCTATTCAGGGTTTGGATGAACGAGGGGTTGATGGTGGCAAAAATGGGGAAGACCTGATTGCGTATCTTATTGCGTTTGTAGGCGCTCTGGGCGTTGGTGCTGTCCTCCCGCCAGGAAAGGCCATGCTCGCGGGCAAAAGTCTCAATCTCTTCCCGCGTCATTTCCAGCAGCGGCCGCCGTAGGGGAATGTCCCCATAGTCCGGATCCGGGATAAACCCTTCCGCCTTCATGCCCGTGATGCCCCGCAACCCGGTTCCGCGTAATAAATTCAGGATCAGCGTCTCCGCATTGTCGTTGGCATTGTGCGCCACCGCCACAGCCTCATAGCCGTGCTCCCGGCATAGCTCCCCAAACCAATGGTATCGCAGTCGTCGTGCCGCCATCTCAATGGAAATTCCCTGTGTCGATGCAAACGCTTCCGTGTCGAAGCGCTTCACATGGCACGGGATGTTGTAGCGGGCCGCCTGCTCGCGGACAAAGGCCTCGTCCGCATCGCTTTCTGAGCCGCGCAGGCCAAAGTTGCAGTGTGCAACGGCAAAAGGCCCGCCTTCTTCGCGGACCTTTTCCATAAGGCACATAGAATCAATGCCTCCGCTGACTGCAACCAGGAGCATTAGCGCTAATGAGAGAAGCTATACGTAAATCCGAACTCCAGGTATTCCTTGAACTGGACGCCTTTGGCATCGGCCTTGCCGTCTTTGTCGGTGTCGCGCACACGCACCAGCGGGTCATAGATAAGGTTGGTGGAGACGGTGAGGGCAAAGAACTTACGCAGTTTCCAGTACACCTTGTTGTCCCAGGTGATACGCGGTTCCACCTTGGGTCTGAGGTAATTGTAGAAAGCGGTGATCTGGGTGGTGTAGGAGAAGTTGTCGTTGATGACCCATCCCATGTCGATTTTGAGCTGAGCACCGAATTCCAAACGTGCGGCGCGGAATTCATCGAAACTTTCTTCGCCTAAGACAGCTTCGTCATAGACGTATTTACGGACTTCTTTTCCCTCAAGGTCCGCCCACTCTGTGAATTTATCCGGGTTCCTCAGATCCATACCGTAGGTGTAGCGGAGTTGCGGGATGCTCACCACGACGGCACTTCCGGCAACGGGAGCAAAGTTCAGGGAGAACCACGGCTTGGGCGTCCACAAGATACCCAGACCCAGGTTGATGTAGGCGGGAGCCATGAAGCCGGATTTCAGTACGCGGGCTTCCAGCCAGTCCTTGGTGGTGGGGTCCAGCTGATTGCCGTCGTCATCGTACTGGGTGGCCGGCGTTTTATAGTTGTAGTTGCGGCCAAACTGGTTCAGAAAGTCAAAGGTGGCAGAATACTTCAGGTTCTTGACGTTTGTTTCATAACCCCATTTGGACTCGATGTACATACGGTCCTTGCTCTTCTGCAGAATGGGCTTATCTGCGCTCCACAGGAAGCCGTAGTCCAGTTGGATGCGGTTGGAGCCGGTGAACTTATCCTTGGCATAGTTGGCGTTGGCATCTACGTTGCCGCCCAGCGACAGGTTGTTGTAACCGCCGGCAGCCCATTGGCTTAGGAAAGTCTGGCCAAAGTTGATGTTGGTGAGGACGGAGAAGGTCCAATATTTGGGCTTTTCCACTTTCTCCGGGACGTCGTCTGCGGCGCTCAAGGCAGCCGCAGCCTCTGCCGCAGCCTCCTGTGTGTTCTGTGCCTGGGCAGCCAGCACGGTGGCGGCCATCAGGGCAATTGATACGAAGATTTTTTTCATAGTCTTTGTTAATAGGAACGGGCAAAGAGCACTCTCTGGTGCGAAGGTTTGCCGGTATAGATGCATTTTCCTTCTTCCATGCAGACGGCGCTGTCCACCGGGATGCAGCGGATGGTCGCCTTGGTCTCTTCCTGGATTTTGGCCTCCGTTTCTGCGGTGCCGTCCCAGTGGCAGAGCAGGAAGCCGCCCTTCTCGATTTCTTCCTTGAATTCCTCCCAGGTGTCCACCTTGCGGATGGAAGCGTCACGATAGGCCAGGGCCTTGTTGTAAATGTTCTGCTGAATATCGTCCAGCAGGCCGATGATGCGGTCCTCCAGACCCTCCAGCGGCTCGGAGATCTTCTCCAGGGTGTCGCGGCGGGCAACCTCTACGGTGCCGTTCTGGAGGTCTCTCGGGCCCATGGCCAGACGCACCGGCACGCCCTTGAGCTCCCATTCGGCGAACTTGAAGCCGGGACGCAGGGTGTCGCGGTCGTCGATTTCCACGCTATGGCCTTTGGCTTCCAGCGCCTTTTTCACCTCATACATCTTGTCCAGCACGGCGTTGTGCTCTTCCTCGCTCTTGTAGATGGGAACCATCACTACCTGGATGGGGGCCAGGGCAGGGGGGAGAACCAGACCGTTATCGTCGCCGTGGGCCATGATGAGGGCGCCCATCAGACGGGTGCTCACGCCCCAGGAAGTGGCCCAGACATAGTCCTGCTTGCCTTCCTTGTTGGTAAAGGTGACGTCGAAGCTCTTGGCGAAGTTTTGGCCCAGGAAGTGGGAGGTACCGGCCTGCAGGGCCTTGCCGTCCTGCATCAGGGCCTCGATGGTCATCGTGTCCAGGGCGCCGGCGAAACGCTCGCCGGGGCTCTTGTGACCGACCACCACGGGCAGGGCCATCACCTCACGGGCGAACTTGGCGTACACGTTGACCATCTGCGTTTTCTCGGCCTCTGCCTCCTCTGCGGTGGCGTGGGCGGTGTGGCCTTCCTGCCACAGGAATTCGGCGGTTCTCAGGAACAGGCGCGTACGCATTTCCCAGCGCACCACGTTGCACCACTGGTTGCACAGGATGGGGAGGTCTCTCCAGCTGTGAACCCAGTTTTTATAGGTGTTCCAGATGATGGTTTCCGAGGTGGGGCGGACGATGAGTTCTTCCTCCAGTTTGGCTTCCGGATCCACTACGATGCCGTTTCCGTTAGGATCGTTCATGAGGCGGTGATGCGTGACCACGGCGCATTCCTTGGCGAAGCCGGCCACGTGTTCCGCTTCACGGCTGAAGAAGCTCTTGGGGATGAACAGGGGGAAGTAGGCGTTCTTTACGCCGGTTTCCTTGAACATGCCGTCCAGCACACGCTGCATCTTTTCCCAGATGGCATAGCCATAGGGTTTGATGACCATGCAGCCGCGCACGGCCGATTGTTCGGCCAGGTCGGCCTTGACTACCAGGTCGTTGTACCACTGAGAGTAGTTCTCGGACCGTTTGGTTACCTCTTTTGCCATATCTTTGCTTGTTTATTTTTGTTTTTATGCGTAATATTGCAGGGCTGAAAGGGCTATACTGAGTACAGGTATAATAATTGCATGTATAAGCCCAAATGCCCTATTAGGGCACAAAGATACTTATTTTTATTGGATTAAAGGAGGTACTGACGATGAAAAAGAGTTTTTTGGCCTGTGCCATCGCGGTATTAGCCGCCTGGGGCTGCTCTTCCACGAGCCAGCTCCAAACGAAAGTGTACGATGACGGGGTCTATACCCGTCCTTCTGTCGCTCCTGCCAAGCCCACCATTACGGCCGCAACGGAGTCGGAACTGGATAATCTCCTTGCCGAAAGCAAGCAGTCGCAAGCTTATATCGTTAATAGCAACGGAGACACCCTGGTGGTGCCAGCCGGTAAACAAGCACGCCTCAATACGGAAAATACCTTAGTGGTAGTTAGGGACAACACTCCTTTTTGGATTGTGGACCGCGCCCTATATTACACGTCCTGGTATTGGGATCCCTGGGACCCTTGGTATCGTCCCTGGTACCGCCCTTGGTACTGGGATTCTCCCTGGTATTACAGTTACTGGTATCGCGATCCCTGGTATCGTCCTTACTACTATTACTGGCATGGCCCGTATTATAGTTGGGATCCCTGGTACCGGCACCGTTGGTACAGTTACGGACCGGGTTTCTATTACGGCCCTGCCGGCGGTTCTTACTGGGTCAGTCGGGGAAGGTATAACATGCCTTATGCAGGAGGCTACAGCGCCCGTGGCGGTGCCTTCCGTAACGATGTCCGCAGCATAACTTCCACCCGCGTTGGAACGGCCCGCAGCAGCTCCCGTGTGGGCTCCAGTTCCCGTTCGGTCCGGACAGGGACGGTTTCTCCCGGTAGTGCCAGTATCCGGTCGGCTTCTTCCAGCAGCCGTACCACCCGCGCTTCCTCGGCAGCCCGTTCTGCCAGCACCACCCGTTCTGGCATATCTACGGCATCGCGTTCCGGTGTATCGGCGGCTTCCCGTTCCGCCAGCACCTCGGCTTCGCGCAGTGGCAGCCGCTCTTCCATGAGCAGCTCCCATTCTTCTTCCGGTGGTACCGTGAGCCGTTCAAGCGGCGGTACGCGCAGCAGTGGTTACAGCGGTTCCTCCCGTTCCGGCAGTAGCTCCAATTACCGTTCTTCCGGCAGTAGCAGTTCCCGTTCCAGCGGTAGTAGCAGTTACCGCTCCAGCGGAAGCAGCAGTTATCGCTCCAGCGGCAGCAGCTCCAGCTCCCGTTCTTCCGGAAGCAGTTATTCCGGTAGTTCACGCTCTGGTGGCGGTTATTCCGGTGGCGGTTATTCCGGTGGCGGTAGTTCCCGCTCCAGTGGTGGTTATTCAGGCGGTGGTGGCGGCGGAGCCCGTTCTTCCCGCAGATAAATCTGACTTGTCATGAAAAAAATCATAACATTCGCATTGGGAGCGGTCGTCACGGTGACGGCCGCTGCCCAGAGTTGGCAGGATGCCCTCTATTTTTCTGAGAACCTTTACCAGGGAACCGCGCGAAGCGTCGGTATGGGCAATGCCCTTACGGCCGTGGGCGGAGACCTCGGTTCCATCGGCCTCAATCCGGCCGGATCGTCTGTGTCAGGCTATTCCCGGGTGGTCATTACGCCTGGCCTGAGTATTTCCAGCACCAATGCCACCGGCGTTATTCCGGAGGGTTCCACTTCCGCCATCGGCCTGGGAGATAAGGTCAATTCCAATTTTGCCCGCGTAAAACTTCCCAATATCGGCTTTGTGATCAATGCCGATACCGGCAGCCGTGCCGGATGGAAGCGTTTTTCTTTCGGCCTGGTTTCCAACGCCACCAACGATTTCACGAATCGCGTTGTGGGTTCGGGTGTTAATGCCGATAACTCTATTGCCGCTGCATTGGCATCGTCGGCAGAGGGTTATACGGAGAAAGTGCTGGGTTCGGAAGACTGGTGGTACGATGGTTCGGACGTGTCCCGTATGCCGGCCTGGATGGACATGGTGGGCTATCGCAGCGGCATGTTCAACGGTATTCCCGGCAGCGCCAACAAGTACCAGGCTATAACGGAGGTGCGTGATGCCGGTAACAATTGCTGGCTGGCCGCTCCCGTATACCAGAAATATGGTCAGCAAACGTATGGCTACAAGCAGGACCTGTTCCTGAACATGTCGGCCAATTACAACGACCAATTCTATCTGGGCTTCAACCTGGGCTTCACCATGCTCAACTACAATATGTCAGAGTATTGGCAGGAGTCGCCGGAAAACTCCGATGAATTCCCGGACATCGAGTACACGGACGGCACCAGGGGGCGTTTCGCTTCCCTGATGATGAAGCACAATTATTCCCTGCGGGGAAGTGGCGTATATATTAAGGCCGGTATGCTGTGGCGTCCTGTTGCAGGTTTGCGGCTGGGTTTGGCCATTCAGTCACCCACCTGGACCAATATGCGGGCCCGTCAGGCATATTCCGGAGAGGTAAAACTTACCGGAAAGACCCTTCTTCCTTCCACCAGCCCGGAGGACGAGTGGACCTACCGACTCCGTCAGCCTTGGCGCCTGAACGCCGGCTTGGCATACGCCTTTGGTGCAGTGGCTGTGCTCAGCGCAGACTATGAGCTTACGGATTATACCAGCGCCCGCTATTCCGGCAGCAGCACCAGTATGCCTGCTTACCTGACGGATGCCAATGGCGATATCCGCAACGCCCTTACCGTGGGCCACCAGATCCGCGTCGGCCTGGAACTAAAGCCCACTTCCTCCTTCTCCATCCGCGCCGGTTACAACTACATCACATCGGCCCAGAAGAACTGGCTCAATGCCGACTGGACCATGACAGCGCTGACATCGGCGGATAAAATCCGTCAGGCCAAGCACGTGGCATCCTTTGGTCTCGGTGGCAGTTTTGGCGCGTTCTTCCTGGATGCGGCCGTGCGGGTGCGCTTCATGCCCAAGGAATACATCCTTACCTATGATTATTTAACGTACGATTCAGACCCGTTGTCCAAGCGGGTAGACAACACCGTACTCACGCCTGAACTTGAGTTCAACTCCCGTATCTGGGATGCCCTGCTCACCTTTGGCTGGCGGTTCTAGCATCCAAAAATCTGCCATTTTGTCAGCAGAAAGACGCTGGCACGATGTTCGATAAAATTGAAGGCGTCGCTCCGTTTGGAGTGGCGCCTCTCTTTTCGGGAGGCAAAGGTATAGAAACAAAAAATTTAAAAGGATATAAACTATGGGTAAAATTATCGGTATCGACCTGGGAACCACTAATTCCTGCGTCGCTGTGATGGAAGGCAATCAGCCTACTGTCATCATCAACAACGAGGGGCAGCGCACTACCCCTTCCGTAGTGGCCTTCACCGACGGTGGTGAGCGTAAAATCGGCTCTCCGGCCAAGCGTCAGGCTATTACCAACCCGAACAATACCGTGTTCTCCATCAAGCGTTTCATGGGTGAGACCTATGATCAGGTGAACACCGAAGTGAGCCGCGTGCCCTACAAAGTGGTCCGTGGTGAGAACAACACCCCGCGCGTAGATATCAACGGTAAACTGTACACGCCGCAGGAAATCTCCGCCATGATCCTGCAGAAGATGAAGAAGACGGCAGAGGAATACCTCCGTCAGGAAGTGACGGAAGCGGTCATCACCGTTCCTGCATACTTCTCCGACTCTCAGCGTCAGGCCACCAAGGAAGCCGGCCGTATCGCCGGTCTGGATGTCAAGCGTATCATCAACGAGCCCACGGCTGCCGCTCTGGCATACGGCCTGGACAAGAAGGAAAAGGATATGAAAGTGGCCGTGTACGACCTCGGCGGCGGTACCTTCGATATCAGTATCCTCCAGCTCGGTGACGGCGTATTCGAGGTACTCTCCACCAACGGTGACACCCACCTGGGCGGTGACGATTTCGACCAGGTCATCATCGACTGGCTCGCCAGTGAGTTCGCTGCAGAGAACGGCGGTATCGACCTCAAGAAGGATCCTATGGCCCTCCAGCGTCTGAAAG